>ERZ1740067.1069-NODE-1069-length-19877-cov-6.043083_pt1 | contig 19877 bp, 16 predicted proteins | sample MGYA00581736_ERZ1740067 | MGnify/ENA primary metagenome ERZ1740067 (study PRJEB43018, sample SAMN04849236) | marine metagenome | isolation source: floating plastic debris | place: Pacific Ocean | collected 2008-08-27 | study: EMG produced TPA metagenomics... | reverse complement strand
CGTACGCCAATTACCACCATCCGCCTCGGCCGCGGTGATGTGTTCGGGGAAATCTCTCTCATGACCGGCGGGCGGCGAAGCGCCGATGTTGTTGCGATTGGCTATTGCCATTTGCTGAGCCTGCGGGCGCAAGACTTCCGGTTGCTCATGGATAAATATCCGGATCTGAAGGCTCATGTGGAAAGCCTGTCAGCCCAGCGCTTGAAGATGAACTCGAAGGCACAGGAAGCCGAAACCGAAGATCCGGTCGTTCCCCAGTTCAAGGAGAATTCCGGCACCGCAGAGGAGCTGCTGTCCGAACACAAGACAGAAGCGGGATCGAACCACGAGCCGAATACCGAAGAAGCGGGTGTCGACGCTATCCAGGAAAGCAACGCAAAAACAGAACCAACTGAGGGCAGCAAGAACTCTTCAAAAGAGGCAGACGATCCTGCGGACGTCACTCCCAATAGAACTCCGGAGGTGGCCACCTGAAAGCAGAGGTTGGTACTTTGGTTTGCAGGGAGGAAAAGCCGGGCAAAAAAATGGACCGGCGATTAGGGGCCGGTCCGGTCTGAGGTGCGAGCATCGCGTGCTCGAGGGGAGGTTCATCACATCCAAAATCTGATTTACATAGTAAGTCATGCGAACGGTTTTTTGCCAGCCCTTTGTTCAAGTAACCGCACCTATGGTGTTGATAAGTTTTAGATGAAGATCTGTTTTTAGAAGATGGGTGTATGACATTTTTAACTTCCATTGCCCGTTCATTTGCATTATTACCTACGGCAATACACGCAAGCTAAATAGACTACACAGATTAACTTTAGGTGATCCAAAGTTAATTCGGGACATCAACAGTTCCCGCCGACCTATTGATTTTGGTGAAGTTTAAGCTGCGACCCAAAACGCCGTTCCAAGCACGAGCCTCACTAAACTCGCCCTTCTTCCGCGATCAGTCCCTGACAAGCCTAGCCGCGCGGCGCCGCTGCCCGTTTCAAGCGGTCATTTATCGCCTCGCCAAGACCGGTATTGGGGATATCTTGCACCCGAATCGTCTTCGCACCGGACGAATCAAGCGTCCGCATGGCCTGAAAGAGCCTCGCCTCGGCCTCTACAAGATCACCGGACGGACTTAGATTCGTTTCCGCTAAGGCCGATCCTCGCCCTTCTATCGGTTCTCCACCGAACGATAATAAGGCCTCGTCTGACGCGACAGCTCTTGCATGAAGACGCATCTGTGCATTCGGTGCGTAATGGGAGGTGAGCATCCCGGGCGCCGTGGGCGCCTCCGGCTGACTGTCTAAGGCTGGTGGTCTCCGGACCTTTGTCTGCAGCACGCTCTCAATTGCCTCGCGCGCCAGACCGCCAGGGCGCAGGAGCGTCACGTATTCGTCCGTCAAACCGATGATTGTCGATTCAATACCAACCTCACACGGTCCGGCGTCAATGACGAAGTCGAGCGCGTGCCCGAGATCGGCAATTACATCCTCCGCCCGGGTGGGGCTGATTTTGCCGGACCGGTTCGCGCTTGGGGCTGCCAGCGGCCGACCCGTTTTTTCCGAAAGATATCGCATGATCGGCCCGGACGGGACCCTGAGCGCGACCGTGGACAGTCCCGCTGTCGCCAGATCCGAAATTTCTGAGGCGTTTGTCTTTGGCACAACAAGGGTCAGCGGCCCCGGCCAAAAAGCCTCCGCCAGTTTCAGGGCGCGGTCATCAAAGACACCATGATGGCGGGCGGCCTCAAGGTTGGGTAGATGCGAAATGAGCGGATTGAAACTCGGTCGGCCCTTTGCATCGAAAATGCGGGCACAAGCGGTGCCACTCGTCGCGTCGGCCGCCAGGCCGTAAACGGTTTCGGTCGGCACAGCGACCAGACCGCCGTCAATCAGACTGCGGCAGACGGCATCAGCTTCCGGGTGCCATTGCCAGTCATTTGAGCTCAGATTGACGTTCCAGCGCTGCATTCATTTCGTTCCGTTGCTTGCCATTCTGAAAGACTGACCAAAAAGATAAGGACATGCCGCAGCGAAATGGGTTGACGTTTACGTCAACACAGCTACTGTTTGCGTCAATCGGCTGCCAGTAGCGTCTTTTGCGGGCAACCCCGTGTTCCGTCAAGCTTTGGACGGCTGAAAGAAGAAATTTGGCCAAGATAGGCCACCGGTTCTTGGGAGGACCAATCATGTATCGTGCACCGGTCGATGAGATCGCCTTCACCCTGAAACACGTCTGCGGCCTGTCAGACTTGCAGGAGGGCGGACAACATGCCGAACTCGGCGATGATCTGGTGGATGCCATTTTGAACGAAGCCGGGCGCTTTGCGGCCGAAGAGATTGCCCCGCTCAACAGCGTCGCCGACAAGCACGGCACACCGCTTGAAAATAGAGAAGTCACAACACCTCCCGGCTGGCGCGAACTTTATCATGGCTGGATCGAAGGCGGTTGGAACGGCCTTTCCGCCAGCGAGGAAGCCGGCGGTCAGGGGTTGCCTCAGATGTTGTCCGCTGCAGCTCTGGAGATGTGGAACTCCGGCTCCATGGCCTTCGCCATCGGCCCGACGTTGACGATGGGCGCCGTAGAAGCCATCGAAAAGCACGCAACGGAAGAGTTGCGGGCAACCTACCTGGAAAAGCTCGTCACCGGTGAATGGATGGGCACCATGAACCTGACCGAGCCACAGGCAGGATCGGATCTCAATGCTTTGAAAGCCCGGGCCGAACGCAATGACGACGGCACGTACCGGATTTACGGCCAGAAGATCTTCATCACCTACGGCGAACACGATCTGACCGACAACATCATCCATCTGGTGCTTGCCCGCCTGCCGGACGCGCCAGCTGGAACCCGCGGCATTTCGCTGTTTCTCGTTCCGAAATTCCTGGTCAATGAAGATAGCTCTTTGGGCGCGCGCAACGATGTTCATTGCGCGGGCGTGGAGCACAAACTCGGCATTCATGGTTCCCCGACCTGCACCATGGTCTATGGCGACGAAGGCGGCGCGACTGGCTGGCTGATCGGTGAGGAAAACAAAGGCCTTGCCTGCATGTTCACGATGATGAACAACGCCCGGCTTGCCGTCGGCATTCAAGGGCTCGGTGTTGCAGAACGCGCCTGTCAGGATGCCCATGCCTATGCGCTGGAACGCAAGCAGGGCAACGTTCCCGGCAAGAAGGGCGACGGCATGGTCGCCATTGCCCACCACCCCGATATCAAACGCTCCTTGCTCGGCATGCGGACCCGCACACAGGTTGCCCGCGCGATCTGTTATTCCTGTGCCCATGCCATCGACATGGCCAACACGGCCACCGATCCGGATCTGAAGAAGCACTGGTCGGAACGCGCAGGCCTGCTCACCCCGATTGCCAAGGCATTGTCGACCGATTTCGGCGTCGAAGTCGCCTCCATTGGCGTTCAGATCCACGGCGGAATGGGCTATGTCGAAGAAACCGGCGTTGCACAGCACCTGCGTGATGCCCGGATTGCGCCGATCTATGAAGGCACCAACGGCATTCAGTCCATCGACCTTGTGATGCGCAAGCTGCCGCTGTCGGGCGGGGATCATGTTCGCGGCTTCGTGACCGAACTGCGTGAGATCGCCCGGGAAGTTTCCCAATCCAACCGGCCCGAATTCGGTGACACTGCAGAGCGCCTGCGCCGGGCCCTAGATGATCTGGAAGAAGCAACCGACTGGATGCTGGCAGCCCAGGCCGATGGACGGGTCGAAGAGGCCCTTTCCGGCGCAACACCCTATCTGCGGCTGGCGGGCCTTGCCTATGGTGGTGTTCTACTGGCGAAAGGTGCCCTGAAATCAGGCATGGAAAACCGGGCCCTGCGGACTCAGCGCACCATTATGGCGAGAAGCTACGCCATGACGCTTCTCTGCGACACGGCAAGTCTGAAGGAAGACATCGTCGGCTCGTCAGACAGCATCCTGGAGTTCGATCCGGAAGCGATGACCTCTTAAACGCCCGGCCTTATGGGCGAATACTGAAAGGAATTTCCTCATGATCACGCAGTCTCTTGAAGACGGCGTCAGGACTTTGCGTCTTGATCGACCCGAAAAAAAGAACGCTTTGACCGGCCAGATGTACACAGATCTGGCAGAAGCGTTAGAGACCGGGAACACGGACGACAATGTTCGCTGCCACCTCATTTGCGGCCAGCCGGAAGCCTTCACGTCCGGCAATGACATCGGTGACTTCCTTCAATTCGCCGGCAAGATGCAGATGTCGGAAACGCCGGTTTACCGCTTTCTGCGCGCACTTGTTGGGAACCGGAAGCCACTGGTCGCCTCCATTGACGGGATTGCCGTTGGTGTAGGCGCAACGCTCCTTATGCACTGCGACATGGTGTTTGCCAGCCCCCGCACCGTCATCCGCACGCCGTTCATCGACCTGGGTCTCGTCCCGGAAGCAGGATCGAGCCTGCTCGGTCCGAAAATCATGGGCCATGCCCGCGCATTTGAAATGCTGTGTCTTGGCCGTCCGTTCAGTGCCGAACGGGCCTATCAGGCCGGTCTCGTCAATGAAGTTGTTTCTGAGAATGTCGATGATGTGGCTTTGGCCTGCGCCCGGGAAATTGCTGCAAAACCACCTGAAGCGATGGCGCTTTCGCGTCAGTTCCTTTGGCAGGAAAGCCAGGACCTCAGCGGCCGGGTCGATGAGGAAGCCAAGGTGTTCTCCTCCCGCCTGACGTCACCGGAGGCCATCTCCGCGTTCCAGGCGTTCATGACCAAGAAGTCGAAATCCTGAACAGCCAAACAGCAGCTTCCTTGAAGGAGAACACCATGTCCTTGAACGGCAAAACACTCTTCATCACTGGCGCTTCGCGCGGGATCGGCAAAGCCATTGCCTTGCGTGCTGCACGGGAAGGCGCAAATGTCGCCGTTGCCGCAAAGACTGCAGAACCGCATCCGAAACTGGAGGGCACGATTTTTTCAGCGGCCGAGGAAATCGAAGCGGCTGGAGGCAAGGCCCTGCCGATTGTGCTCGATGTTCGCGATGATGAAGCAGTTCAAGCAGCGATCGACAAGACGGCGGATCACTTCGGGGGTTTGGACATCCTCGTCAACAACGCCAGCGCGATCCAACTGACACCGCTGCAGCAGACGGACATGAAGAAGTTTGATCTGATGCACCAGATCAACACGAGGGGCACGATGGCCTGCTCGAAACACGCCATCGCTCATTTGAAGAAATCCGAAAATCCACACATCCTGATGCTGTCCCCGCCGCTGGATATGCAGGAAAAGTGGTTTGCGCCGTTCACGCCCTATTCGATCGCCAAATACGGCATGAGCCTTGTTGTTCTTGGCCTTGCAGGGGAATTGCGGTCCAAGGGGATTGCGGTAAATGCACTTTGGCCGCGCACCACGATCGCGACAGCGGCGATCAAAAACATCATCGGCGGCGACAAGATGATGCAAACAAGCCGGACACCGGACATCCTTGCAGACGCTGCCTACGAGATCTTCACCACACCGTCGAAGGAATTGACCGGTCAGTTCCTGATAGACGACACGTTCCTTCAGAGCCGCGGTGTGACGGACTTTGATCAATATCGTGTGGATCCAACTCAGTCGCTCACCCCGGACTTCTTTGTCCCGGACGACAGCCCGGCCCCGGCCAGTATGAAACCTGTCACCACTTGAGAAATTTACCGGGGCGGGCTTGCATTTTCAGGCCCGTCCCGGCAATGTCCGCGAGCCGACGAGGGCGGCGACCGGATCCGCGGAAAGCGAAAGCACCCTGACACACACTTAATGCCGGTTTTTCACCTGCGCCCGACACAAGCGGATCGCCCGGGCACGCCAACAGGAGAAAAGCCTTGTCTTCCAAGACGCTTACCTCACTCGACCAATTCCGCAAGGATGCCAGACGCCTCAAGAAGGCGATCGCCAGTGGCGATCCGGCGGCCCTTTCACGGGCACATAAATATGTCTCTGCTGACAAATCGCTCAAGCATGCCGATTGCCTCCATGTGATCGCGCGTGAAGCCGGACACACCAGCTGGCCGCACCTCAAGTTTGCCGTCGAAAGTTCGGCAATGACCCGCTCTGAGCGGGCGGAGCGGCTGAAAACCGCACTCTTCGCCGGTCAGCATTGGGTTACGAACAAGCTGCTGGATGATGATCCCGCGCTCAAAGATGACAACCTCGGACTGCAAATCGCACTTTACGACCTATCCTCGGTGCGCGAAGCGGTCGAGGCCGATCCCAAGCGTGCGCTTGACCCTATTGGTATTCGATCCCCCCTGCTCCATCTTGCCTTTTCAAAGGAGATCCACCGATCTCCGTCCAAGAATGCGGACATGCTGGCCCTGGCAGAATTGCTTTTATCTCATGGCGCAGATGTCAATGTCGGCTTTCCTGCGGACGCCAATACTGATCACAAGCTCTCAGCGCTGTACGGTGCTTTGTGCCATGCCGACAATTACGAACTCGGAGAATTGCTGCTCCGTCACGGCGCAAATCCGAATGACAATGAAAGCCTTTATCATGCCACCGAGCTCGCCCATGCACGCGCCCTGAAGCTGCTTCTGGAATACGGAGCCAAAGCAGATGGCACCAATGCTCTACCGCGTGCGCTTGATTTCAATGACCTCGACAAGGTTCGCATGCTGCTGGAGGCTGATGCCGATCCGAACCTGCATGCAGATGATCATCCAAGCGGACAACCGGTGAACACCATCCCGGCTCTGCACCAGGCAGCACGCAGGGGATGTTCCGGAGAGGTTGTTTCGCTGCTTGTGTCATCCGGGGCGGAACTCGATACCCGGTGGCAAGGCCATTCCGCTTATGCTCATGCCAGGATCCACGGCCATAAAGAAGCAGCAAGGACGCTGTCTGACCTCGGGTGCGACACAAGTCTCACCCCAGATGAGCAGGCCCTTGCTGCGTGTGCCACTGGAGAACTCCCTTCAAAGAGCCTTGATATGGAGGGGCTGACAAATGAGGATAAACGGCTGTTGGTGAGACTGGCTTCAGAACCTGGACGGCTACCACAGATCAAGGCCCTTATTGCCGCTGGTCTGGACCCGAATGACACCGATGAGATGGGCTTATCACCGCTTCACGCTGCTGGCTGGAATGGACTTGCGGAAGAACTTGCGTTTTTTCTGAGTTTGAAGCCGGATCTTTCCAGAAAGAACGGCTTCGGAGGCGATGCGCTCGACACAGTGCTTCATGGTTCAGAATTCGCACCTGAAAAACCTGGAGCTGACCATGTGCAATGCGCGCAGCTTTTGTTGGAAAACGGCAGTCGAATCTATCCCGACTACATCAAGGGGTGTGGTGACGAGGAAATGGCCGCCTTTCTAGAGACCTGGATCAGCGCGCATCCGGAGAGCCTAAACCACCGGATCTAAACCGAAAAAAAGCGAGATTTGCCACAGGCTTACTTGCTTATGGCAAATCATTCCGCTACGACATTTTGACAAGTGGGGAGACACATCAACTATTGGGGAGACCGTCGATGAACGGCACAATGGATCAGGTAACCGTCTACATGCCTTTGGTGATCAATGCTGCAAAAGCACTGATCGTTCTCATCATTGGCTGGCTGCTTGCCGGTGCCTTATCGAGTTTCGTCCGCAAGCGGATCGTCTCTCACGAGCGGATTGATGATACGATCGGCGGCTTCGCGGCCTCGATCGTCCGCTGGCTTGTCCTTCTCGTTACATTCATTGCGGTTCTGCAACTGTTTGGCATTCAGGCGACCAGTTTGGTGGCCGTTCTCGGCGCCGGTACGCTTGCGATCGGCCTTGCCTTGCAGGGCACTTTAAGTGACATCGCAGCCGGAGTGATGCTGATCATCTTCCGCCCGTACAAGATCGGGCAATATGTGTCCATTGGCGGCACGTCCGGAACGGTGAAGGACCTCAACATCTTCGTCACGGAGCTGGTGACCCCGGACAATGTTCAGATCATTATGCCCAACGGCCAGGCGTGGGGCACAGTCATCACGAATTTTTCCGCGCACAAGACGCGCCGTCTTGATCTGACTTTCGGCATTGACTACGGCGATGATGCGGACAAGGCAATCCAGATCATTCTCGACACCGCCACTGCAGATGCACGCGTCCATGAGGACCCCGAGCCCTGGGTGCGTGTGACAAATCTCGGCGACAGCTCCGTGGATCTCGGTGTGCGGCTTTGGTGCGATGCAGGCGACTATTGGGAACTGAAGTTTCACATACTGAAGTCTGTGAAAGAGGCTTTCGACGCGGGCGGAATTTCCATTCCCTACCCGCACCAGGTGGAAATTCAGAAAGCCGGATAAGCCGGCCCGGAATTAGCTGCCGGATTGAGATGGCTCATTGACAGATCCGAAGACCCCGGATCTGATGGCGAACAACTATAAATTCATACCTTATGGAAACGCCCGCCGTGTCAACACTCCTGCTGCATCACCCGACCTATCTGGATCATTTGACCCCGGTGGGTCATCCGGAGCGCCCGGATCGCATTCGTGCCATCGACCGCATTCTGGAACATGAGAAATTTCAGTCGGTGGAGCGGGACCTTGCGCCTGTTGGCGCTCTGGAGGACATCGCGCGGGCCCATCCGATGGCCTATATCGACCAGCTGCACCGGCTATCTCCGGACGAGGGTGTCGCGCGTGTCGATGCAGACACGACCATGTCACCCGGCACCTGGGAAGCGGCGCTGCGCGGTGTGGGCGGAGCTTGCCGGGCGGTTGACGAAGTTCTGACAAAGAAGGTCAACAACGCCTTTTCTGCATCCCGCCCCCCCGGACACCATGCGGAAAAAGACAGGGCGATGGGCTTTTGCTTCTTTAACAACGCAGCTGTTGCTGCCCGGTACGCTCAAGAAAAATACGGGATTGACCGGGTCGCGATCATTGATTTCGATGTGCATCACGGCAACGGCACCCAAGATATCTTCTGGGACGACCCAAGCGTGATGTATTGTTCAACGCACCAGATGCCCCTCTATCCCGGCTCCGGCGATGCCTCGGAAACCGGTGAGGCCGATACGATCGTCAATGTCCCGCTGCCGCCAGGAGAAAACGGGGCAGGCTTCAAGGAGGCGTTCGAAGTTGTTCTGCTTCCTCGACTCGATGGCTTCGCACCGGAATTGGTCATCATTTCAGCCGGGTTCGATGCCCATGCGCGTGACCCGCTCGGCGGCCTCAACCTCGTGGAAGCTGACTTTGCCTGGGCCACTAGAGCTCTGATGGATGTCGCCGATAAACACAGTGATGGACGGGTGGTCTCCGTTCTGGAAGGCGGCTATGACCTTGAAGGTCTCGCCCGATCAACCGCGGCGCATGTCATGACGTTGATGACCGGCTGAATTCCAACAATGAGAATTCTCCAGTTCGCGGTGGATGGCAACGCCTATCCACCCGTGCCCTCTTGACCTTTGGCGCAGGTCTCGCAAGTGTGCCGGTCAGTAGGGAATTCAATCAGGAAAATCGCATGTCAGATGCTGCCAAGGAAATCGCCGGTCTGTCCTTCGAAGACGCGCTCAAACAGCTTGAGACGATCGTACGCGAACTTGAGCAGGGAAACGTTCCTCTGGAACGCAGCATCGAAATGTACGAGCGCGGCGATACATTGCGCCAGCATTGCGATACCTTGCTGAAGGCAGCTGAGGCGAAAGTGGAAAAAATCCAGCTCGGCCAAAATGGCGAACCAACTGGAACGACTGAGCTTGATCCGCAAAACGGCTAGACTGCCCAGCCAGTACTGCCAGCATCAGCTTTTGCTGCCAAATCACTTCCGACAAGCATACGCCTAACCGCTTCCGTAGGCTGGTTCTGCAAAGGACCAACCTCAAGAGCGCCGGAATTATACGCCCATAGGTAGAAATATTTTAAGTCATCCACTAAGACTATAAATCAATTGCAATACGTTATTGTCTGAACCTTTATTTTATTACCGGCGAATTGACGATATTATGATTTTTTTCAGATGCTGGCCAAATTAGAAGTGTTTTCCTTGCGCTCATCTTGTAATATTTAAGGATATCTATCGAGCGACCGGAAATGCCCAATTTAAGCAAAGACGCTGAACTGGAACTTTTGGAAGACGCCTTAGGCAAGATTACGACCCATACGGACTGGCTTCCTTTTCTGGACAAAGTCAGTGGACTCTTTAAATGCAACGCCTGCGTAGCAGAATATCTCAACGACGGCTTTGCAACAGGCCGGTTTACCGGTCCGGCGCATGCCGAAGCCTTGAGAGACTTTTTGAGTTCTGCTTCCTACCACGCGGGAGCATCAGCGTTTAAGTATTTGCTTGAGTTGGCGGAACCAGATGCTGTGTACCGTATTCACCAAGGTCACATTTCAAAGCTCGACGCTCCTGCCATATCTCAAACAAATGGAAATGAAATCTCATCTCAATCGGCGATAATTAGCGTCACACGGGATAGCTCAGGCTTAACCATCATGTTCGGCCTGCTCTTTGACGACGCTTCGCCATTGGACACGACTTCAGCAGAAACCGTTCTTGCCTTCTCTAAAGTCGCCAAGATCCTGAAGACCTGCTTCGGCGCACTCACAAACATCGACATGCTGAAAGCGCAGAGCCGCATTCAGCGAGCCTTCGCGAACCATTGCGCAGTTCCTTCCGTTCTCGTCAACAGACAACGTCTCGTCATGGCCGAGCATGAAAACGGGCTATTCGTTCTGGCAGATCTGGACGTCGGTCTTGTGACCGGCGGAAAACTACAGATCCGGAACAGAGAACTAGAGATGCTTCTGTCAGAGATATCGTCAGCTCCCACCTCTGCAAAAGACCCGCGTCAAACCGGTCACAAACAAGATGCCAAGTCCGACAGCTCACTTTCCCGGTCCGGTTTTTGTCTTCGTGACCGGTCGGGAAACTTAAACCGGGTCACGATCGAGGCAGTATCGGGCGACACACATGACCCTTGGGCCCTTATCCGTGTTTACCAGCCAGCCAACATACCTGAAGCCGTTGAGACCATCCTGCAGGAGGAACTCGGCCTCTCACAGTCTGAAGCGCACCTTGCGCGGTCCTTGGCGGAAACCGGCTCCGTTTCTGCGACCACCGATTTGCTCAACATTACGCGGAACACCATGAAAACTCATTTGCGCCGGATCTTCGACAAGACAGCAGTGCGCACACAACTGGAGTTGGTGCAATTGGTGTATCGGCTCTCCGGTCTGGTGTGACAAAAGATCCCAAGGATAGGCGATGAGCCGGCAAATATTTTAAAGAACAACTGCGCTTAAACAGTCAAAAAACTGGGGTCGCGCAATTACGACCCCAAGTTGATCACTGTGCACGTGGCCCCATCGACCACACTTAAAGGTTTAATACATGTTAATAATGTATGCATCACCCAAATGGGTGACACTGCATGGATTTCGACGAAAAATTAGCGTTATAAGTGCATATATTCATGCATACACCCATTATCTCTGTGCTTGTTCACCAAGGTGTCACGTTTCAAGGTGTGCCCCCTGATCGTGCAGCGTTTGCGCCATACATAAGGTTGGTGTATGGCTGCCCGCCATGTTTTCTATTCCGGAGCATTCCCCAGCGTGACTGCAGATTCAAAAACGCCCTTGCTCGATAAGGTGTCCTCTCCGGCCGATTTGCGCCAGCTCGATGAAGCCGAGCTCGGCCAACTGGCCGACGAGTTGCGCACCGAAACCATTGATACGGTTTCCATAACCGGAGGGCACTTGGGCGCTGGTCTGGGTGTCGTGGAGCTGACCGTCGCGCTGCACTATGTCTTCAACACGCCCGACGACAGGATCATTTGGGACGTTGGACACCAAAGCTATCCGCACAAGATCCTCACCGAACGGCGCGACAGGATCCGGACCCTTCGCCAACCAGGGGGCCTGTCGGGTTTCACCAAACGCTCTGAAAGCATCTACGACCCGTTTGGCACCGCTCATTCGTCGACATCGATCTCTGCCGGTCTTGGCATGGCGGCTGCCCGTGATCTGAAAGATGGCGACAACAACGTCATTGCCGTCATCGGCGACGGAGCAATGTCTGCAGGCATGGCTTACGAGGCGATGAACAACGCGGGGCACCTTGGCTCCCGGCTTGTGGTTATCCTGAACGACAATGACATGTCGATCGCCCCGCCGGTGGGCGCAATGTCTGCCTACCTCGCCAAGCTCGTCTCAGGCCCGACTTACCAGTCGCTGCGCGGCGCGGCTAAGAACATCGTCAAAAACTTCCCAAAACAACTGGCCGAGAAGGCAGCGCGTGCAGAAGAATATGCTCGCGGTTTCTGGACCGGCGGCACCTTGTTTGAAGAGCTGGGTTTTTATTACGTCGGCCCGGTCGACGGGCATAACCTTGAGCATCTGCTGCCGATCCTGAAAAACGTCCGCGATACGCACCATGGGCCAGTCCTGATCCATGCTGTGACCCAGAAAGGCAAGGGCTACGCGCCGGCCGAGGGCGCGAAAGACAAGTATCACGGTGTTGCCAAGTTCGATGTGGTCACGGGCAAACAGTCCAAACCGAAGGCAAATGCGCCGAGCTACACCAATGTGTTCGCAACGTCGTTGATTAGGGAAGCGGAAGAAGATGAAAAGGTGGTCGCCATAACAGCGGCCATGCCGGACGGTACGGGCCTGAACCTCTTCGGCGAAGCCTTCCCGGAGCGCACCTATGATGTCGGCATTGCCGAACAGCATGCAGTCACCTTTGCGGCCGGTATGGCGACCGAAGGTTACAAGCCGTTTGCCGCGATCTATTCGACGTTCCTGCAGCGCGCCTATGATCAAGTGATCCATGACGTCGCTCTCCAGGGGCTGCCCGTCCGGTTTCCGATCGACCGTGCAGGTCTCGTCGGCGCTGATGGAGCCACCCATGCCGGTGCGTTTGATACTGCGTATCTTTCTTGCCTGCCGGGCTTTGTGGTGATGGCGGCCTCTGACGAAGCCGAACTCCGGCACATGGTGGCAACAGCTGTTGCCTATGATGAGGGCCCGATCTCCTTCCGCTATCCACGCGGCGAAGGTGTCGGTCTCGACATGCCGGAGCGCGGAACTGTTCTTGAAATCGGCAAGGGCATTGTTCGGCGCGAAGGCACCAAGGTGGCGCTCCTCTCCTTCGGCGGACGGATGGCCGAATGCCTGAAAGCTGCAGATGAATTGGATGCCGCCGGTCTTTCCACAACTGTTGCAGATGCCCGGTTTGCCAAACCGCTCGACATGGATCTCATCCGGCGGCTTGCGCGCGAACACGAAGTGCTTGTGACGATCGAAGAAGGATCCATCGGCGGTTTCGGCAGCCATGTCTTGAGCGCGCTGGCTCAAGAGGGTGCGCTGGATGCCGGCCTCAAGATCCGCACCTTGACCCTTCCGGACACGTATCAGGACCTCGAATATCCGGAGTCCATGTACGCCACTGCCGGTCTTTTCAGCGCTTGGCACGGAATTCATGACCGGATCTCAACGCGCATAACTACTTGTCGACCAGGTCATCTTTGAATGGCGTATTTGGACAAGCACAAGACGCGAAACCTTGATTGACAGAATTGTCCAAAACAACTTAACGCTAGATGGCAATTGTAACTGCGTCGGCATTCTGCCGGCGCTTTTGTTTTTCGTCCTTTTGGGAACGGTCGCTGTTAGACTGCGACGCTCCGGAGGCTGCCATGGCACAGACACTTCTCTCAGTATCCGCCCTTTTGCTGTCGGTCGCTCTGCTCATATTCGGCCACGGCCTGCAAACAACGCTATTACCGCTAGCCGCAGACCGTTTTTATTTCAGCGACTTAGAAATTGGCGCGGTCTCGTCAGCCTATTTTGTTGGCATGGTTTTGGGGTGTCTCGGGGCGCCAATGCTCATCATGCGAGCCGGGCACATCAGAACATTTGCAGCACTTGTTTCAATGATGTCTGCCGCTGCAATCCTTCACCCGGTAATCGTCGATCCCGTTGCCTGGGTCCTTATCCGTATCGTGTCAGGTTTTGCGCTCGCCGGATTTTACATGATTGTAGAAAGTTGGCTCAACGAGAGTGCCACGAACGAAAATCGCGGTACGATCATGTCAGTCTACATCGTAATTCTGTTCGGCGCCCTTATGCTTGGTCAAGTTTCGATCGCGACCATGAGCATAGCTTCCTTCATTCCCTTCGTTATCGCCTCTGTGAGTGTGAGCCTTGCTGTCATGCCGGTCTCGCTCACAACATCAGCACAGCCGGCTCCAATTACGCTGGTCCGGTTCCGGCCCGTTCAGCTTTATAAGAACTCGCCAGCCGCATTTGTCAGTATCTTCTTTATCGGGATCTCCCAGGGCGCGTTATTGACTCTAACCCCTCTTTATGGATCTCAAATTGGTCTCGGAACGAACGAGGCGGCCTTTTATGCAGCAGCAATCATTGGCGGAGGGCTGATCGCCCAATGGCCTGTCGGACGGTTATCCGACAGCATTGACCGCCGCCTTGTTCTTATTTTTCTCAGTTTGGCGACAGCCGCTTCCTCGGTCGCTATCGTTGTCTTTTCACCGAACGTGTTCCTGATTGCTGCTGGCACAGCCGTTCTCGTCGGCATGTTCTCCCAACCGCTCTATGCGATCGCCGTGGCGCACGCATTTGACCACGCAGCACAAGAGGATTTCGTCGAAACCTCATCTGGCATGCTTCTGTCATTCGGGATCGGCTCGATCATTGGTCCGTTGATTGCTTCGGCTTTGATGGGCAAAATGGGGCCCTCCGGCCTCTACGTGATGGTGATTGCATTCAATATCGTGATGGCCGCATTTATCTTCACGCGAGTCCTGACCCGTGACGCGCTGACGGCCGAGGAAAAGACAGACTTCGAATACGCGGCAACAGCGCAGGTTGGTACCGTTATTTCGACCGAAGAGCTGAACGCCGAAGACGAAGAGTATGTCATCCCGCCAGAAGAGTTCCCGGCTTACGAGGATGACATCTACAATTTCGATACTGAACCTTCGGACGACACGGAAAAAGACGAGACCGAGGTTGTTTCCGCTGATGATGCCGATGGCGCTGACACATCACTCAAGGATGGCGCCCCGGAAGGCGGCCCCTCCGAGACTGTGTCAGAGCAACCAGCAAAGCCGGCAGACAAAACCTGACGTATTGGAGGCCTTATGAGCGGATAATCGGACTTCTGCGCTGTTTCGCCGCTCGACAGAAGTCCGCATTCAGCTTATAGCCGCCCTATGGAACGGCGCACGAGCACACTGCGGATCTTGCGGCAAGAGCGGACACCATTGGTCGCGCTCACAGCACTTTCGTTTGCCGTCCGGCTGATCCTGATCACCCTTGGCACGGCACTCGCACCTTCCGGCTCGATTGCAGGTGACGGACTGACGAGCCTTTGCCTCACCGCGGAGCTTGATCCGTCCTCCCAAGGTGCGCATGACCCGATCACCTGCACCTGCGCAACGAGCTGTCCGCATGGTTGTGCAGCTGGACCATGCCTTGCCCCGGCAAAGATCGAGCGCTTGTCGGCCAATGATCCAACAGCCCTGAACACGCCTCATCGTACCCAACACGCACTCCATCTTTCTATCGGAAAAAGCGGGCCTATCCGTGCGCCACCTGTTCTTCGTGTCTGACCCGAACCAAAACTTCAGAACACGAGGAATTCACAATGAAACTCTTGACTTCCATTGCAGCCGCAGCTGCTCTTTCGCTCGTTTCCATGACGGCCGTTGCCGCCGATTATTCGGCCGGTTCTCTTGAGCTGTCGAACGCCTGGACCCGCGCAACACCGCCGAAAGCCAAGGCAGGCGGCGGCTTTATCGAAATCGTCAACACAGGAGCGGAGGCCGACCGCCTGGTCGCGGCAAGCTCCGATGTCTCCAAGAAAGTCGAGTTGCATGAAATGGCCGTCACCGACGGCGTGATGAAAATGCGCGAGATGGAAACCGGTATTGAGATCCCGGCTGGCGAAACTGTGTCCTTGAAGCCGGGAGGCTTGCACATCATGTTCATGGGATTGAACCAGTCGTTTGAAGAGGGCACATCCGTTCCAGTCGTTCTGACGTTCGAAAAAGCTGGTGATGTCGCAGTTGAACTGCCGGTCGCCAAGATGGGCGCGAAAGCCATGGACCACGGTAAAATGGATCACAGCGGTCATGACCTTGGTGGCGATGATCACAGTGGTCACGACCACGGCAAGACCAACTAACACCAAAGGACCCAGGGAGAGCCAACGATGTCAGGTTTGAAACTCTTCCGGTACGTGGCTTGGGCGGCAGTTGCCGTCCTTGCCTGCGTGGCCGGTGCGCTTGTCTATCTGCAAACCACTTCCAGCAACAATTCCGGGGCCTTGATCGAGCCACTGGCTGCGATTGGTGGCCCGTTTGAACTGGTCGGGGGAAATGGTGAAACTGTCACCGACCAAACGCTGGCCGGAAAGCCGACAGTCATGTTCTTCGGTTTCACTTATTGCCCGGACGTCTGCCCCACAACCTTGTCGGAATTGCAGGGCTGGATCGAAGCACTGGGCCCGGATGCAGACAAACTCAACTACGCCTTTGTCAGCGTCGACCCGGAGCGGGACACGCCAGACGTCATGAGCGATTATGTCGGCGCTTTCGATGACCGCATCTTGGCGCTGACAGGGTCTCGCGAGAACATCGATGAAATGCTGAAGGCTTATCGGGTTTATGCAAAACGGGTTCCACTTGACGACGGCGACTATACAATGGACCATTCAGCAGCAATCTACTTGATGAATGCTGAAAACCAGTTCGTCGGAACCATTGCGTATGGCGAAGTGGAGGAAACAGCGCTGGCCAAACTCAAGCGGCTAATCAAAAACGCCCCGGCGTCGTCCTGATCCAAGTCGAAAGGACTACGGCAAAGGGCTTGGGGTGAAAGGATAAGGGCGGAATGCAAACGTCACTTTATTTCGGACTGGCGCTTGGCGCGACAAGCCTTGTCGCGCTGTCCGCAATGCTGTGGCTCTATGCGGGCGAGCGCGTCTACGTTGACCGCCTTATCTCCGCAATTGCTGGGTGTTTTTGAACAGCCCACCGCCTTGCTTCCTTTCTGACCAGCCCGTTCTGATGTCCAAACAGCGCCTTGATCAGCATCTCGTCGACACCGGCCACTTCCCTTCCCGTGCCCGTGCACGGGATGCAATCCTGCGCTGCACAGTTTCGGTCAATGGCGCGGTCTGCGGCAAACCAGCTCAAAAGGTTGCTCCGGATGCTGTCATCGCCGTCGAAGATCCGGCCGCGGGTTATGTCTCCCGCGCTGCGCTGAAACTTATCGAAGGGCTGAGCACATTTCATGTCACGCCGGTAGGCAAGATTTGCCTCGATATCGGTGCATCTACCGGTGGATTCACCCAGGTTCTGCTGCAAAATGGGGCAACGCGAGTCCATGCCATCGACGTCGGACATGATCAACTGCACGACAGCCTGCGCAGCGATCCTAGAGTTTTGGCACAAGACGGGTTGAATGCGCGCGAGTTGACCCTTGAGCACCTCAGCGGCGATCAGCCGGAATTGCTGGTCTCCGATGTCAGCTTCATTTCCCTGAAACTCGCTCTCCCTCCTGCTCTCGATCTAGCAGCCGCGGGGGCGGACGGAATTTTTCTGGTGAAGCCGCAGTTTGAAGCGGGCAAGGACAACATCGGCAAAGGCGGGCTGGTGGATCCGGAGATTGCCGAGGCAACAGCCAAACAACTCCAAAACTGGCTTGGGACCGTGCCGGGCTGGACCGCAGGGGACCTGACCCCCTCTCCGGTCAAAGGCGGTGACGGCAACGCCGAATGGCTGCTCTACGGGAAGAAAGCGGCCTAAAGCCGACCTATCGCTTGCCCCAACCTGCGTTCGCCTGTATCGCTCGGCCATGATCGAAGAAACACAGCTGGAAATCAGCGAGCTTGGCCACCGGGGCGACGGCATCGCGCAAACACCGGGCGGCCCGATTTATGTTGCAGGTGCTCTGCCAGGAGAGACCGTCCTTGCCAAGGTCAAGAACGGCCGCGGCACACTTGTTCAGATCCTGACCCGGTCTGCGGACAGGATTCCCCCTGTGTGCACCCACAGTTCGGCCTCCGGCAGCTGCTCCATGCAGCATTTGGCCGAGGCACCCTACCTCAACTGGAAGAAGGGCATAGTCGAAACAGCCCTGTCCAGTGCCGGCATTACCCTTCCAGTCGCAGACACCGTTCCGGCAACGGAAGGCGGACGCCGCCGCGCTGTTCTGACAACTGGCAGGAAAGGACGCGAAATAGTCTTGGGATACTTCGGCCGTTCAAGCCATGACCTGGTGGACGCCAGCGGCTGCGCCGTCTTGGCGCCGGAAATTGAACAAGCTCTTCCCGGTTTAAAAGCTTTGGCGGCGCCAATAATGCCACGCAAAGGCGACATGCGGGTCATCGTGTTACAAACAACAACAGGCCTGGATGTCGCGATTGAGAAGGCAGACAAGGCCTATGACCGCAAGATACCGGCTTTGAGCCAGAAGACCGTGGAATTGGATCTGGCGCGCCTCAGCGTGAACGGCGAGGTTCTTCTGGAAGTGCGCCCGCCGTTGCTCGACATGGGCGGCACCGGCCTCGTCCCTCCGCCGGGTGGCTTCACGCAGGCAACGCTTGCAGCTGAAGAGGCGCTCTCAGAGCTTGTCGTTGCAGGTGTAGGTAAGGCAAAGACCGTGGCTGATCTGTTTTCAGGCGTCGGCACTTTTGCGTTGAGGCTTGCGCGCGCAGCCAATGTCCACGCGGTTGAGGGCGACTCCGCTGCGATTGCCGCGCTTGACCGTTCCTTGCGCAAGCCGCAGGGCTTGAAGAAGGTTACCTTTGAAAAGCGGGATCTTTTCCGCCGCCCGTTGGTGCCGGAAGAGCTCGAGCCGTTTGCCGCGGTTGTTTTCGACCCGCCACGTGCCGGTGCTCAGGCACAGGCCGAGATGCTGGCAAAATCGAAGGTGAAAACCATCGTCGCCGTCTCCTGCAATCCGGCAACGCTGGCGCGGGACTTGAGGACCCTGATCGACGGCGGCTATGCGCTTCACTCAGTCACACCGGTGGACCAGTTCCACTTCTCGCCCCATATTGAAGTCGTGGCAGTTTTGAAACGGGAGTGAACCATGGCTGCGGTGACGGATCGGAATGTGTTTGAAAACCAGGGCTCGCGCCGGTCACCGCCCCCGATTGCGAAAGTTGCCCGCAGGCTTCGCTATGCAGCCCATCAGGGAAGCCGTGTCGCGCTCTACACATTACATTCCGAAGCCATGCGCCGGATGAACCTGCGGCTCCAAAAAGATCTGCCCGAAACGCCGAAAGTCACGCCGGAAGGCCCAGTCCCTAGCCAGCGGCGCATGTTGGCCGACATCGTCAAGCTGTTTGCCGAAGACATGAAGGCGGTTGAAGATGGCATCTACCCGATGCCCTCAGACGGCACCCTGAGCCCAAGGGAGCTGTTGCAGACCAGCCAGGCCTTTTTCAAGGACGTGCCCAAAGTGGCGCGGCGGCGGGCCGAAAACACCCATCAGGAAGTCAACCAGGACGGCCCGGCCTTTGCCGATGCGCTTCCTCGTTATTACCGCCAGAACTTTCATTTCCAGACGGATGGCTGGCTGTCGGAAGACAGCGCCCGCCTTTATGATTTTCAAGTCGATGTCTTGTTTTCGGGAGCAACGGCCGCCATGCGGCGCAAGGCGCTCCTCCCGTTCGCGGAAATCCTGAAACGCAAGGACCAGCGCAAGGTCGCCTATGTCGACATTGCGTGCGGCACGGGCGGCTTGCTCCGCCCCGCGCTCAACGCCTTTCCGCGCCTGTCCGGGATCGGATTGGATCTTTCAGAGCCTTATCTCAACGTTGCGCGCGACCGGTTTAAAAGTCCGCGCGCCGGCTATGTGACCGCGATGGCCGAAGAGCTGCCCTTCGCAGACAACTCCCTGGATGTTGTATCGTGCGTTTTCCTGTTTCACGAACTGCCA
>ERZ1740067.1068-NODE-1068-length-19882-cov-24.153024_pt1 | contig 19882 bp, 19 predicted proteins | sample MGYA00581736_ERZ1740067 | MGnify/ENA primary metagenome ERZ1740067 (study PRJEB43018, sample SAMN04849236) | marine metagenome | isolation source: floating plastic debris | place: Pacific Ocean | collected 2008-08-27 | study: EMG produced TPA metagenomics... | reverse complement strand
GCCATGGCAATCACAATAAAATCAACACTGGTGTTGAGTGCAACAGATGTTGACCCCAGTAACAAAAACTGCGCAAATACGACACCCTCTGGATTAATAAACTGAGGAATAAACGCTAAGAAAAACAGCGCTGTTTTGGGATTTAAAACTTCGACAGTCACTCCCTGCAAAAAAGCTTGTCGATAGCCTGTGCGGCGAATTTTGGCCGTCCCTATGCTGTCATCATGGCTCAAAATAGTCTTGACACCGAGATAAATCAGATATGCCGCTCCAAGGTATTTCACCAGATTAAACGCCAGCGCTGATGCCGCCAGCACAATTGATATTCCCAAAGCTGCTGCAACCACATGAAACATACCGCCCACCGAAGTACCCATCGCTGAGGCAACTCCCTCAACGCGACCCCCTTTGAGGCTACGGGTCATTACATAAAAAATACCCGGACCGGGGGTAATTGCCAGCACAATGGCAGCACTGAGAAATAACGAAAAGGTAGCAAAATCAGGCATAGAAAGCACCTAGTGATGGGGCATTAAACTATCTCGCGTTGGCTTTTACGCGTTCTAACTATTTCTATGAAAAATGACCTTCAAGATCCTGCGACTATTTTAGCGAGTTTAGCCCTGCGCTAATCAGTTACAGAACCTAACGTGGCTAACCATGCATCAGTTTGGGATTGAGACTGCAAATGTACTACGTCTAAATGTCTATACTCTGGCTGCTGCAACAGCTGAGGATACTGCTTACGCCGCTTGAAATAGGTTTGCAACATCCATAACAAAATGGAGTCCTGGCTAAAAAAAGACTGGCGAATCGTTTCACGGTTACCGTTCCACAACTCTTCTTGCTGAAATGCGCGTCGTACTGTGCGTTTCCACAACCGTCTCCACACCAACCCAAATGAATAGTCTAGAAATACGACCGTATCGGCTCGCCCCCAAACAATATCGCGCACCTGACCATAGTTGCCATCAATAATCCAGGAATCACCCATCAGTGCCTCTGATACGCGTTGGCGAAACACATCCTTTGGCGGTTCTCCCCAGCTTGGCTCCCAATACAAGGCATCTAGCTCAACGTGGGGCAGTTGCGATCGCTGAGACACCTCACGAGCCAAAGTTGTCTTACCAGAGCCAGATGTCCCCACTACTACAATGCGCTGACTGGAAAAACCTGCTCGCATAACTATTAGGTTTCAACATTACTCGGCTTCGGTCATAGCAACCTATCAGCTAAAAATACCCAAATTAAAACTTAACCAAGCAATCTAGGTCCAGTTCAAAAGTCGTCATAGGGGTAGTACGCAGACTTATATGTTTTTACAATACTATAAACATATCAACGTTGAGTCGATGCTCCATAGCAGTTTGGGCATTGCTGAGCCTCCGGGGTGATTTAGTCTGTAAAGTCTTGTGCGGTTAGATGACGGGACGCTTGGTGCATCCTCCAAATCAGCAATGGCATATTTTGTGTGTATTGTAGATTAGTATTATGCCTTCCCTAAAAAAGAATTCTGGTAATAAGAACAACAAACCAGTACGTGTCTCGGCTATCGATGAGGATGTTCTTACGGTTTTACTGGGGCGTGAGCTATATGGTCTGGAGATTTTGGACCAGCTTAATTTAGAGCGTCCAAATCAGTTGAAGTTTGGCAGTCTTTATCCAGTACTCAATCGTTTAGATAAGAAGGGGCTCGTTGAGTGGAAGTGGGGAGATCAAGTGGATACATCATCAGGTGGTGCTCGACGAAAATATTACAAGGTAACAGGCCTAGGGGCGAAATCTCTAAAAGCCGTTCAGGACTATAGAGTATCACTAGCCTATAGGGCTTAGCCGTACTCAATCACATTGGAAAAAACTTGATATGGAGAAAGAAATTAAGTACAAAATACGAAATCTTTGGCGTGATCGATTATTGATGAGTGTTGCTAGCCTAGTTGTTCTCGGTTTTTCTGGACAGCAGTTAAGGACGTTGTTAGCCCACCGTGCTATTCAGCCGGCATGGGTTTTAGAGCTTTCTCAAGCAGTGAGAATATTAGCCACTGATAGTAAGAGTAGTCAGGAACAGGAATATGCGATATCAGAGCTTCAGAGAATTTCCCAAGCTAGGGATTTACAGATCACGATGCTGTTGCCGCATTTGCCGTGGAAGAATTTGAAGCAGCAAGTAGAGCGAGTTCAGAACTGGAAACTACATCAGGAACTGGCTCGAGCTCATGCCAGAGTACTCGTTTTAGAGAGAGTTCAAGCTCTAGAACTGGCTCAGAAGCAACGACAGTCAAATCAGGAAAAAACTCGATTTCTGGTTATAAAGAGAGATAGAGCCTTAGCTTTGGAACGAGCGTTAGCGCTAGCATTAGCGCGAAATAAGCCATTAAATCAGAATCTAGAACTAGAACTAGCCCAAGATTTAGCATTAGTACTAGATCACAATCGAGACGCAGATAAAGCCCTGATACAGGGACTAGAGATAAAATTAGTTAACAACACTTTATTTGTTTTTATCATAGCCGCAGAACTTGAGCAAACCCATGGCTTTATCCTCCAGCAAGGCAATAATTTAGAAGATCTCTTAAGCAGTGAGCCTAATCGTGCTCGAGTGCTGATTAAATCTATTCTCTTATTGAGTTCGTCATTGCTGATCTTGATTAGCTTGCTAGTACTACTGGCTAACTATAAAAGTCCACTAAAACTTTCACGTACAGCCCATCTTATGGCTTTTCTTCCTGAAGAAGCCATGGCGGAACTATGCTGTCTAAAACAAAGATTACAGCAAGGAAAAATGTCTCCTTGGGAGATTCGAAAACGACTTACACATGAATTTCTAATCTTATTCTTTGCTTATTATATCCAGGTCCAGCTAGAGAATTTATTTCTACCATCCGGTGACCATAACCATATCGACGACTAAATCCTAACTTTGTTAATCTCTATAAACATAGACTCCCCATGTTTCGAAAAAAACAACCAAGTCCACCAACGTCATTCTCGTTAGAAACTGACAGTATTGATAGCCTTGAATTAAACATTCGGCTATCTGGTTCAACGATTGTTAGGCTGCTGTCAATTACAATAGCCGTGATATTTGGCTCTGGAGTTTTGGTACATAAAACCTCTACAGAAACTCCATTAGCCGATCCTCCCGCCAAGACAGTAGAGTTACCGTCATAAAAGCCTTGATAAACAGCTTGCTAAGGTTGCTCTGTCTTGATCTGTAGCAGTCGATTAAACCCTGTTCAATAATGCTCCATCAAAGATCAAGTAGCAGTTAAACGTTTGCCAAGTGTCGATGGACAAACTGTACACAAATCGACCCTTCACCGACACCAGATGCCACTCGCTTTACCGAGCCATGGCGCACATCACCCACCGCAAAAATCCCTGGCACATTTGTTTCCAATAAAAATCGGTCTCGCTCCAATGGCCAGGGTGTGCCGTTAGGAATATCTGGCCCACTATAAAGAAAACCCCGCTCATCTCGCTGCACAGTGCCCTCAAGCCAGTCCGTACTTGGTGTTGCCCCAATAAAAATAAACAGCGAGTTTGTCTTAAACGTTTTCACTTCATCTGTCTGAGAATCTTTTACTAAAATCTCTTCTAATCTGTCGCCGCCTTTTGCCTCCACCACACTGTGGAATGGCATCACCTCAATGTTGTCAGTACCTGCAATCTGATCGATCAAATACTGCGACATACTCTTGGTCAGCGACTCACCCCGCACTAACATCCTTACCCGATGCGCATACTTTGAGAAATACATGGCGGCCTGCCCTGCCGAGTTGGCACCGCCCACCACATACACATCTTCATCTTGACAGGCTGCTGCCTCCGTTTGGGCGGCACCGTAGTAAACGCCAGCGCCGGTAAACTGCTCTACACCGGTTACTGTCAGACGTCGCCAAGACACCCCCATCGCTAAAATCAGCGCATGGCAGCTAATCTCACTGCCGTCCGACAGGGTAATAATGCGATAGTTGTCCTCCAGGCGAATGGCCTTTGCCTCCTGGGGGGTCAAAATCTCCACGCCAAAGCGCTTTGCTTGGGTCACTGCCCGCCGAGCCAGGTCACTGCCGCTCAACCCCACAGGAAAGCCCAAATAGTTTTCAATTCGAGAGCTGGTACCCGCTTGTCCACCGGGGGCCTCTCGCTCAATCATGACGGTGCGTAGTCCTTCCGATGCACCGTATACCGCTGCGGCCAGCCCTGCTGGACCACCGCCCACAATCACTAAGTCATAAAAGGGCTTTGCTGCCTCAGTTTGCATCCCCACCTGCTGGGCCAGGTCAGCGGTACTGGGTTTGACCAGTTTTTCTCCACTGGGTAACAGCACCAATGGGAGACAAGGATTGTCTTTTTCTCCTGCATAGGTTACCAGCTGTTGTGCTTCCTGGTTTGACTCAATATCTAACCAGCGATAGGGTACCTGGTTCCGGGAGAGAAAATCCCTCAGCGCATGGGAATTGGGCGACCAGCGATCGCTAATGACCTTCACCCCCTGAAATTCTGGCTTAAATGTGGCCTGCCAGTCTTGGATCAGGTCATCCAGCACCGGATACAGCTTTTCCTCGGGTGGATCCCAGGGCTTTAGCAAGTAATAGTCTAACTGCGCTGTATTGATGGCATCAATGGCCGCATTTGTATCTGCATAGGCCGTCAGCAGTGCCCGCTTGGCCTTGGGGAAAATCTCAGAGCCCTGACTTAAAAACTCGACACCGCTCATGCCCGGCATGCGCTGATCGGCCAAAAATAACGCCACCGTATTGCCGCGCAGCTTTAGCTGCTGGGTGGCCTCTAGTGCTTTTGCACCCGAGTCAGCACGCACAATACGAAAGCGCTCCCCATACTGCTTACGCAGGTCACGGGAAATGGTCTGTAGTACAGCAGGATCATCATCAATGGTCAGAATGACAGGCTTATCCATGGGGCAAGGGCGAACTCATTTCTCGCATTTTGACAAATTCTGAGCCGTCTTTGCATGGGAATGATTAGACTTTACCCATAGGCAGAATTAATCGGTGAATTGTCGTCGTTTTCAATTAAAACCAATGGACTTGGGTCAACAGTTTGAGGGACAAGGCTACGTTGTTCTGAATAAAATTTTTGAGAAAAATGAAATCGACCAAATCACCCATATCGTTGATCGCATCTATGGCCAGTGGCGAGAGGAAAATCACCATGCCTTGGTTGAGCAACAGCTGATCAATATGCACTCGCTCACCCATCCTAAGTATTTTGCAGACCACAGCCATGAACGTCTTCAGTTCTTTAATCTGATGGCGTCTGCCAAGCTTACCGAGGCCCTAGAATGTATGTCTGGCAGGGAGATTTACTTCCACAATACGCAGCTATTTTTTAATCCTTACCAAAATGGAAAGCAGCCCTACTGGCATCGTGATCTGCAATACAGTCCCATTGATGATGCGGTGCAGGCTGCCGAACAACACAACATGCTCAGCCTCCATGCCCGCATTCCCCTAGTTGCGGAGAAGGGCGTAGAACTTATTCCGAAAAGCCATATCCGTTGGGATACTGCCTTAGAAAGAAACGTTCGGTTTGAGCTAAACGGCCATCAAAACCATGAATCTTTACCTGACTCAGTATTAATCGAGCTAGAGCCGGGAGATGTGCTGATTTTTAGTGCTCAAATGATTCACCGAGGCAACTATGCACTCAATCCTGTTCGTAAAGCCTTAGACCTCTGTTTAGGCAGCCCTCATCCGCTGGTCTCGGGTTTTTTAGATGCGGCTGGCCTGCCCAGCGATCAGGAACTAGAACAGATTGATAATCACCAGTGGTACACCCTGGCTAAATGTGTTTCAGCCAACACTGTCGCCAACACCATTGGCTGACGTGTCTCATTCTTTCTGATTGGATGACCCCATGGCTCGATTGTGATCCGATTGTGAATGGATAGGAAAGTTGTTACGGCCTCATCATGGGTCTGGTATGGACACCCCATCGTTGAGAATCGTGTCAGCCGTTGCTGATTTAGGGGATGCACCGATCTGTGAGGAATGCCCTAAGTGGGTATCTTGCAGATAAAACCATCCCAAGACCCAGCAACGCTTATGTGACTTACACTGAGCAAACACCCCATCGCTCCTCCATGAATCGCAAACTCACCGAAGGCCCAGTTGGAAAGCAACTCTTAACCCTGACTATTCCAATGGTGTGGGGCGTTTTCGCTATCATTGCCTTTAACTTAGTCGATACCTATTTTGTCGGTCAGCTGGGTACTGCCCAGCTTGCGGCCATGAGTTTTACCTTCCCCGTTGTTATGACCTTTGGCAGCTTAGCCATGGGTCTGGGTATCGGTGCCTCCTCCGTCATTGCCCGTGCCATCGGCGAAGGTGACATCAGTCGTGTCCAACGCTTCACCACCAACAGCCTGACCCTGGCCCTCACCGCCGTCATCCTTTTCGTTGTTTTAGGGCTATTCACCATCGATCCGCTCTTTAAAGCGCTAGGTGCCGGGCCAGATGTTCTTCCCTATGTGCGTGACTACATGCGCATCTGGTACTTCGGCATGGTGTTTTTAGTGGTGCCTATGGTGGGCAATAGCGCCATCCGCGCCGCTGGCAACACCCTGACGCCGAGCATCATTATGACCCTGTCTGCCGCCGTGAATATTGTTCTCGACCCGCTGCTGATTACCGGAGCCTTGGGCTTCCCTCGGCTCGAAATTCAAGGTGCAGCCATTGCCACCGTCATTGCCCGGGCCATGACCCTGGTGGCTGCCCTTTTAGTTCTTCGCTTTAAAGAGAATCTCCTCTCTGCCCAATTCCCCGATCTTAATGAAACGCTTTGGTGCTGGAAGGATATTCTCATTGTTGGTCTCCCGGCGGCGGCCTCCAATATGATTACCCCCATCTCCATCGGTGTGATCACCAGCTTCCTCGCCATCCATGGTCCTGCCGCCGTTGCCGGATTTGGTGTCGCTTCCCGCTTGGAATCCTTTGCCCTCATCACTGTTATGGCCTTATCCGCTAGTATGGGTCCCTTTGTGGGTCAAAACTGGGGTGCCCAAGAGTTTGGCCGGGTCAATCGTGCCTTACGCCAAAGCTTTTTATTCTGCATTGGTTGGGGATTATGTATGGCCGTTAGTTTAGGGTTAGGCGGGCGTCTCTTGTCAGGTTTGTTTAACCAAGATCCGAATGTTATTGCCGTCGCCACCCAATATCTATGGCTAGTTCCCATCAGCTATGGCACCGCAGGTATTATCCAGGTGAGTAGCTCTGCCTTTAACGCTATGGGTAAGCCAATGCCGTCCATTGTCATGACCATTGCCCGTATGTTTGTGTTGTATATCCCGCTGGCCTATGTTGGCAGCCGGATTGCAGGACCTACGGGGATTTTTGTGGCGGCACTGGTGTCAAATGTGGTGGTTGGTTTAGGCGCTTACTGGTGGAATTATCGAGCCTGTCAGCGGCCGACAGTCCAGGCAACACCCCAGGAAGTATTAAATCGATAATGTTGTCCCAAGGCCGCTTTTAGCTAACAATCGGACTTGGTAGTCCTTGGTAAAGTCGTTCTGGTAGTTGGGCGATTGCTCGCTGGAATGGGGCTGGGTCATCTAACCCACGGGATAAAATTAGGGAGCCCTGGATTGTCATGACGGCGTCCTCGCCCCGCTGCTGGGCTAGTTCTGGCGCTAAGCCGGCTTCGGTCAAAACTGCTGCGATCGCATCCACCAAACTTCTCAACTTTGCCCTAACCGCCCCATGGAATATATCCTGCGATGCCCCTACGGTGAGGGATGCCAGCAGACAGGGCTGCTCTCCGGCTTCGTATAGGTCAGAGATGCGATCGCACATTCCCCTCAACCGCTCTAACGGCTCCCCATCCCCCTGCAACGGCCCCAGAATATTCTCAGTCATCCACCGCCCCGAATAGGCCAGCGTTTCCTGTACCATCTCTGCCTTTCCCCCCGGAAAATGATGGTACAAACTTGCCTTGCCCAGACCCGTCGCCTCAGCAATTTTCGCCAAACTCACCCCGTCATACCCGTGATGGCGAAACAGCTGAAATAGCACCGGCAAATAGGTTTCACGCGCCACAGACAAATACCAAACAAGTCACTAACGATGCCTGAACGGCACCTGTGTTGACATTGTACCGTTCGTTCGGTACAAATTGATTAGACCGAACGGTCGGTCTAGCTATACAAAAGCTGTAAGAAGCTGCAAAAAACTGCCAATACAAATCAATCGGAGCCCACACCATGCCAACGCTGTACGGCCATCCCATGTCAGGTAACAGCTACAAAGTCAAACTGTTGCTCAGCCTTCTAGGACTCGATTATGAGTGGATCACCGTAGACCTGATGAAAGGTGAACACAAACAGCCAGAGTTTTTAACCCTCAATCCCTTTGGCCAGATACCCGTGCTCACCGATGGCGATATTGTGATTGCCGATGCCCAAGGAGCCCTGGGGTATCTGGCCCGCCATTACGCTCCAGAGGGACCATGGTTTCCCCAAGAACCTGTTGCCATGGCAGCGGTCATTCGTTGGCTCTCCATTACCGCTGGCGAAGTGCGCCAGGGTCCAGAATCCGCCCGTCTCTACTATCTGTTTGGGGTCAAGGCCATTAACATTGAGCGCGCTACTGAAAAGGCCGCATTTATCCTTGACCAGCTCAACCAACAGCTCAGCAGTCAAGACTGGCTGGTTGGCAGTACACCGACCATTGCCGATGTTGCCGTTTTCCCCTACGTGGCCCTGGCCCCCGACGGTAAGATTGACCTGTCTCCTTACCCCCATGTGTTGTCCTGGATTGAGCGAGTCAAACAACTTCCCGGTTTTGTCGGCATGAGAGGCATTGAAGCACTTGCGGGTAATGCCTAGGACGAAAACCGCTCCTGTAGGGACGTTGCATGCAACGTCCCTACAGAGGGCGTAAAACCCTCAAAAATTCTCACCCCTTACCCACCCATAACAACCATGGCTAGCAAATTCGCTGACATCGCCTTTACCCCTGCCGTTAAAGCTGCCCAAACCCAACGCGGTTCACGGGAAACCTACGAACGCTATACTGCCAAGGCTCCTGCCAATGACACCATTACACCAGAGCTGGCCGAGTTTATCGCCCACATAGATGGCGGTTACCTGGGCACCGTCAGCTCCAACGGCTATCCCTACATCCAGTTTCGCGGTGGTCCCCCTGGCTTTCTAAAAGTGCTCGATGATAAAACCATCGGCTTTGCCGATTTCTCGGGCAATGTGCAGTACATTACCGTGGGTAATCTGTCGGAGAACAACAAAGCCTTTCTCTTTTTAATGGACTATCGTCATCGGCGACGGTTCAAGCTTTGGGGGCACGCCCGCTATGTTGAGGACGATCCTGAGCTAATTGAACAGCTGCGTGTACCCGATTATCCGGCCAAGATTGAGCGAGCCGTGGTGTTCACCCTCGAAGCCTTTAGTCAAAACTGTCCCCAACATATCCCTGTCCATTACTCCGAAGCGGAACTCCAGGTGGAAATTGATGCAGCCACCGCTCCCCTACAGGCCAAAATTGCGGACTTAGAAGCAAGGCTTAACGGCTAATCTTGTCTTTTCGTAGGGACGTTGCGTTGGATTGGTTAGAGACGTTTCATGGAACATCTCTAACCAATCAATCTCTTTAACCTAAAAACTGTTCCACCATTCCCATGACGACTAATCCAGTCATTAAACCCAAGGAGCCGCTGCTGTTTAATGTTTTGAGATTTAGCTCAGGTAACAGCTCATGGAGCACAACAAACAGCATTGCCCCCGCTGCCATGGCCATGCCCATGGGGGCAATGGCCGAGCCCAAATCCACTAAGGATACTCCCAACCATCCGCCCAATGGCTCTAACCAACCCGATAGGGTGGCGAACCCCAATGCCGGTCCGACGCCGTAACCAAGTTGACGTAGGGCTAAGGCCACCATCAACCCCTCTGGTAGGTTTTGCAATGCCACACCAATGGCAATACCCGCATCATGGGTAGACTCGGTCCCCAACCCTATGGCCAATCCTTCTGGGAAATGGTGCAGGGCAATGGCCAATACAAAGAGCCAGATGTGTCGTGACTGAGTCTGCTGCCCTAAGTCTGGCGCAGGCAGCACAGTCTCTAAGCCATAAAAGATCAGCGCCCCAATGGCAGCCGCGCTGACAACCTCGCTAATGCCGACACCATAGCCAGCCGACCGGCCAGCCAGTGCCAGAGCGGGTATTAACAATGAAAACGCTGCCGCCGATAGCATGACTCCACTCCCCACACTGAGCAATAGAGTTTTCCATCGCTCGCTGAGCTTTGCTGTAAATAGCACGGGCACTGCACCCACACCGGTACCAAAGCTTGCCACCACACTAGCGGTGACTCCGTCGGTCATAACATCGGACGCTACGCTGGACCAGGATTGAGAGAGCTGTTCCATTGAAAACCTCCAAATCAGCAACGCTCTGGTTTTATATTAACTCAGAATCATTATGAGTTTGAGTGAGATAGGTCACAGGTGTCGCTGTTTTACAGGTTGTTAGTGTGTGGGTAGTTTGAACTTTCAATTTGAGCTTATTTATACGTTTGAATGCTACGTATAAATAGGGATATGCCAGCCCTGACAAGCGGTTGAATACTTGCAAACTTCATGTGAATTAACCGCTATCTCCGTAGAAAGACCCAAGATTGCTAGGTATATTTCACTTACGGTAGTACCGTACTGAGTATTTTTTGCTACATATGAATACGAGTTCGGCCACATCCCACGCAGTTATTCGTCTCCCTAGTCGTGTAGACAGCGTCATCTCACCGTTTTTTGAGCGAGATTTGAAACAAAAACTACAGCCTGGGGTCACCCTCGTCATTGATATGGCGAAGACTAAATTTATTGAGCCTGCAGCTGCATCGGTCTTTTGGGAAGGTGTGCTGCAAGGCCACAGAGAGGGCGCCAAGATTGTTGCTAAGGGGATGAATGAACAGGTAAAGCTGGTGATGGAGAGATCTGGGCTCTTGCCCCACTTGCAGTAGCATTCCTCGTCATAACATTGAGCCTGTGGGTTGTAATGTGAGTTTCTTGTGCCACCGCGATATTATAGTTAGTCGGAAAGAGTTGGTGCTGCGGTTGCGGATTAGGCTGGTCCTAATCTGAGGAAAGTCCGGGCTCCTGAAAGGTCAGGCTTGCTGGGTAACGCCCAGTGCGGGTGACCGTGAGGATAGTGCCACAGAAACATACCGCCGATGGGTAGGGTTATGCCTAGGGCATCGCTCTATTACAGGTAAGGGTGCAAGGGTGCGGTAAGAGCGCACCAGCAGTATCGAGAGGTGCTGGCTCGGTAAACCCCGGCTAGGAGCAAGGTCGCAGGGGGCATGGTTGACCTTTTTCCATCCCCGCTTTTGGTGTACCGCTAGAGGCGACTGGTAACAGTCGTCCCAGATAGATAACCGCCCGCTGCCAGCCCTAGGTTGGCATCAGCGAGAACAGAACCCGGCTTACGGCTGACTCTTTCCATTTTTTGAGCACATGAGCACACAGGAGGGTGGGCACAGCCCGCCAGACAAGGGTGAATGGTCATTAGCCAAAAGGCATTGGACAATGGATCTGGGATAGATGATCCCCGGCGGCAGCAGGAGCTAAGGCAGTTTATTGCCAAGTTGGGGCTAGCCGAGGGGGCTCCGGTGCGCTGGGAGCTGCTGCATCAGGCGCTGGTGGATATTTCTAAATCGGCAGATCACAATAATGAGGTCTTAGAATTTTTGGGCGATGCCGCTCTGCGGCTAGCGGCGGCGGAGTTTTTGCAGGAGACCTGCCCCCAAATGTCGGTGGGGGAGATGGCGGCGGTGCGATCGCAACTTGTCAGCGACCGTACCTTGGCAATGTTAGCCCAGGGCTATAACTTTGGCCGTTACCTACAGATATCCACCAGTGCGGCGGGTGATCGAGCGGGCAAAAGCTCGCGTCTGGCCGATGCCTTTGAGGCTGTCCTCGGGGCGCTCTACCTCAGTACCCACGATCTCAGTCTGATTCGGCCCTGGCTCGATGCCCGCTTTGAGCATCTCACCCAAACCATTGAGCAGGACCCAGCCCGTCAAAACTATAAGGCCGCCCTTCAAGAACTCACCCAGGCCCACAGCAAACAGCTGCCCGAATACACCGTTTCAGAAATTAGCCAGAATCACGGCGATCCCGAGCGATTTTATGCCCAGGTTCACTATCAGGGCAAACTCTGGGGAGACGGTAAGGGTCCCTCGATCAAACAGGCCGAACAGCGCGCCGCTCAGCAAGCCTATCAGCAGCTAGCGCCCGTGCTGTCCGCGCCAGGCTAGTTGGGCTTGCCGTAGCCCGTGGCATTACATGGCAACTAGGAAAAACTAACATGGGTCAAATTCAACTGGCACTCATGGGTGTGGGCCGTTGGGGCACTCACCTGCTGCGAAACTTTTTGGCCCATCCCCAAATCCAGGTGCGGGCGGTGGTTGATCCGTTTGCTGAGCAGCTGACCGCCACCGCCAAAACGTTTGGCCTCGATGACTCGGTGCTGCTGCTGGAGCATTGGCAAGATGCCTTGGCGATTGAAGGGCTGGGGGCGGTTGCGATCGCAACTCCCGCCACTACTCACCAGGCCATTGTCACCGCTGCCCTTCAGCGTCAGCTCCATGTGCTGTGCGAAAAACCCCTCACCCTGACCGCTGATACATCCGCCGCCCTCTGCCGTCTGGCGCAGCAGCAAAATCGGCAGCTGTTTATTGACCACACCTACCTCTTTCATCCCGCCGTCACCCAGGCCAAAGCCAATCTGGGGCGTCTGGGCACCCCCCGCTATGGCTACGCCGCCCGCACCAATCTTGGCCCCGTGCGCCACGACGTAGATGCCCTCTGGGATCTCGCCATCCACGACATTGCCATTTTTAACCACTGGCTGGATGCTGTCCCCGTGCGGGTCCAAGCCCAGGGGCTGAACTGGCTCCAGCGTCCCGGGCAGCCCCTGGCCGACGTAGTTTGGTGCCGTCTCCACTACCCCAGCGGATTTGAAGCCACAATTCATCTGTGCTGGGCCAATCCCCACAAGCAGCGGCAGCTATCTGTAGTTTGCGATCGCGGCAGCCTGGTCTTTGATGAAATGCAGTCCCACGCGCCCCTCTTTTTGCAAATGGGTCAGCTAGAACCCAAGACGTTTCAGCCCCAGGCCCTCAGCAAAGTGACCCTAGAGGTGCCCGATCAAGAACCCCTCGCCACCATGTGCGACCACTTTGTCCACAGTGTCCTGACCAATCAGCCCTCACCCCTATCGTCAGGCGCCGTCGGTACAACCCTGGTCAAAATTCTAGAGGCCCTCTCCCAATCCCTTGCCCAACAGGGCATTTGGATATCGCTGGGATAGAAATCAGAGATTCAGAAATCAGTGTCTTGCCCCTTTATCCCTCAGCCTGCTGCCCCACCAATACCTGCTCGGTTGGCCCAGCTGTGGTGTTGAGCTCCATCTCACCATGGTTAGCCAGCAGCGGTAAGCTTAGGGTCACCGCCGTCCCCTGATTCACCCCAGCACTGTAGAGGCTAATGCTGCCCCCCATCAGTTTCATAAAGTTTTTCGAAATCGCCAGCCCCAGCCCCGTTCCTTCATAGCTGCGGGTGTGGGTCCCATCCACCATGACAAAAGGATGGAAGAGTTTTTGCTGATCCTTCGGTTCAATTCCAATGCCCGTATCCTCAATGGTCACGCTTACTCGAGGGGCGGCCACCGTGTGGGAGTCATCGTCGTCTGCCCCCACCTCAGAGACCACGTCTATCTTGGCCGTAATGCTGCCACTGTGGGTAAACTTAATCGCGTTATAAACAATATTGAGCAACACCTGCTTCAATTTATCGCCATCTCCCTTTACCCAGATGGGCTCCGACTTAGGCGGACGGTGAAGCGTCAGTCCCTTTTGCTGAATCTGTAATGCCTGCATGTCCAGAACGTCCTGAACAATAACCCCCAAATCCAGGGTGTCTAAATCGAGACTGACGGTGCCCGATTCTATTTTGGCGATGTCCAGAATATCGTTGATGATCTTGAGCAAATGAATCGCTGCGTTGTCGGCCCGCTCTAGAAATTCCAGTTCCTCCTCGCGGTCATCACAGCAGTCATCGCGCACCAGACGGATACAGCCAATAATGGCATTGAGCGGTGTGCGCAGCTCATGGGAGGTATTGGCCAAAAATTCGTTCTTGAGCTGGTTGGCCATTTGGGCATTTTCCCAAGCCTGCCGCAGCTCCTGCGCTCCCCCCTCCAAACGTCGCAGCATCCGCTCTAGCACTTTACCCAAATAGTCCAACTCCCAAATACTGCGATTTGGAGGAGCCGCTTTGACCTCAGATGACAGATCCTGGACCTGTTGGGTATAGCGAATCAATCGCTCCACCGGTAGCGAAAGGCTCCGAGCCACATAGAGTGCCAACAGTGCATTAGCCCCCAGTAACCCCAGCGTCAGGAGAAATAAAATCATTCGAATTTCACCCAACGCGTGGAGCGCCTGATTAAGCGGCGTTACCGCTAGGACGTTCCAAGTTTCCGTGAGTTCGCTAGAAACCGGCAGCTGCGCGCCGCTGTAGCCCGCCAGCCATTCATCCCCGTTCTCGAGCAAACTAAACAGGTGTAGGGTATCGGCGTTGCCTACCCGAATACTGCTGATAATGCTGACAAATCGGTCGGTTCCATGGAGATCGTCCACCGACAGACCGACCAGTTTAGGGTTTGGGTGGGTGACCACAATCCCGTTGGGGTCAATAATGACCGTCTTACCCACCAAAGAACGGGGATTGGTATCTTCGAGCTGGGTAAACCCAAGCTGGGCAGACAGGGTGTAGCGCAGTTGCCCTTCAGGGGTGTAAATAGGTGTGGCCACAATTAGATCAAGCAGGGAAGGGTGCATGCCCTGTCCGTTATCCGCTGATATGGCGTCTGCATTGGCCTGTCGGGGGCTATCCAAGTCCACCAAATAAAAGTCTGAGTTGCCCGTGGGCTCCTGCTGCCAGGGAAGTTGTAGTGGCGTCGGTAATAGGGGCGCATTGCACGTCGTCGAGATCACCGCCCCGGTTTCAGCCTCGGTCAGCTCTAGACAGCCCACCGTGTGGGATGCAACGTTGGTGTAGCGGCTCAGGGTCACCGCCACATCATCCGCATCACCCGACTTGAGAGCCTGACTATCGGCCAGCAGCAGTAGTTCAGACTCTACGGCCCGCACGCTGTCTTCTAGACCGGTTGCCTTGTTGATGGCACTGCTGGTTAGGTTTTGCCGCGCCGTTTCGAGCAAGCTAGAGCGTGCCTTACGCAACGTAATCGCCTGACCAAGCAGCAACACTGGCGTACTCAGCAGCAGAATACGCAGTATTAATAATCGGCGAAATGAAAGAGGACGCTTAGCCATAAACCGCTAACAACTTAAAGAACCGTCACTGATTTCAACAGGAAGCACAGAGATAAGCCGTGGAAGCAAAATTGTAGATAACAACGAATGGACCTACTCCCCAAGGGGACTTACTCCTTAGTTTGCCGTAACCCAGACCACGCTGCGGACAGCTGGCCTATTTCGATGTTATGCCTACGGGTAAACTACTATCCACCAATGTCAGCTTTTACCATGGCCGTACCCACGACCATCGTGTTATTACTGATACCGGTATTAACACCCATTTAGTTTATCGACTGGTTTTACCTACCTACCGGCTACCTAGCGAAAAGTTGAAATAGCACTTACATAGATGAAGCCTTATCAAAGGTAGCTTAATCGCTTGTAAGCGAATATTCTGGGCTCCTCTGCCTTAGTCAAGAACATGCCAGCGTCAGCTTCACAGCCCAGATCCGCAATCCAAAATCGTCCCCATGTCACCGCTATTTTGGCCATGAGCGCTGACGGCAAAATTAGTGATACCCATCGCACTGCGGCCAGGTTTCCCTCGGCCACCGATCAGCGTCATCTAGAACAACGCCTAGCTGCCGCAGACGCCACCCTGTTTGGTGCAGGCACCCTACGGGCCTATGGCACCACCGCCCTGATTAAACAGCCCGCCCTTTTAGCCACCCGTCGAAAGCAATCGCCCCAACCTATTCATATTGTCTGCTCCCCCTCAGGGGATTTGGACCCGACTGCACAATTCTTTAGTCAGCCAGTGCCGCGCTGGTTATTGACCACACCAGCCGGTGCTGAACCATGGCTGGGGCAGTCGGGCTTTGATCGGGTTTGGGTAGCTCCCAAGGCCTCAACGGGGGACTACGATTGGATACAAATTTTGCATGAACTGCACACCCTGGATATTCACCAGTTACTGGTCATGGGGGGCGGACAGCTGGTTGAGCGACTGATGGCCGCTGACTTGATCGATGAACTCTGGCTCACCATCTGTCCGTTGGTCATCGGTGGCGCTGCAGCGCCCACCCCCTGCGACGGTGACGGTTTTTCCCTAGATAAGGCTCCCAAGTTTACCCTAAGCTCAAACCAAACCATTGGTGATGAAGTGTTTTTGAATTATCAACGGCAGCGATAACAGAGCGTTGCCGTCGATAATTCACGGCAGTGGTAATCGCGTCCCGTCTGCACCCCATTCTTCAGACTAAACGCGCTACATTACCGTAGTGAACTAATACGCTCTGCCAAGCAATGGGTATAACCATCACTCCGCCCCAGTCCCTGACCGACTATACGCTGCGCTGGGTCAACTGCATGGCAGACCTACCCCGAACTACCTGGGACCAGATGGCACAGCCCCTCAAGACGCCATTTCTGGAGTGGTTTTGGCTGAATTCGATGGAAACGTCTGGCAGTACGGTGGCCCAAGCGGGCTGGCTTCCTAATCATTTGACCGTCTGGTGCAAGGACACCCTGGTGGCAGCGGCTCCCTTGTACCTTAAGGGCCACAGTCGGGGTGAGTTTGTGTTTGACCATCAGTGGGCTGATTTGGCTGAGCAGTTGGGTATTGACTACTATCCCAAATTGCTGGGGATGTCGCCGTTTACCCCTGCCGAGGGCTACCGCTTTTTGATTGCGGTCGGAGAAGATGAGGCTATGTTGACCAAGGTCATGGTGGCGGCCATCGATCAGTTTTGTCAGCAAAATCAGATTTCAGGCTGTCATTTTCTGTATGCTGATCCTGCCTGGCGCAGCGCTGTGGAGTCCTTGGGCTTTCAAAAATGGCTACACCACAGCTACATTTGGAAAAATGAGGGCTACGGTACCTTTGATGATTATTTGGCCCGCTTTAATGCTAACCAGCGGCGCAATATTAAGCGAGAGCGTAAATCTGTTACCAAGGCCGGCCTGCATTTTGAGGTACACACTGGGGACGGCCTATCGGATACGTTGTGTAATTTGGTGTACGACTTTTATAGCGATACCTGTGACAAGTTTGGCTGGTGGGGGAGCAAGTATCTGACGCGTCAATTTTTTCAGCAGCTGCACCCGGAGTTTTGCGATCGCACCGTTGTATTTGCCGCCTATGCTAACGACAGCAACGATCCCATCGGCATGTCATTTTGCTTGACCAAGGGTGAACGTCTGTACGGTCGCTATTGGGGTGCGGTCGAAGACTATAACCATCTCCACTTCAACGCCTGTTACTACGAACCCATCGATTGGGGCATTGCCAACGGCATCCAGCTATTTGACCCCGGTGCCGGCGGTCGCCACAAAAAACGACGTGGCTTTCCCGCTGCCCCCAACTACAGCCTGCATCGGTTTTATCACCCCACCCTAACCCAGGTCCTCGACAACTATATTGAGCGCATCAACACCGCCGAACAGCAAGAAATTGACGCTATCAACGCAGATTTGCCCCTAAAGCCACTACCCACAGAAAAAAACGAAGAATAATGCAGCCTTCGGGCTCATTTTCAGAGACTATCGCTATTATTTATGCCCCTTAGCATTCACCCTTATTCAGCCCAGGTGAAATCAGAGAACCTGCACGGTAGAATATGGGACCCAACGGACCTGACTGGGTTCTAATTTCATTAAAACCGCTTCTCTACCATGACCATCAGTCAATACACACGCCCCGCCGCCGATACTCTCAAGACTCTTGACGACAAGCTCTCTAAACGGTTTATTGACCTCGACCCCGACGGTTATTTTTTAATCTACCTCGATACTGAGCAAGGTCTAATCTGCGCCAAACATTTCACCAATGTCATCAACGACAAAGGCGTAGCCTGCGACCCCAAAACCGGTAAGCCCCTGCTTGCTAAGAAAAACGCGCCACCTCGCCAAGAAACACGCCTATACCAGGGCCGCACGGCCAAAGAGCTATGCATCAAGCTATTTGAGGACAAAGAAAACGCCTGTCCCATCCGCTACCTAGACCACGCCGCCTATCTAGGGAGAGAATTTGTCCGTGCCGAAACCGCCCTAATTAACGGCACACCCTACGTGCAAGATTAAAGTTTGCCCCCCACCACTTCCCGCACTCGGTAAATGGGGCGTTTTTGCGACTCATGGTAGGTGCGCATCATCAGCTCAGCCAACAGTCCCACACTCAGCAGCTGAATTCCAGAAATAAACAAAACCACCGCTAACATCAACAAAGGCCGATTCCCAATATCGGCCTGCAAGATGAGCTTTACAAACGCCAGATAGATACTTAGTCCTAGACCCGCCAGCACCGAAATTGCCCCAAATGGGCCAAACACATGCATGGGGCGCGTCAAAAATGTCTTCATAAAGTAAATGGTCAACAGGTCTAGCGCCACTCGAAAGGTGCGCCCTAGACCGTATTTGCTTTGACCAAACTGACGAGCATGGTGACGCACCGGCACCTCACTAATGCGAGCACCCTCGATGTAAGCCAAGGCTGGCAAAAAACGATGCAGCTCTCCATAGAGGTTCATATCTTTGACCACCTCAGCACTGTAGGCCTTAAGCGAGCAGCCATAGTCATGGAGTCTTACTCCAGTTACTCGCGCAATGAGCCAATTAGCAATTTTTGACGGCAGTAGTCGAGTGACCGCATTATCCTGACGGTTTTTGCGCCAGCCGCTTACCAGGTCATACCCTTCATGCAGCTTGTGATAAACCGTAGCGATGTCCGCAGGCTCATTTTGCAAATCTCCATCCAGGGTGACAATTACTCGCCCCATAGCGTAGTTAAACCCTGCCGCCATGGCTGGTGTCTGTCCATAGTTGCGCCGTAGCAGGATCACGCGTAAATCATGACGCTCCCTGGCCAGGGTTTTGAGTAGCTCTCCCGAACCATCGACGGAACCATCATCAACACAGATCAGTTCGTAGGACACCTCCATGGACTGCACTGCACTGGCAATTTTCTCCACCAGCAGTGGAATGCTCTCATATTCGTTGTAGATGGGGACAACGACAGATAGCTTACAGCGGGTACTAACTGGGGCAATTGGGCTGGGGGAGGTCACCATGATGCGTTTTTGGGGCAGGCCGTTCTTAACCAACACTAGCATTCCCCATCATCCCCTAATCGATGAACCGTAGAGGCGTTCCATGGGTCGATCACTAACGGCAGTAATTTTATGTTCTGCCAATTAGACAATACGGTCTATGGCTTGCCAGAATCATTTTCTCTTCTATCATGTCAGAATCGGCGTTATGACGTTGCGACTATTTTGTCTGCCTTGAAAAAAGTTGTTATGTATAGCAAACGTCCTGATGTATTAGGACGTTTGCGCGTCGCATTGGCGTTGTAGCTTAATGCTTTCAGGGACTATAAAGTGCCCTAACCAATGTGACCAACGCTATAAAGTGTTCAGTTTCAGGCACCTACTTGCATTCTCTGTGCTACTCCGCTTTACCTCAGTCTTAACTCAATGAATTTATGATGGATGTTTTGCCTGAGGGGAGGCGTCTATTGTGTATGAATTAATAATTAATCGGACGCAAGGGTTGCCACTGCATTATCGCCATCTACCCCACGGCTTTCAT
>ERZ1740067.1066-NODE-1066-length-19900-cov-17.615168_pt1 | contig 19900 bp, 16 predicted proteins | sample MGYA00581736_ERZ1740067 | MGnify/ENA primary metagenome ERZ1740067 (study PRJEB43018, sample SAMN04849236) | marine metagenome | isolation source: floating plastic debris | place: Pacific Ocean | collected 2008-08-27 | study: EMG produced TPA metagenomics... | reverse complement strand
CTCTTACTCAAGCGGCTGGCGTCATAAATTAGACTTTTCAGACGTCCTCTAAGAGCAGGTGATGGCCTTCTGCGTGGAGTTCGAGACACCCTAAACGCGCAGAATTTCCACGTGCCCCAGCATCTCTTCAGGGGTGAGCGCTTCGTAAATATGGATTAGCCGTCGAATCATATCGCTGGCTTTGAGTTCGTCCTGGGGGTAGTACACAATGCCAAAGTGGACTGATTGGTTTTGGGTATTGCGTAGCAGGCTAGCATCGGTGGTCACCATCACCTGCTGCCGCTGACAGGCCAACACCATCTGGTCGCGATCGCCATGGGATCGCAAACCACTTTCCACTGGAGTCGTAATCTTAATCCCGTAGTGGCGCAAAGACTGAGCCACTACGGGGTCAATATTTTCGTCGAGATAAAAACCGATTCGTTTGCTGCTCACATCCCTGATTATTGAAGCGAATTGCCAAACGAGTTTATTGGACGATGGCTAAAAATTGCCAAGCAATCCGACACAAATGCTCGTTTTCCTTCTCTATTAATGCAAGGGGCGTCAAATTAATGCAAGGGGCGCCAAAAGCCGCAAACAATACGAACACCCTGGAAAACTATCGTTGCAATAATTGAAAGACTGGCAAACCCACCGGAAACAGCTTTATCCTCCAACATGCCTGGGGTCTACTTTGAAATTTGCAACAGTCTTCGGCGAGTGGAGCCAGCGGGCGTTCAGAGGGTGTAAAGAATGCCAGATTTATCGAAACCAAAGTGCGGTAGAAGCTTCAGTCGCCGCTGAGGTTACGGGCTTTGTCTTCCAGCAAAGAGAGGTTGCTACGCTGGAACCCTTCCACAAAAGCGAGGTCTTCGCGGATGCTACGCTCGATTTCTTCCCGGCGATCATAGTAGTAGGCCATCGCCACATAAACGGACGCTAGCCCCAGGTTGTAGCGCCCCGCCACCTCCTCCAAGGACTGCCCCATTCGTAAATGCATGATGGCAATGTCGGCGACGGTGATTCGGGTGCCCGCAATGCGAGGGCGACCACCGCGAATGCCAGGGGTTTGTTCGATATAGCGACTTAAAGAATCGGACATAAATGGTCGACGTAAATTGGCAGAGCGTTTCGACGAAATGAACAGGCGATCGCAACCCTGATTAGAAATCGGCAACCCAGCTAAAAGCACCGCTCAAAGGCAAGGGCGGCAATTTCGGAACAGTCTTTTCAAAGATACCCTTATTTTAATTTTCTCAGCTTGCGCAGTTTAACTTGCGCAGTTTAAAGGGATCGCGCCATAGCCCCGGCGTGGGCTACATTGCCGCCAATTACGTTGCTGTTGGTTCCGTTGGTTACGGTTATAGCTAGGTACGCCCTATTGAGAGCCGTCGGGCAACGGAGGAAGGGGGCTACCTGCCTTGGGTCCCTTAAAGTAGGCGCCGTACACCGCTTTAGCGATCGGTGCCGCCACCGCACCGCCATAGCCACCGTTTTCCACCGCTACAGCGATCGCAATTTGGGGATCATTCGCGGGAGCAAAGCCCACAAACATGGCGTTGCTGCGACCGTTGGGCACCTCGGCAGTACCGGTTTTACCGCCATTAAGGGGAATACTGCCGTCGCCCAAATTTTTCGCCGTTCCCCGCGTAACCACCGCCACCATGCCATCACGCACCACTTTCAAGACATTGGCATCAATGCCGGTAGGCTGAGGGCGGTAGGCGGGATCAGCGGTTTGGCTGTCGAGGAGGTGGGGAATTACTCGATTGCCACCGTTAACCACTGCGGCGGTCATCACAGCCAGCTCCAAGGGCGTGCCCAGAACCACTCCCTGACCGATAGACATACTGACCGTGTCCCCGGCATACCAGGGCGCACCGTGTTTTTCCTCTTTGGTGGCTGGGGTGGGCACCGAACCAACGGCACCACCGCCAATGCCTAATTGCAACGGCTGTCCAATGCCCAGTTGGCGGCTCCAGTGGGCGATCGCCTCGGGACCAATTTTTAAGCCAATTTGATAGAAAAACGTATTACTGCTGTAGGCGAGGGCATCCTCAAAGCCAATGACTCCGTAGCTGCCGCTGTGCTCCCGAAAAGCGTGTCCCCCCAGCACAATGGCGTTAAAAGTGGGAATGCGAGAGCTGGGAGTGTATTTTCCAGACTGCATTCCGGCGATCGCGGTAGCCACCTTGAAAGTGCTGCCAGGAGGATAGCCCTGCAGAGCGCGATTTAATAGGGGCGTACCCTTTCCCCGTAATTGCTCCCATTCTGCCGCCGTCAGACCATCGGTAAATAAGTTGGGATCAAAGCCCGGTTGACTGGCCAAAGCCAGCACTCGACCGGTTTTAATTTCGATCGCTGCCACCCCTCCTCGGCGGTTCCCCAAGGCATCCTCTGCCGTTTTCTGCATCGCCAGGTCCAAGGTCAGGCGCACGGGACTGCCGGAAATGGGCTTACGGCGATCCAGGCGACGATTAATGGTGCCCTTAGCATCGGCTTCCAGGCGCTCGTAGCCCCATTTCCCGCGCAGTTCCTTATCCGCAAGACGCTCTACCCCGGCTCGCCCCACAATCATGCCCACCGGGAACTTGGGGTTAGCTTCCATTTCCTCCGCCGTCGCCTCGCCGGTATAGCCCAGCACATGGGCCGCCGTTTCGTTTTGGGGATATTGGCGGCTGGCTTCTGTTTGTAGCCATAGTCCTTGAGTTTGCAGATTTTGCTCCGCAAAGATAACAAACCCTTCTTCCGACACCTGGCGGGCGATACGGATGGGTTGTTCCAACTGTCCCTCCCGCTGCTTTTCCGCAATTTCCCTCAGAAATTCCTCCACAGGGTGCTCTAGGTGCGCTTCCAGGGGCATCAGAATTCTGCGCCACTGATCCAGCGATCGCCGTTGGGGGGTCAAGTACATCGAGCGGGTTAACTGACTACCCGCCAGGAGTTTGCCTTGGCGATCATAAACGGGACCTCGGGCAGCAGGAATGGGGGTACGGCGGCTGCGGTTTAGCTCTGCCTTCTCCCGGAACGTGGCCCCCTGCTGAAGCTGTAAATCCACCAGTCGCAGCCCAATTCCCAACATGGGCAAGCTCACTAAGCCCACAAAGATTGCCGTTTGCAAAATACGGTTGGGAGGGGCTTCGATTTGGGACGATCGCCCCCGGCGTAAAGTTGGAAAACGACTACCCATTGAGCACCCCCCTGAAGCGAGTTTGAGAATGGTGAACGAAACTATTCGGGCGAGTAGCGGATCTAGTTAGCAGCTCTAGATCGCTGTTGCCATCGAGGTTTTAGAACTTAACAACGACAGCTTCAGTGGTGTGATTAATGCTCGGCAATACATACTCGGCAATATCCGATGACTGTAAACAGGATCATCATCAGTGACACAAACCAAACCACTTAACGGTTTAGGAGAACAAAGGAAAGCCCCTAACTTACTATTTCTTCACGACTTGGGTTTATCAGAGTAATTTTCACAATTTCTTTGATCCCTCGTAACTTGCCGAGAATTTTATTGTTATCCAGCAATCTCCGCTGATGTGTCCCCCTTTCTGTTTGCATCTTAACGTCTATGTCACTCTTTATCTAATTCTGCTCAAGCTCCCAAAAATCCGCATCATTTCAGCATCATTACTGAACTGTTAACTTCGCCACTAGACGCAAATTTCTGTAGATAATGGAGCTGGTCCTATGTCCGTCATAGGCTTGCCACGTGAAGTTCCTGTGGAATGACGCACTGTTCGGCAGCATGTCCTAAAAACGTGTTTCAAGGGCGTTGTGAATTAAGGTTGCGTTCTTAGGGCACAAGGTTTACTGCTGCTAGCTTGTTTCTACGCCAGGTGGGATGTTCTCCCATGAATATGCTCTCTGGCGTTAGTTAATCGATGTGCCCTAAATGCTTCTCTGGTTTATTGACATTCCGAGAAATCGGCTAAACAATCGAGAAGACTGTGGGTGAATAAGAACTGGAGCAAGGTGTAAGTACATTGGCTTCCGTTCATTAAAAATAGTGAGGAAAAGCGCTGTGAAAAAAATTGAGGCTATTATTCGTCCTTTTAAATTAGACGATGTGAAGATTGCCCTGGTTAATGCAGGGGTTGTGGGAATGACCGTCTCTGAAGTGCGTGGCTTTGGGCGCCAGAAAGGACAAACTGAGCGCTACCGCGGCTCAGAGTACACCGTTGAATTTCTGCAAAAGCTGAAGGTGGAAGTGGTCATCGACGACGAGAACGTGGATATGGTGGTTGAAAAGGTGATCAACGCCGCTCGCACCGGAGAAATCGGTGACGGTAAGATCTTTATTTCTCCCGTTGACGATATCGTTCGCATTCGCACCAGCGAAAAAGGGGACGCTGCTATCTAAGCTGCAAAGGGCAGTTTGCAGTGGCAAAGCGTAAGCGGTAGTACGCAAGGGAAGGGGCTAGGTTTCCACGGCTCTCCTAAAGATTATGAGTACCACCGGCTCTTAAAACCCCTGAATTAAATGCTGGAAGAAACGGCTCCTTCTGTTTGAGAAGGAGCCGTTTCTTTTGATTCTGTTTTTAGATGGTGTTCGCCATCGTGTTTGCCGAAGGCTTTCGCTGCTTACAAAATTTCACTGCTTACAAAATAACGATATTGGGCAGCGCTAGGTCTTTACTGTCCTCAGGCAAGGGGGGATCGGCACCGTCTGCGGGGACTAAATCCAGGGCGATCGCCAGGTCTTTAATATTCTCCTGCCCAACCATTTGTACCTGTCGCAACAGGGCTGTGCTCTGCTCCAGCAGCCGATCAATATCAATGCCCCCATAATCACTTTCGTAGTCCCGCAGTCGATAAAGCCCCTCCCCCATCAGGATGGCGGCTCCATTCCAGTTCAAATTGCTGAGATGGTAAATGCCCACCGCGATTTGCAAAATACCGTGATAAAAGGTCTTATCCGGCTCCATTGCCTCGATCCACAGGGCTTCTAAAGTGTCGTGACAGGCGTAAAATTCGCCGCTGTTAAATTCTTCAACCCCTTGCCAAAATTCATCGGGCTGAGGGTCGGAGCCAGGATGGGAGGCGCTACTGGGCATAGGTGTGGGTGGCTTCTAGTTGCTGCGTTAAGGGAACGTCTTGCTTGAGATAATAGCCCGGATGGGGAGACTGATTCGGGGGGGAGTCGCCCCAAAGGAGCCAGCGACTGCCGGGGGGCAAGGCATTGATACTACTAAGGTTTGCCGTTAGCCATAGAAGGGGCGCTTTCGGCGGGGTGCCATAGTCCAAATGGTCCAAATCTGGGCGATCGCCCGGGTTAACCGCCGCCAAGGTTTCCAAAATTGCTCGTCGTCCGCGCACTATCCCCGTGGCCGGGGTCCACAAATGGGCTTCCAATTGACGACGGCTAGCATAGCTGTAGATAGACGCGGCGGCGCTAGCAGCCTGCTCAAAATCTGCCAAATCCCACTGGGCAGCGGTGTCTAGGCTAATCACCACCGTTTGCCCGCTGGTGGTGGTTTCCAGTTCGCGCACCTGTAATTCCCCATAGCGAGCGCTAGTGCGCCAGTGAATCAGTCGCCGAGAATCGCCGCTGCGGTACGGACGTAGCGATCGCGTTAGCCCCTCGTAGCTGGCTTGGCTAAACTGATCCCGATCCGCCATCCGCATGGTATTTCCCTGTCCCATATGGTCCACCAGAGAACAGCGGCTAAGGGGCAAAATCTGCGGGTACACCACCGCCTTCGCAGGAATTGACCAACTGCGTCGCCCCCACAGCAGCCCCAGGGGTGCGGCGGTCCGCAACGATAAACCGGTCCAACAATAAACGCCGCGCTGGACATTGCCGTAGGTAAAGTCAACGGTTTTACTTTCCCCCGGCTCCAGCCGTTCCAGCAGTTGCACCGAGGCGGGCGATCGCTGTTTTCTACGGGGCTGGGCTCCAGGATCGACTAGCGCGGGATTTACCAGCGCCATCGGTGCCCCGTCTAAAGCCTGGCTCAGGGTAAGCAGCTGATCCGACTGGTTGTGATAGGTGGCTGTGACCAGCACCCCGTCGCCGACGCTAACGGGGACAATGCCCTGGCGAGTAACCGAGAGCCCCTGAAGCGATCGCCGGCTTAATACGGCCGCCGTTATCAACAGGGCAATTAGCACCCCGCTGATGACATATAGCCAGCCGGCCATGGTGTTCGTGGCCGCCGCAAAGAAAAATACCGTAAAAAATATCAACAGCCCCCCCACGAAAGACGGCGACACCCAGCGATGCTCCAGCCATAGTCCTAGCCGTTTGCTCGCTGATTGTCGCCGACTGTTTGGGTGTCCTTTTTTTGGGTGCTCTTTTTTTAGGTGCTCCTTAAGCCCCTTCTGCCGCCTATTTGCCATGCCGCCTAACCTAGTGAGACTTTCCCATCATAGGCCGCAGCTTATGGGGCGCAGCGAGGAAGCAATTAGACGGTGCTTCTAAACAGGGCTTCAGCCCATCACGCGGACAGTGAAGGTTAGGGGGATAGGATTGGGATCCGTAGCCAAACGAATGGATAGGGTGTGCACCTGCTCGCCGGGCAAAGTGGGCAGCAACAGCTCTAGCTGTCCCTCAGCGTCGCAACTGGATTGGGTGCTGGTGCGATCCCCTTGCAGATCCGCCCGACCGCCGCAGGGCATTTCCACCTGCACCACCAGCGCATCGGCCCCAGGACGCCATTCGCCCCGCACTTCCAACAGTCCCTCACTGGTCAGCCACTGGCGTTCCACCACAGGCTTTTCTTGGGTGAGTCGTAGTTCCAACTGACGCAGCAGGTCATGGGCGGTCACTAACGCCAGCACCATTTGCTGTTGCGCCTGGGCTCCGTCGTAATTAATAGACGGCAGCGCCTCACGCACCCCATCATCTCGGGCCGCTTCCAGCGCCGGCATTAGCCGATCCGCAAAGGCGTTTAACGCATCCCCTTCACCTGGGAATAGGGCATCTACCGCATCGAGCATTTGCCGTCCCACCTGAAGGGAGCCTTGCACCAAATCCTGACACTCCCCCAGGATCTGCTCAAAAATATTGTCGGGCACCTGGGTTCGCAGGTTTTGTAGTTGGGTTAGCCAGGGATTGGCGATCGCCCCCACCCCGTCGGGATAGTCCTGTAGCTCAGCCCCCTCCCACGGGAATCGAGGGAGATTTTCTTCAGCCTCAGCCTTTGCCAAGAAATGCTGCTTAAGCAACGCCTGAAACCGGTTTTCAATCATGGGAGAGTCGCGAAGATCTAGCATAGGGTCATTGGCCAACGCGGCCGATGGGTCAATGGTTACCTCGGCGTCCTCAGAAATCGCCATTAGCGCGTCGTCATTGGCTGAAAAATCACCCGTTGAAAATCCTTCGGGAAGTCCTTCAGAATTTTCCAGCAACTGACTTAAGAACTGCGCCTGTAGCTCCTCTGGAATGCCATCTAAGTTCCTATTCGTCATCATTTCCCCCTAGTCCGGATTCGAGTAGTTGCTATTTCTGATTTCCCAAGCGGTTTCCAAAACCCCAAACCATACCTTCTGGGCTTGGGTAATCGTAACCCCTAAGGTTTCAGCAATGGTGCGATCGTCCGCCTGCTCCTGTTTCAGCTTTAGAGTTGTCTTTCCTTTATCATCCAAACGGGACAGCAACCCCTCCCACTCCACCGGGGTTAGCCCCAGGTCTTTCTCCAAATCTGCGTCGAGCCACTGGTGCACCAGCTCCCAGCGATGGAGCATGGCAAACCGCAGCAAATGGTATTTAAATCGCTGCTGCAAATAATCTCGCTGACGCGCCGTTAACCCCAGCACCTGCTCAATTTCGCTGGCGGGTAAATCCTGAAGGCGCAGCACCAGATAGTCAATACAATCTTTCTGCTTTTTCTCCGTTAAATATTCCACCAGCTCATTAACCACCGACGATCGCAACGCCGAATCCATCACCTCCGACTGTTCCTGAGCCCCCATGTGCTGGCGCACCTGTTGCACCGACGCGTCGTCCCAGGTGTAGGAATCTCCTTCAACGCCGCCACTTTCCGCCGCCCGCTCCATATCGATAGATGTTTCTGGCGGGGTTTGGCGGGCGAAGGTTTGGGCGCGCAAAATAACCAACTGTTGCGATCGCCCCCGGGGCAACGGAATCCGCCGCTTGGCATAGCGCTCCACAAAAGCCATATATTCTGCCAGCTCCAACATGGCCCGGGGGGAATAATCCTGAGGCATTTGGCACTCCCGCCGAAATGCCTTTAGGGCCTCCACATAAAACCCCTGCAAAAAATCCTCGATCGCCGTCAAGCGTGCCTGATAGCTAGCCCGAGTTCGCGCGGGGGCAATGTAGCGGTAGATAATAGCGCTCAGGGTACTGTGCAGCTCTGCCCGTCCCCGTTTCGAGCCGTGCTTGTAATAATTTAGACATTGTCGTAAGCGATGCTGGGATAAATCCTTCATCCACACATCCACTTCACCGGAGTTTTGGATGCGCTTACTTTCAGTGCAGATACGATTGACTTCGTCGGCAATGCGTTCTGCCACCGCAACACAAATTCGCTGCGGCGTCTTAGTCCCGTCTTGCAAGGACTGAGTTAATGACTTAACAAGTTCTTCCACGTCCTAGGCAGTTCTCCCTGACCCCACAACACAGTAGATACAAAAGAAATAAAAAGAGCCACAGCAGATATAGAAATCCAGTGCAACAGCGGCCACATATCCAATCTTGGGATTATTAGTGAGTACGTTAGCCTCGAAAGCTAGCCCACTGGAACCAAGCCCAGATTAAGGCTGCTTTCAGCACGACCCTAGCACAGCCAACTGATAAAACTAGGCGCTATCGTTGCCCTTACGTTATTTTTGCTACCAATATTTCCCATTGGGCAATGGATATCCGGGGAGTTTTTTTGATTTTTTGGGGATTTACAGAATTTCTGAACCCGGGGCGATCGCCCTGACGCCGCTACATAATTAATCGGGCAATCATTCCTGGAACAATCGTGTAAGATTCAAACTCAGGTTATCCTGACAAGCAAAGCGTCAGCGCAGGCGCAAAGGGTTTTCCGCTTAGCTTTCTATCAAGTTTTCAGCAGCAGTTTTTATAGCAATTTTCGGCAGCGATCTATGGATTTTGAAGGAAAATTAGAGGCTCAGGTTAAACAACTGGTGGACGCTGCGCCCCAGGACGGTAAAACGCCCCAGCTTGTTACCGCGATCGCCCCAGTATTGCTCCACTTCGCCACCCAGCTTCAGCGAGAAAATTTTTATGTGCTTCAAACCCTGAACGGTGACTGGGTACGCACCACCCTAAGTAGCCGTCGGGAACAGGGCGTCCAAAAAAGCGTGATTTACGCCTTCGCCTCCGTGGACGATGCCCGCAAAAGTCCCATGCCCACCAAAGATCCCAACGTCCTTGCCGCCCCCGTTCCCGTCACCCATGTGTTGTTCCAAATGGTGGCCCTAAAAACGCTGGACAGCCTGGTATTTTTTGCCACCGAAGGCAACTTGAATAACGGAACGGAAGTGGGTCGCGCCGTCTTCGAAGAAACCATGAAGGCTTACTTTGAACAGGTTCAAGACTGGCAAGAGGGCGAAGACGTCACCATCGCCTAGCGTCTGTGAACCCCCATACCCTCACCAGTGGAAAAGATTCGCATGGAAAACGGGAGTAAGTGCTAGACAACTAGCAACCTACTCCCGTTTTTTCACAAGTTCAGATAGCGAATTATTTTCGCTAGTTTTATGACCCCTTACTCGGGCACATCGGTCACCGCGCCCAGGCTGCTGGAAGAAACCAGTCTGGCGTACTTGCCCAAGATGCCGCGCTTATAGCGAGGGGGACGAGGTTCCCAGGCCGCACGACGCTTAGCTAACACCGCCTCATCAATGTTGAGCTGAAGCAGCTTCTGGTTCGCATCAATGGTGACAGAATCCCCCTCTTCCACCAAGGCAATGTTGCCGCCAACGGCTGCCTCGGGAGCCACGTGCCCCACCACCAGGCCGTAGGTCCCGCCGGAAAAGCGTCCATCGGTGATCAGTCCCACCGAATCTCCTAAGCCTGCGCCGATAATGGCTGAGGTGGGAGCCAACATCTCCCGCATACCGGGGCCGCCTCTAGGCCCCTCGTAGCGCACAATCACTACGTCGCCAGCTTTGATTTTGCCGTCGAGAATGGCTGCGAGGCATTCCTCTTCTGACTCAAACACCCGCGCAGGTCCAGTAATGACCGGCTTCTTTACGCCGCTAATTTTAGCGACAGATCCTTCTGAAGCCAGGTTGCCTTTCAAAATTGCCAGGTGTCCCTTTTGGTACAGAGGCTTACCCCACTGGCGAATCACATCTTGATCTTCCGAAGGCGTGTCGGGAACCCCAACTAAGTTTTCCTCGATGGTTTTGCCGGTGACGGTCATACAGTCCCCATGGAGTAGCCCTTGGTTTAGAAGCATTTTCATCACCTGGGGAATGCCGCCGGCTCGGTGTAAATCCGTTGCCACGTAGCGACCGCTGGGCTTGAGATCGCAAAATACCGGTACTCGATTACGGATTTCTTCGAAGTCGTCAATGCTTAAAGGAACGCCGATGGTGTTGGCGATCGCCAGCAAATGCAGCACTGAATTAGTGGATCCACCCACGGCCATAATTACCGAAATGGCGTTTTCAAAAGCTTTGCGGGTCAAAATCTCCTTCGGTCGCAGGTCAGCTTTGATGGCTGCCGCCAGCACAAAGGCCGAATTGGCAGCACTGTCCGCCTTTTCCGCATCTTCCGCTGCCATCGTCGAAGAATGGGGCAAACTTAACCCCAGCACCTCGATCGCCGACGACATGGTATTTGCGGTGAACATACCGCCGCAGGAGCCTGCTCCGGGACAGGCGTTTTTCTCCACCGCCATCAGCCGTTCTTCGGAAATTCGCCCGGCACTGTACTCACCCACCGCCTCGAAGGCGCTGACCACCGTCAAATCCTCACCGTCCAAATGCCCCGGCTTAATAGTGCCGCCATACACAAACACCGCTGGAATATTTAGCCGCGCCATGGCAATCACCGACCCCGGCATATTTTTGTCGCAGCCGCCGATGGCCAACACCCCATCCAAACTTTGACCGTTGCACACCGTTTCGATCGCATCGGCAATCACCTCACGGGACACCAGGGAATATTTCATCCCCTCCGTGCCCATAGAAATACCGTCGCTAATGGTAATGGTGCCAAAAAGCTGAGGCATTAACCCCGCCGCCCGCGCCGCGTCGATGGCACGATCCGCCAGGGAATTGATACCCATATTGCAGGGGGTTACCGTGCTATATCCACTGGCAACGCCCACAATGGGCTTTTTGAAATCATCATCGTCAAAGCCAACCGCTCGCAACATGGCACGGTTAGGCGATCGCTGTACACCTGCCGTAATGGCAGCACTTCTCAGGGTCTTAGACATAACGGGATTGGCACCTGGCTAAACATTTTCCTGCGAGCAAAACAAGGAAAATATAGAACTGAGATTAGGGGGTCTCAATAGGATCCAAAGCCTTGCGCCAGTAGCCCACAGCCTACATTTTTCAAGGAAAGCGTAAGCTTTTTAATGCACAAGACGTCTAGAAGCAATCGACAACGCGCCCTAAAAAATATCGTAAAAAATATCGACCGTATTCGATTCAAAGCCCTGCCAAAAGCACAGGCTCGTGGAAATCGAATCGTGATACCGAGCGTTTGATATTACAACTGATATTGATTAATGATAAATACCAGAAGCCAAAGATTTCGATACCAAGACGCTGATTTCAAGGATCAGCGTTAAAAATCAATATTTTTTATTCTGAGTTCTACTTTTTTGGGGTTTTATCGCTCTGGGGTTCTACCTCTCTGGGCTAATAGCCTACCCCAGATTTTGAATCTCAGATGCCACAATAATCCGATTCCGCCCCGCCGCCTTTGCCCTGTATAAAGCCTGGTCCGCCTCAGCCAAAAGTTCCTCTGCGGAGCTGGCGTCAGAGGGCACTTTCGATGCAATGCCCATACTAAGGGTGACAAAACCACCGTCATTGCCGGGATGGGGCAGCGCCGTTTCCGACAGTAAATCCCTCAAATTCTGCGCCACCTGTTTTGCCCCCTCAATGTCAGTTTCCGGCAAAACGATCGCAAATTCTTCCCCCCCATAGCGAGCCATCAAGTCAGTGGGTCGCCGTGCCACCGTCATTAGGGCTGCCGCCACCTGCTGTAAACAAGCATCTCCCGCCTGGTGCCCCAGGGCATCGTTATAGACTTTGAAATGATCTAAATCGCAGAAAACCACGCTCAAGGGCTGCTGGGCACGGTACAGCCGCAGCCATTCCACCGCTAAGCAATCGTCCAAGCGTCGTCGATTGGCTAGCTGGGTTAGCCCATCCACCGCGGCCAGCCTCGCCAACATGCGATTTTGCTCCTCTAGCTGCCGCACCAGAGCATCCAGGCGCTGATTCGAAATTTCCAGGCGGTTTTCCGTATCTTTGCAAAGGGTAATGTCCCGCAGGGTAATAATGACCCGCTCTTGCGATCGCACCCCCACCAATTGGAACCACCCCGACACGGGGCCGCTGAGGCAAGACTGGTCTGCCACCATCCCACAGGGATGATTTGAAGTTTTAACTGCCAAGTTCAGAAGCCGTTCAAACAAGACCGTGTCTGCAAAATAGCGATCACAATCCAGCAAGCAACGATCCAACACATCCCGTGCCGATACGCCCAAAATCCCTTCAGCAACAGAGTTTATAAACAACCAGCGACAATCCGTCAGTTGCCCCATTTCGTCACGGATAGGGGCCAGGGCGATTACCCCATCCATCAACCCGTTAAGAATTTGGTTGAGGGCTCCGGGGCTTTCACGGAACATCCCCCCCACAAAAGGGCAGGACTGATCAACGTTGGGCGATCGCGACAGGGCTCGGTTCATCTTTCAGGAAGTGCGTTGAGGGGAGTGGTAGAGGGTAAATGCAGCGAAAAAGCCAATTTTTATGGACTTTCACCTTAAATTATTCGCCACGTAATCAAGCTGGACCGTAAACTTTGCTTGCGAGAGCCATTGGGAAACACTTTCATAGGAAATTTTATTGATAGGTATTCCCAATGCCTCTTCCCCGAATCGTGTTTTCGACTAGCTTGCAGAAATGCTGTTCAAACGTTGCTCAATGGAAAATACACGCCCTTAAAAACAACAAACATTCGGGACTGAACCCCTCGTAGCTCTTAGCTTTTCGACTTCGGCAGTGGTTGAAATTTTGGAGTCCAGTAGACGACGAACTCCAAACTCAGGCGTAGAAAAAGCTTGCCTGTTAATCAATTGCAGAGGAAGACATTTCGCCTAACCAGCGTTCAAGCTTACTGAACCTAATCTTAACTCAGGAGATTCCTGCACTATTGCCCAGTGCAAGCTATGTACCGAGAACGCGGGAAGCAATGTCAAGGCTCGCTTTTGACTTTTGATCAAGCAACTTAAAAGCGTGGGAACGATAGATATTCTTGAGGTCGTGATTTTAGATTTAATGCTTTGATTTCAACGTTCTAATCTAGCGTCCTAATCCAATGTCCTGATTTAAGTAGTAGATGCACGGACAAGGCTGATCGTTCCGAACTATGTACATGCTTCACACATGGTTGATACATGTTTCGCAAAGCCCAATTAGCCGCAATATACGCTTCAATTATTTTTGATATTCATATAATTCGACACATTAATTCTACCGTAGTCAATAGCCGTTAAATCCTATTTTTTGAACAAAGGTTAGACTAAGAATTCAGCATTGGTGAATGCAAATGAGGGCGTGGAAAACGATTAAATCAGATGGTTTTTTTCTTGTTAGAAAATCTCTGTTGCACTGCTGCTAGAACCTGTCTACAGTGACCTGGTTTTCTCCTGTTATTGGCAGCCAAGGGGATGTGATGTCAAAAAGATATTTTGAGTTAGTTATGAGTTGGCGCTGATATATTCGTTCTAAAGTCTTGAATTTAGGAGTTGGTTGTTCAGTTAATAACGCGAATGCTCAGGAAACTGAATACGTAAATTGATCTGCCTAATTCATTCGTATTTTCTGTGAATCAAAATTCCCAATTCAAAATTCCTAGAGGGCTTAGCGAATGTCACCAATTCTCAACTATCGTCTTAACCTTTTGATTTTGGCTGCGACATTGCAGGCATGGACTCACGCCTTAGCACAATGGTTATTGCAAGGCGATGTCCCAATCCGCAATGGTGGCGATGCGATGAAGCAATGACCTCCGTTAAAGTGCGGGTCTTTTAACAGAAAATTTTGCGTAAAAATTTCAACTTTTTTAGTTTATTTTTTCACTTTCTATTTGGTATTCCTGCGGATTTTATTTGGTATCCCCGCGGAGTGGGTGAGAGCTTCACAGTTTCAGCTTTTTGCAAGACCAAAATCTGGTCACGGAGAATCTGGGCACGGAGTTTACAACAGCGATAAGGTGCCCTGATCTCCGTCCAATTCTGCCAAGGCGCCAACGGGAAGGGAGGCGTTGGGGCCACTGTGGCCAAAGTTGAGGCCGGAAACGACCGGGAGGGATAGGTCACCCAGGCGATCGCGCCACAGTTCCTCGGTGGTGAGGCTGGATCGGTTAGGGGGGGGATCGCATTGGCTGAAGCGTCCTAGGGCAATGCCAGCGATATTGTGCAACAGTCCCGTGTTGCGCCAGTGGGTGATAAAGCGGTCTAGGCGGTAAGGGTATTCGCCCACGTCTTCAAAGGCGAGGATAGCGTCAGTGAGGTTGGGGCAGTGGCGGGTGCCGAGAAGATGGGTGGCAACGGCCAGGTTTCCGGGGAAGAGTCGTCCGATCACCCGACCACCGCCCCAGCCGTTGCCCATTAACGGCGGAAGGGACTGACCTTGTACCAGGGCAAAAAGGCGATGGCGAGTATCGTCTGATTCCTCGGGGAGGGTGGTTAAAACGGGGCCATGGACGCTGGCGATGCCTTGGTTAGCCAGGCTCCACAGCAGGGCGGTGATATCAGAAAAGCCGATTAGCCATTTGGGGGCGATCGCCTGGCCGTATTGCAAAGCCTGGGCTCCGGCGGCCATAAACGGCCAAGCGAAATCCTCTAGCAGACGAGTGGCGCCGTACCCTCCTCGGGCGCAGAGGATGCCTTTGTATTTGGGATTGGTGAGGGCGTCCGTAAGCTGTTGGCGGCGCTCGATATCGGTGCCCGCCAGGTAGCCGTAGGTGCATTCCAAATCGCCGTCGGGTCCCAGGTCCACTTCAAAGCCATGGGATCGCCAAATATCTACCCCCGCCTGAGTGCTGTTCATACTGGCAAGGGGACCGCTGGGGGTAATCACTCGCAGGGTATCGCCGGGGCGCAGGGCGGCGGGCAGTTCACAGGGTTTGGGCAGCATAAGTTATCGAAAAGCAATCATTAGTGAGCAGCGGCGTTTTTCCCTGCGCTAGCCATTTCGGCACGCAGTTGGCCCTTTGCACGGTTCCATAAATCGTCTAGCTCGGCAAGGGTATGATCTTCCAAGGGGCGATCGCTCATGGATTCCATCAGTCGCAGCCGCTTAACGAATTTATGGTTGGTTTTGGTTAGGGCAGCGGCGGGGTCCAGCTTTTGCCAGCGAGCCACCTGGATGAGGGAAAACAGCACGTCTCCCAACTCCGATTCTTGGTGCTCCGTGTCCGACTGGGCGATCGCCTCCTGTAGCTCCCCCACTTCTTCGTGGAATTTCTCCCAAACCCCTTCCAGGGAGTTCCATTCAAATCCAGCGGCGGCAGCTTTGGTGGAAATTTTCATCGCCCCCGTTAATGGCGGCAGCGATCGCCCGTAGCGATCCAGTTTTCGACTGAGGCGCTGGCTCTCTTCTAAGGTTTCCCCTTTCTCCTGGGCCTTAATTGCTTCCCACTGCTGACGTACTTCGTCGTCACTGGTGGCGTTGCTGTCGCCGAAAATATGGGGGTGGCGACGAATCAGCTTATCAGCGATTCCGTTGGCGATCACGGTCATATCAAAGTCTCCTGCCTCCCGGGCAATTTGCCCTTGCAGCACCACCTGCAACAGCAAATCCCCCAGCTCTTCGGCTACCGCGGGGCGATCGCCATTTTTGATGGCGTCAACGGTTTCGTAAGCTTCTTCAATAATGTACGGCGTGAGGCTTTCCGGCGTTTGGGCCAGATCCCAGGGACAGCCATCCTCGGGCGATCGCAGTTGAGCCACCACCGCAATGAGTCGCTCCATCGCTGCCAACATTGCCGCCATCGTTTCAGGATCAACTAGAGTTTTATCGGCAGTTTCACCAGTAGTTTTCTTGAGGGCAGGTGGGGAAGGCTGGTCGGTCATATGAAAAAAATTAGTTGCAAACGGGCGATTTGATCATTGCCATATTCTTACTAATTTTAGCGATACCGTAGTTCCCAACAGTCTTCTACTGTTTTGCATCGTTTCTCTAGGGGCTGCCATCAATTCAATTCCTAATTTAAGATCTGCATGATCGACCCTTGAATTGGTAGAACAGTCAGCGATCACTGAGGGTCACCGGGCGATCATCCAGTATTTTCGCGATCTAGAACGCTGAAAATCAAAGTTGCAGAGAGCTGAGAATCAGTTCTTTACTTTGAGCAATGATCCTGCTTGGCTTCAAGACAAGTCAACATAAAAAGGCAGGCTTTTCTATGTTCGTCCTCAGATGAGTATTGAGCCACGACGGTTTTCAGGAAGTTGTTCACTTCGTCAATCATGCGATCACGCTAAAAATAGGCTATGTCATAGAGATCTTAAAGTTTGATAGAGGACTAGAAGATTAATTAGTTGACTGCAACTGCCAACGACTGGCGATCGGCATTCTCCAGCCGGTGCCAAACGCTCGCTCAGTGACCTTGATTCCGGGAGCGGCTTGACGACGCTTGAATTCTGCCCGTGATAGTAGGCGAATAATTCGATCTACCGTATCAGCATCATGACCTGCCGCAATAAGTTCCGCCGGTGCCTGAGCTTGATGGACCAGTCGGTCTAAAATATCGTCCAAAACGTCGTAATCCGGCAGCGAATCTTGATCCACTTGTCCCGGTCGAAGTTCGGCGCTAGGGGGCTTGGTCAAAATATTGTTAGGAATAATCTCCGATTCGTTTAAAGCTTCTGTGAGTTTGGCGTGTTCAGGACAGCCCTTTTGTCCTCGATTTAGCCAGCGACATAGGGAATAAACTCGCGTTTTGGGTACGTCCGCAATCACCGCCAAGCCACCATTCATATCTCCATAAAGGGTGCAATAGCCCACTGCAATTTCCGATTTATTGCCCGTGGTCAATAGCAAATGACCAAATTTATTGGCGATCGCCATCAACAGATTCCCCCGAATCCGCGACTGTAAATTTTCCTCCGTAACGCCCGCTTCGGTGCCGGAAAATAACGTTTCAAAGGTGCGATCATAGCCACCCATTAAGTCGCCGATGGGTAAGGTTTCGGTGGCAATTCCTAAGTTATTGGCTAAAGCTTCGGCATCACCAATGGAGTGGTCCGAGCTGTAGGGAGAGGGCATTAGGACGCCCAGCACGTTCTTGGGACCCAGGGCGGCGGCGGCGATCGCGGCCACCACCGCCGAATCAATGCCGCCGCTTAAGCCCAACAACACTTTGGAAAAGCCACATTTACGGGCATAATCACGCACCCCCAGCACCAGCGCGGCCCAAATTTCCCCGTCGATTGAGGATGCCAACTCTGCCACCCCTGCCTGCTGTACCGGCACCCCAGAATCTTTGCCCACCATGGCAACGCTCGAATCCCAGCGTCCGATTGCGGGCTTAGAATCCGCCTGAAATTCCCGAGTGGCAGGGTCATAATCCACGATCGCCAACCCCGCCTCAAACCCCGGCGTTCGACGCACCACTTTCCCCGAGGCATTGACCGCCAAGCTGGTGCCATCAAAAACCAAGTCGTCATTGCCGCCCACTTGATTCACATAAACCAGAGGTAGACCGTGCTGCTGGGCGCAGTGTTGGATCATTTCCTCCCGCAGTCGCTGTTTTCCCGACACATAGGGAGACGCAGACAAATTGACCATCAACTGCGCCCCAGCATCCGTCAGCTCTTCCACCGGGTCTATGTGGTAGCTACGCCGTCCCCAAAACTGCTCGTTATTCCAAATGTCCTCGCAAATGGTGACCCCAATTTTGATGCCGTCTAGCTCCAAAATATTGGGGCGAATCCCCGGCATAAAATACCGATCCTCATCAAAGACGTCGTAGGTGGGCAGTAATCGCTTGGGAAAGATCTCCCTTACTTCTCCACCGGTTAGCAGCACCGCCCCGTTAACCAGTGACTCAGCGGGATGGTCTAATTTGGCGTCTACGCTGGTTATCGCCGCTCCCACCAACACGTCTAGCTCTGGGGGTAGTTCCTTCGCCAAAATGCTGAGTTCGGTGGCGATCGCCTTAATAAATCCTGGGCGCACCAGCAGGTCTCGCGGCGGATAGCCACAAATTGCCAGCTCCGGCGTCACCATTAGTTTTGCGCCCAATTCGTGAGCTTTTTGGGCGTATTGCAAAATGCGTTTACGGTTGCCGCATAGGTCGCCAACGGTGGGGTTGAGCTGGGCGATCGCGATTTTAAGGGGGTTCGCCATGGGAAAGTTTAAGAAAAGGAGTACGGGAAAGTTTCAGGGGAAAGGTATTGTCGTAATTTTACTAATTTCAATTGCTTCTGAGTGATACGTATGTTGCATTAGAGGTGCCTTGGAGCCAGAAGCGCCTTGAAGTTAGAGGTGTATTAAAGTGCAGCGGCTGGCTTATATTGCTCCGCTATGATTGACTATCAACCCCCATTTCCTTTAGAAGAATCCATATTTAAAGTATTCTCCTGTAGGAGGGAAAGATCACTAAAAATCCTTCGGCTACAGTGGCAATGGGGCGCGTCACCAATGAATCCCCAGACTCTTTATACAGGGGTCGGTAAACTCCTTTAAAAGTAGAAACCGCTGGGAGCTTAAGCCTTTACAGTTACTGAGTTCAGAATTGTGTTTATAACAGCCCTTAGTGGAACACCGACCTAAGAAACAGACAGCATTTGGGGCAAAGCTCTTAAGGATCAAACTATTGTCAATTGACTTTAAAAACCGACTTGATATTATTCAAATGCTTAATTAAGTGCACAGCGTTTCAAGGCTAAACCAAATAGAATAATTAAATTTTTACCTAGAAAATCTATCAATAAATGTTCATCAAGGAATACCTATTAAGTTGTCAATATTCGAGACAATTGCTGATACGTATTTATTGATTTTTACAATTTCGCCTCCACCTCACCACCCGTTTCTTGAATTCTTGCCTAACAGCATGGATTCCCCAGCCTGTTTATGTTCCTATTCCGTCGCCCCACCAGCCTTGTTAAAGTTACGGCGATCGCCACTCTGATGTTGTTTACGCCAATGGTTGTCAGCGCCGTTGCGTCCTATCAAGCGTTTAACGAACTGGTGCGCAACGAACTGCGGCTACAGCGGTTGAGCGATCGCGTTGCTTATTTGGATGAAGTGTTGACCATGTCTGCCCGGATGAATGCGGCGACGGGAGATCAGCAATGGGAGGAGCGGTATCAGGTGCACGTGACGGAGCTGGACAACACCATCGCTAAATCGATTCAGCTCAGCCCAGAGTCCTACGATGATCGCGACGCAGCCAGAACGGAAGCGGCTAACGAAAAGTTGGTGGCGATAGAGAAGGAGGCGTTTCGTTTGGTGCGCACGGGGCGATCGTCGGAGGCGTTGGCGCTGTTGCTCAGTGCGGAATATAGCCAGAAAAAGGCGCAATACTCCGCTGGGGTTGAGGCGCGTCAGGGGGCAATCCAAAACCATATTCAAGGCAAAATCGAGAACTATCGTAAGCAGCTAATTTTGTCCGGAGGCGTGGCGGGCGTTACTTTGCTGGGGTTAATTCCCGCTTGGTTTTTGGTGTTGCGTGCTCTCAGAGGACGTCTGAAAAGTCTAATTTATGACGCCAGCCGCTTGAGTAAGAGTC
>ERZ1740067.1064-NODE-1064-length-19908-cov-7.290435_pt1 | contig 19908 bp, 17 predicted proteins | sample MGYA00581736_ERZ1740067 | MGnify/ENA primary metagenome ERZ1740067 (study PRJEB43018, sample SAMN04849236) | marine metagenome | isolation source: floating plastic debris | place: Pacific Ocean | collected 2008-08-27 | study: EMG produced TPA metagenomics... | reverse complement strand
CCTACATGGATTACACCATGCCGCGCGCCGACAACCTGCCGCATATGGAGCACTATACGGTCGACCATTCCTGCCAGACGCCCTGCACGCACAACCCGCTGGGGGTGAAGGGCTGCGGTGAGGCCGGTGCCATCGGCTCGCCGCCCACGGTGATCAACGCGGTCATCGACGCGTTGCAGTCGGCAGGTCACAAGGTCGACCATATCGACATGCCCGCGACACCCGACCGCGTCTGGGCAGCCATGCAATAAGTTGAAGCGGCGGGACCGGGGGCCAGCCCCCGGACCCCCGGGATTTTTTGGGACAAAGACAGGCATGCGCTGGCTTGGCCCGAGGAGAGGGAAAGAAGATGTATAACTTTGAGTTCGAAAAGCCTGGCTCGGTCGCGGATGCGGTTGCAGCCCTTGCCGCCGAAGAGGCGCAGGCGCTGGGGGGTGGTCAGACCCTGATCCCCACGCTCAAGCAGCGGTTGGCGAGCCCGACGACACTTGTAAGCCTGTCGGGCATTGCCGAGATGAAGGGCGTGTGCACGGGTGATGATGGCGCCCTGTGCGTGGGCGGTGCGACGACGCACGCCACCGTGGCGGCAGAGGCGGGTGCTTATCCCGCGCTGGCGGCCACTGCAGCGCATATCGGTGACCCGGCGGTGCGCAATCGTGGCACGATCGGCGGCAGCCTCGCCAACAACGACCCGTCGGCCTGCTATCCGGCGGCCGCGTTGGGATCGGGTGCGACCATCGTGACCAACAGCCGCGAAATCGCGGCGGACGACTACTTTCAGGGCATGTTCACGACCGCGCTGGAAGAAGGCGAGATCATCACCGAAGTCCGCTTTCCGGTGCCCGAAAAGGCGCATTACGAAAAGTTTGTGCAGCCCGCCTCGCGATTTGCGCTGGTGGGGGTGTATGTCGCGAAATACGCGGACGGTGTGCGCGTGGCGATCACGGGTGCCAGCAACGATGGTGTGTTCCGCTGGGCGGAGGCCGAAGCGGCGCTGTCGGCGAATTTTGCCGCGGACGCGCTGGACGGGCTCAGCCTGCCGGGCGACGACATGATCAGCGACCTGCATGGAACGGGTGCATACCGCGCGCATCTGTGCAACGTGATGACCAAGCGGGCTGTGACCAAAGCCGCCTGAACACCATTCCGAACGACCATACATGCGCGAAGGCCCGCCGATTGACCGGCGGGCCTTTTGTGTTTCGATCACGATTTGATCCCTGTCACGGAGGGCGGTGCGCGCCTGTGATACACTTTGTGTCATCACGGAGGATGAACATATGTCAGGCACATCAGACAAAGACACAGTACCCAGAACCGCGACCCAGACCATGGCGCCGCTGCTTGCCACCTGGCAGGCGGCGGGCCTTGGACCGCTCAACTGGCTCGCCCCCACGGTGGTCGAACGGATGAGCGACATGGGCAGCGAATGGCTGAGCTTTGTCGCGACCCGCGTGCGGGAGGATGTGGCGCTGCAACACGCGATGCTACATGCCAAGAGCTCTGCCGAGGCGCAGGCGATCCAGAGCAAGTTCCTGCAAACTGCGATGGATCACTACAGTGCCGAGACCGGCAAGATGGTGGAACTGAGCGCCAGGCTCTTTGATCCGGTGGAGCCGGACGACGACACCCCGGACAACGTCAACGTCTAGCGCACCAGCGCCGGACGCACCGGTGGCCCGTCTGTTCGTTCAAGACACATAAACTAAGGTCGCCAAGACCCTGCACGCGAGCCTGTTGCAGTTTTGGGCGGCTGGCCCCGCTGAATAAAGCGCGCCCGAACAACCGCCGAACATCCATGGGCCGCAACGGCTACGCTGGTACAGGCAAGCCGCGCGCAAAAGGAAAGGGCGCTGCATCCGCAACGCCCCGTCATGTCCTGTGCCTGCGCGTTACTTGGTGGGCAGCGGGCCGATCATCATCACCATCTGGCGACCTTCCATCCTGGGGAAGTTCTCGATCTTGCCGATCTCCTTGGTGTCTTCGGCCACACGCTCCAGCAGTTCGCGCCCCAAGTTCTGGTGCGCCATCTCGCGGCCGCGAAAGCGCAGCGTGACTTTGACCTTGTCGCCGTTTTCCAGGAACTTGAACACGTTGCGCATCTTCACATCGTAGTCGTTGGTGTCGGTGTTGGGCCGGAACTTGACCTCTTTCACCTCGATGATCTTCTGCTTTTTGCGCGCTTCGGCCTCTCGCTTCTGGGTCTCGTACTTGAATTTACCAAAGTCCATGATCTTGCACACGGGCGGGTTGGCATTGGGCGAGATTTCGACCAGGTCAAGCCCGGCCTCATCGGCCATATCCATGGCACGGGCGGGGCTGACGACCCCGACATTCTCGCCATCGGCGCCGATCAGGCGGATTTCGGGGGCACGGATCTTGTCGTTGACGCGCGGGCCGGTATCCCGTTGCGGCGGCGCGTTGTGTGGTCTGCGAGCGATGGTGGTTGTCCTTTGGTCGTTGCGACAAATTGAGGCCAGAAAGTACCCATTGCGGCCGCTCTCTTCAACCCCGCAAATCGGCTATCCTGCGCCCAAAACGGCGATTTTCCCCCTTGCACCTTGCGTGTGTGGGGCGCATCTGGAACTCAGACCCGGGCGCGCGCGTTTCGCCGCTTTGGGGATCCGAATACAAAGAGGACTGGGACATGAGAAACCTGATTTGGATTGCAGTTGCGGTGGTGATCGCGGGCGGGGCATATCTGCTCTACTCCGGCCAGACGCCACAAGAAGCGCTGAATGAAGCAGCCGACGCGGTCAACGCACCCGAAGCGCTGGACAGCGCAAGCGAGGCTGTCGGCGACGCGGTCGAAGCGACCGAAGGCGCGATCGTAGATGCGGTGGATGCCGCGACGGACGCAGCCGACGCGGTGGCAGAAGACGCAGCGGAAGCGGCAGAGGCCGCGACCGAGGCCGCCGAAGAGGCGGTGGACGCGACGGTTGAGGCGGCCGAAGGTGCCGCGGACGCCGCAGCCGAGGCTGTGGATGATGCGGTGACGGCGGTCGAAGAGACGGTGGAAGGCGCGGTCGATACCGCGACCGAAGCGGCCGAAGGTGCTGTGGACGCGACGACCGAGACGGCGAATGACGCAGCCGATGCGGCAAGCGATGCGGTCGACGGTACGGCGGAGGCGACCGAAGAGGTTGTCGAGGGCGCTGAGGATGTGGCCAACGACGCGGCTGAGGCGACCGAGGAGGCTGTGGATACGGCGACCGAGGCGACCGAAGAAGCTGTGGAAGGGGCTGCGGACGCGACGGCTGAGGCGACCGAAGAAGCGGCAGAGGCTGTTGAAGGGGCTGCTGAAGCAACCGAAGAAGCGGCTGCTGAAGCGACCGAAGCGACTGAAGAGACGGCCAGCGACGCTGTCGATGAAGCGGCGGAGACGGCCACGGAGGGCACCGAAACGGTGACGGATACGGGCGACGGTGCCGGCATCGCGCAGCTGCTGACAACCGATGGGTTCGACTTTGACCAGGTGATCGAGATGATCGACGGGTCGGAGATGAACACCCTGCAAAAAACCTCGCTCAAGACCGGGCTGGAACAGGCGCGGGATAACCCTGAGCTGCTGCAAGGCGTGCTGGACCAGATCAGATCGGCCATGGGCCTCTGATCCAACACCCCAGCAAAGAACGAGCCAAAGCCGTGCCCATCCGGGCGCGGCTTTTTTCATCGAACAAGGACACTGCGGCAGGTGGCGCACCACGCGCTGGCGCAACATCAGTGCGCTGACGCGCCGCGCAAACCATGCGTGACGGGTCATGCCCGCTCAGGCATCGCGCAAAACGGGGCCGCGCCTGCGTCCGCCATATGCTGCAGGCTTAGGCGCCATCGGCATACGTACGCCCATTGGGCTGCCTGATTTCATCAAAACGCTGCGCGATTGAAACAAAACCGTTAACAACTCTGGGTACGCACGCGCACTTGGGGGGCATGCGTGCCTTGGGTTACTCTGGTCAGCAGCGGATCAACCATCCGCACGCACCACGCCCTTTCCCCATTCAAAAATAATTCCGCCAGGGCGGAGCAATTGAAAGGCTGTTTAATGTCATCCACTTTGGAAAACCCCGATGCCGTCGTCGCATCAAGCGAGCAGGCAACCGTCATCAACGAAGTGCTGCAAAGCACGACGGGCACGGATGTCGAGTTTATCGAGCTTTTTGGTGATGCGGGCGCCAGCCTTGACGGCTTGTCGCTGATCTCGTTCAACGCCAATGCGGACGAGGCGGGCGACCTGAACCTGCAGATCGACTTCGGCGCGGATGACGCGCTGGGCGAAAACGGTTTTCTGCTGATCGGCACCGACTCGGTTGCGACCACGTTTGGTGTCACGCCCAACATCTCGATCGGCGACAACACGTTCGAGAATGACAGCCAGGTCTTTGCGCTGGTCGAGACGGATACGCTGGTGGTGACAGACGGCACCGTTGTGGATGACGAAAACACGGTCGTTGTGGATTCTGTGGCAACGGTCAACGGCGACCTCGATATCGTCGATTTCTTTGATGCGCCGCAAGTGGGGCCGAACGGCACGTTTTTGCCGGCTGGTGTGCAGCGCGTCACCGACGGGGTCGACACGGATGAGGCCAGCGACTTTGTCGCCACCGATTTCTTTCTCGAAGGCGCCGGGTCCGATCCGCTCAGCACGCCGGTTGCGGGTGATTTCGGCGACGACACCGTTGATCCGGGCGGCGACGACGTCGCCATCTATACGATCCAGGGTGCAGGCCACGTGTCGTCCTTTGTGGGCCAAGAGGTGACAACCTCGGGCATCGTCACGGCCGTCGATTTCAACGGCTACTACCTGCAGGATCCCGATGGTGACGGAGACGACGCCACATCTGACGCCATCTTTGTCTTTGTCGGCAACGGCGCCACTGGCGACATCGCCGTGGGCGATGAGGTCGAAGTGACGGGCACCGTGTCCGAGTTTATCCCCGGTGGTGCGGGCACGGGCAACTTGTCTACCACGCAGATCACCGATAGCGGTGCGGAAAACAGCACCATCCTATCCTCGGGCAACGACCTGCCGGCCGCCACCATCATCGGTGACGCTGGCCGCACGCCGCCGACCGATGTCGTGATCTCCGACAGCGAACTGCCGGTGGATCTGCAGACCGACCCCGGCACGTTCAACCCCGAAACCGACGGCATCGACTTTTACGAAAGCCTCGAAGGCATGTTGGTGACGGTGGACAACCCCGTTGTCATCGGTGCCACCAACCGCTTTGACGAAACCTATGTGGTGGCCGATGACGGCGACAACGTCACCGGCGGCAGCCCCGATGGCGGCCTGAACGATCGCGGCGGCCTGACCATCAACGCCGACATCGATGGCACGGGCGACCTGAACCCAGAGCGCATCCAGATCCAGTATGATGCGTTCTTTGACCTGCTGCCCGAGGGCTTTGATCCCATCGACCTCAACATCGGCGATGACCTGAGCGACGTGACCGGCGTCGTCTCCTATAGCTTCGGCAATTTCGAAGTGCTGGTCACCGAAGCCTTCGAGGTGGAGGAAGAGACCGCGAACGTGGCCGAAGTGACCGAGCTTGCAGGCACGGACGATGAGCTGAGCGTGGCGACATACAACGTGCTCAACGTCACCTCGGCCGAGGCTGACGGTGATGCCGACCAGATCGCGCTGCTGGCGCAGCAGATCGTCGAAAACCTGGGCGCGCCCGACATTCTGGCGCTGCAGGAAATCCAGGACAACAGTGGCGTGGCAAATGACGGCACGTTGGATGCGGACGAGACGTTGCAGGCGCTCGTGGACGCCATCGCGTTGGCGGGCGGTCCGGACTACGAGTTCGTGAGCGCGATTGTCGACGAAGACGGCGAAAACGGCGGTGTGCCCGGCGGCAACATCCGCAATGCGTTCGTGTGGAACCCGGACCGGGTCGAGCTCGACACCGTCGAGACGCTGGAATCCGACGTGCTGCAGGACATCGGCATCAGCGATCCCGATGCCTTTGACGGCACGCGCGATCCCCTTCTGGGTGTGTTCACCTTCAACGGTCAGCAGATCACGCTGATCAACAACCACCTGTCCTCGCGCTTTGGCTCCGACCCGATCTTTGGCGCCACACAGCCCTTCGAGCAGGGTGGCGAGGCGGCGCGCGAAGCACAGACCTCCGCGCTGAACGAGGTGGTCGATGCGCTGCTGGCGGACGATCCGGATGCCAACATCGTCGTTCTGGGTGATTTCAACACGTTCGAGTTCACGGACGAGCTGAGCGAAGATCTCCCGGGCACAGGCGATGAGCAGGTTCTGACGAACCTGTTCGATCTGGCCGAGGGCGACGAGGCCTATACCTTTGTCTTCCAGGGCAACAGCCAGGCGCTGGACCACATCTTTGTCTCCGGCAGCCTGTTCGGGCTGGCCGAGATCGACGTGGTGCATGTGAATGTCGATTTTGTCGAGAACGCGTCGGATCACGAGCCGATTGTGGCGACCTTCCTGCTGGAAGGCACGTCGGACGACGAGGATCTGATCCTGTTTGCGAGCCGTGGCGACGTGGTGCAGACCGGTGCGGGTGGCGACGATGTTCTGGTCGGCAGCGACCGGGCCGACGTTCTGTCCGGCAGCGATGGCGACGACGTTCTGACTGGCAACGAGCGGGGCGATCTGCTCAACGGTGACGGCGGCGACGATGTGGCCTTTGGCGGTGTCGGCAGCGACACGATCAACGGCGGCACGGGCGAGGACCGTCTGTTTGGTGAGCGTGGCAATGACGTGGTTGACGGCGGCGACGGCAATGACGACGTCTTTGGCGGCGTGGGTCGTGACACGGTGCTGGGTGGCGCGGGCGACGATGCGCTGGACGGTGGCACCGGGGCGGACACGCTGGACGGTGGCGAAGGTAACGACGTGATCACCGGTGGTGAGGGCGCCGATACGTTTGAATTCGGCGGCGGCTTTGGCGTCGATGTCATCCTAGACTTCACCGTCGGCGTCGACGCGCTGGTGTTCACGAACGCAACGCTGGCCGAGCTGACCTTTACCGAGACGGTGAATGGCACGGATGTGACCGCCACGGGCACGGATATCGGCACGGTGTCGCTGGATGGTGTGTTCGGCTTTGGCGCGGACGATCTGATCGTATGATGAGAGGCGGCCGGCGGGGGTGACCCCGCCGGCCGTTACACCTAGTCGAGGAAGGCTTTTTCCACGACGTAATGGGCAGGTTTGGAATTTGCGCCCTCTTCGAGGCCGTATCCCTCGAACATATCCTTCAGCTCGAGGTTGAAGGCGAGATTGCCACAGATCATCGCCCGGTCGGTATCGGGGGTGAGCGGCGGCACGCCGAGGTCATCAAAGGCCTCGCCCGATTTCATCAGGTCTGTGATGCGGCCCATCTTGGGGCTCTCTTCGCGGGTCGTGGTGGGATAGTATTTGATCTTTTTCCAGAACCCTTCACCGATCAGCTCATTGAGCATCTCGTCGGTCTTGAGGCGCTCGATCAGGTCGCGGCCATAGGTCAACTCGCCCACTTCGCGACACGTGTGGGTGATGATGACCTCGTCGTAATCCTCGTAGGTCTGCGGCTCGCGCAGGAGCGAGGCAAAGGGCGCAAAGCCCGTACCGGTGGCGAAGAACCACAGCCGCTTGCCAGGCAGGAGCGCGTCATGCACCAGCGTGCCCACGGGCTTGGGGCGCAGGATGATCTGCTCACCCGGCTGGATGTGCTGAAGGCGCGAGGTCAGCGGGCCGTCGGGCACCTTGATCGAGTAAAACTCGAGCTCATCATCCCAGGAGGGCGAGGCGATGGAATAGGCGCGCAAGAGCGGCTTTTGCTTGCCCGTTTCGGGGTGCGGCTCGCCCATCAGGCCGATCATCACGAACTCGCCCGAGCGAAAGCGCAACGATGCGGGCCGGGTGCAGCGAAAGCTGAACAGCCGGTCGGTGTAGTGCTGCACCTGCGTCACGGTCTGGGCGTCGGGCAGGGTGGGGGTCGCCTTGACGGCGGTGGTCTCGTTCACGGGGCGTTGCTCGGTCATACGTGTCTGTCAACACAGGTTTACACCTGCGCCTCTCACTCTGGGAAGGGTTTTGTGCGTGGATAAGTGCGCGAATGGTCGCGCGCCTTGATCTGGGTCAGGTGTGTGTCCTGGCGTCGAGGGACGCGGTGTTGGATGCGCCGCGCAGCCGCGCCTGATAGTTGTGTGCCTGCCAATCCGACCGCGCCTGCCATTCGCCCTCGGGCTGGCGCGCGGCGAGGGCCTGGCTGATCTCGACCTCGTCAAAGCCCGCGCGGCGCGCCATGGCGTATTGATCCGAGATCACATGCCCCTTGGCCCGCAGGCGACCGGTGTAGCCGCGCAGGCGCAGCATCCGCGCGATAGTAAAACCGCGCCCATCGGCAAAGCTGGGGAAATCCACGCGGATGATCTGCGCCCCAAGGGGGATGGTGTCCGGATCCGCGTCGGCGGCGACGTCAAGCGCCACCGCGTCATTGGCGCACTCGCCCAGCGGGGTGTAGCCCCGGTCCCATGTGTCGGGGCCAAAGCCCTGATCCGTCACGATGATTGTCATGTCTGTGCTCCTGTTCGGACCATCTTGCCGTTCACGAAATGGATGCCGCATTCGTCCTTGTCCTGATCGCGCCAGCGGCCCGCACGGACGTCTTCGCCCGGTGCCACCTTTGACGTGCAGGGGGCGCAGCCGATGCTGGGATAGCCGCGCGCCACCAGCGGGTGCCGGGGCAGGCGGTTTTCGGCCATGTATTCGGCCACATCGTCGCGTGACCAGCGCGCGAGGGGATTGACCTTGATCCGGCCCGTCGCGCCCTCGATCTCGAAAAAGGCGAGGTCGGCGCGGGTGCCGGACTGGTAACGCTTGCGCCCGCTGATCCAGCCGCTGTGACCCGCCAGCGCCCGTTGTAACGGGGCGACCTTGCGCAGGGCGCAGCAGGCGTCGGGGTCGCGCCGGTGCAGGCTGCTGCTGGGATCGCGGGCCGCGCTGTCATCGGCGCGGATGATTCGCACGTTGGTGAGCCGCAGGCGACCGGCCACTTCCTGCTGGTAGACCAACGTTTCGGTAAACAACATTTCGGTGTCTATAAAGATCACCGGAACGTCCCGTTTCACCATGGCCGCGAGGTGCAGAAGCACAACCGATTCCGCGCCAAAGCTGGACACGAGGGCGAGGTCTGGCACGGCATCAAAAGCCGCGTTCAGCACATCCCATGCGCCGTGATGGCTCAGCTGCGCGTTCAGCGCGCTGACCATCACCTGGGCTTCGGGGCGGGCCGGCCCTCCGGGGGCGGTTTTCTGGGCAAGATGAAGCATGGGATCTTATTCTGCCGCCACCTTGGCTTCGGGATAGAGGGCGGCCTTGAACGGGGCTATGCCGGTCCGCTTGTAGGTATCGATGAAGGCTTCGTCCGCGCCGGTGCGCAGGTCGAGATAGGTGTCGACGATGCGTTCGACGGCGGGCACGATTTCATCTGCGGAAAACCCCGGGCCCACGCGGTCACCCACCGCTGCGGTCTCTGTATGGTCACCGCCCAGCGTGATCTGGTAGTTCTCCACACCCGCACGGTCGAGGCCGAGGATGCCGATATGGCCCACATGGTGGTGGCCGCAGGCGTTGATGCAGCCCGAGATTTTGATCTTGAGCGCGCCGATGTCGTGCTCGCGCTTGAGGTCGTCAAAGGCCGTGGCAATCTCTTGCGCGATGGGGATCGAGCGGGCGGTGGCCAGCGCGCAATAGTCCATGCCGGGGCAGGCGATGATGTCGCTGATCAGGCCGATATTGGCGGTGGCGAGGCCAGCCTCCTTGAGTTTCGCGTGCAGCGCGGGCAGGTCGGCGGCGTGCACATGCGGCAGGATCACGTTTTGCTCGTGGCTGATGCGCAGCTCATCATGGCCGTAGGCTTCGGCGAGGTCCGCCATCAGGCGCATCTGGTCCGCTGTGGCGTCGCCCGGCGTCTCTCCGTGCTTTTTCAATGAGATGGACACGATCTTGTAACCCGGCGCGCGGTGCGCGGTCAGGTTCGTATCGGCCCAGCTGCGGAAAACCGGATCCGTATGGTAGGCGTCCTTGAACGGCGCTTCGGACTTTTGGGCAAAGGCGGGGGCGGCGAAATGCGCTTCGATCTCGCGCAGCATCTGCTGGTCGACGCCGGAGAACGCCTTGCGCGTCTCCTGGAACCGGTCATCGACGCGGCGGCGGATCTCATCGATGCCGTGTTCGTGCACGGTGATCTTGATGCGCGCCTTGTACTTGTTGTCGCGGCGGCCGATCTGGTTCCAGACGCTCACGATAGCCTCGAGATAGGGCAAGAGGTCCGCCTGCGGCAGAAAGTCGGTGATGACCTTGCCGATCATCGGTGTGCGGCCAAGGCCGCCGCCCACGATGATCTCATAGCCGTGTTCGCCGTCCCGTGTCACCATACGGATACCGATGTCATGCGCGCGGGTCACGGCGCGGTCGTTGGGGGATCCGGTGATCGCGATCTTGAACTTGCGCGGCATGAACTGAAATTCGGGGTGGTCCGTGGACCATTGGCGCAGCAACTCGGCCACCGGGCGCGGGTCGGCAATCTCGTCCGCGGCGGCGCCGGCGAAGTGGTCGGCGGTCACGTTGCGGATCGTGTTGCCGGAGGTCTGGATGGCGTGCATCCCCACCTCGGCCAGCGCGTCGAGCATGTCGGGCACGTCGCGCAGTTCGGGCCAGTTGTACTGGATGTTCTGGCGCGTGGTGAAGTGGCCATAGCCCTTGTCCCACCGCTCGGCGATATAGGCCAACTGCCGCATCTTGGCCGCATCCAGCGTGCCGTAGGGGATCGCCACGCGCAGCATGTAGGCGTGCAGTTGCAGGTAGAGGCCGTTCATCAGGCGCAGGGGCTTGAATTCATCCTCGGTCAGGTTGCCCGCGATGCGGCGGTCGACCTGCGCGCGGAACTGGGCGTTGCGCTCCGCGAGAAAGGCGGTGTCAAACTCGGAATAGCTATACATCACTGCAGCTCCACTTGCTTGCCATGGGCGTAATTGCTGGGCCCGGTGGCGCGGAAGGTTTCGCGGAAATGGTTGGGGACGGGCGTGCCGTTGTCGATGGCGACGTCAGCGAGGTAGGCGCCCACCACGGTGTCGGTCTGCTGGCTCGCCTCGATCAGGCGCAGGTCGGCATCGGCCTCGTCCGTCAGCACTTCGGCCTCGGCGAGGCGGCGCGTCCAGCCGGTGGCGGTCTGGTAGATCACGTCGCCTGCGAGCAGGTGATTGGCGGTGACGACTTTGGGTGTGAAAGCGCGGGGCATGTTACAGGGCCTCTTGAGCAGGGAGGGGCAGGTCGGTGAGGGCGGTTTGCGCCGCACGCGGGGTCAGACCGATGAAGGTGAGGGCCGGGCCACCAAGACCGGCCCGGGTCAGGGTCGGCTCCATCTCGGCCACGGTTGTGGCAAGGATCTGTTGATCGGGCCGCGAGGCGTTTTCGATGAATGTGACGGGCGTGTCGGGATCGATCCCGTGCATCATCAGGCGGCCCTGAATGAAGCGGGCGGATTTCTTGCCCATGTAGATGGCGGCGACCTGGCCGGGTTGGGCGAGCGTTTTCCAGTCGTGATCGGCAAAGCCGCGCGTGTCATGGCCGGTGAGGAAACGGACGGAGGAGTTGCGACCGCGTTGCGTGAGCGACTGACCGATGGATGCGACAGCGGCGGAGGCGGCGGTGATGCCGGGCACGATGTGCCAGTCGATACCTGCGGCGGTGACGGCATCAAGCTCTTCGTCCAGGCGGCCAAAGACGGTGGCATCGCCGGATTTCAACCGGACGACCTGTGCGCCGGTTGCCCCATGCGCGACCAGCAGGTCGTTTATGGTGTCCTGGGGCGTGGAAGGGCCGAACGCCTCTTTGCCCACGTCGATCATGGTGGCCTCGCGGCGGGCAAGCTCGAGGATTTCGGGGCTGATCAGACGGTCGTAGATCACCACGTCGGCCTCATCGAGCGCCTTGCGGGCCTTGAGCGTCAACAGTTCGGGGTCCCCCGGACCCGCACCGACAAAGGCGACGTGGCCGCGTCGCGCATCGCGCAACAGGTGGTCAGCGAGCAGGTCGTCCAGCGCGGGTTGGATGGCGTCCACGCCAGTGGCATGCGCCTTGGGCCCTGCGTTGAAGTAGTAGTCGCGCCAGAAGTCGCGGCGGGCGCGGCCAAAGGGCAGCGCCTCGGCCGCGCGGCGGAAGGTCTTGCCGATGCGCGCCAGCGTGCCAAGCGATTGCGGCAGGCGTTCCTCGAGATCGGCCTTGATGGCGCGGGCCAGCACCGGGGCGGCTCCCTCGGTGCCGATGGCGACGGTGACGGGGTCACGGTCGACGATGGCGGGGGTGATGAACTGGCTGTCGGCCAGGTTATCGACGATGTTGACCAGCGCGCCGTCGGCATAGGCGATGGCGGCGGTGCGCGCGTCTTCGGCCGCGTCCTCGTCGGCAGCGTAGAACAGCGCGGCGCAGAGCGCATCGCCAGGCTCCATCGCGCGGTCGATGAGTTTCAGCTTGCCTTGTGCGGCCCAGGTTTGGATCTGGTCATCGGCCTGGGGCGCGAAAACGGTGATGTGCGCCGTGGTCTTGAGCAGCAGGCGCAGCTTGGCCAGCGCCGCATCGCCGCCCCCCGCCAGCACGATGCGACGGCCTGCGGTGTTGAGGAAGATGGGGAAATGGTTCATGGCGGCCTCGTCGTTGATCTTGGGGTTCAATATAGAACATCTTCCCGATATGTTGCCATCGAGCTGCGCAGATAAGGACATTTGTTCCGATTTGCGCAAGCTCGAGAACGTGTGTCTGGAAATGGAAGGGGACGCGGAATGGCTGTTCGGATCGATGACGTGGATCGGAAAATTCTGGCGGAGCTGCAGCGCGACGCGAGCCAGTCGCTGGACGATATCGCCCGTGCGGTGGGGTCGTCGAAGACCCCAGTGTGGAACCGGATCCGCAAGCTGCGCGAGGCCGGCGTGGTGGGGCAGCAGACGGTTGTGCTGGATGCCGAGGCGTTGGGGTTCGAGGCATGTTTCTTTGTCCTGATCCGCACCTCCGAGCATGAGGCGGACTGGCAGGCGCGGTTCCTGCAGGCGCTGCGGGACCGGCCCGAGGTGCAGGAGGCGCATCGGCTGGCGGGCGACATCGACTATATCCTCAAGGTGCGGGTCCAGAACGCGCGGGCCTATGACGCGTTCTATCAGGCGCTGATCTCTGAGGTGCGGGTGCACAACGTCACGGCGCTGCTGTCGATGGAGGAAATCAAGTCCACAACGATGTTGCCGCTGGGGGTGGAGGTAAAATGAGCGCTACCGCGCATTCCAAATTCTGAAATCTCGCAGGCGACGCGGTGCTGCATGTGCCGCTCCGGTGGATGGGTTCAGGATGTTTGCTGAGAGGTCGCTTAAGGCGCTGTGCGTCTTAACCAGACCGGGTTGAGCGTGATGTGAGTCGGGCCTGCGTCAAGATCATGCCGCCTGACGGCGGGGCCTGCGGCCATCTTGACCCAGGCCCGACTCACGGGGACACGATCAGGCGGTCGAGTTTGTGGAAATGGTAGCTGTCGGCATAGCGCGGTTGCTCGGCGAGGCGCAGGGTGGGGTACGCCTGAAACAGCAGCGGCAGCGCGATCTGCAGCTCGAGCCGCGCGAGCGGTGCGCCAACGCAAAAGTGCAGGCCGCCGCCAAAGGCGAGATGCGCAGGGGCTTGTCGCGTTGGATCGAACGCATGTGGCGCGTCGTATACGGCGGGGTCGCGACCCGCGGCGCCAAGCATCAGGGCGACCTCGTCGCCCTTTTGCAGAGTGATGTCGCCCAGCGTGACCGTGTCGTAGACATGGCGGGTGAACATGTGCAGCGGCGGGTCGAAGCGCAGCGTTTCCTCGACCGTGGCGGCGACCTGATCGGGGCCAAGCGCGTGGATCTGGCCCTGTTCGATCAGGCATTTGACCGCGTTGCCGAGGCTGTGCACCGTCGCCTCGTGACCGGCGTTGAGCAGCAGCACACAGGTGCCGATCATCTCATCATGGCTGAGTGTTTCGCCGCCGTCCTCGGCGGCGATCAGTTCCGTGATCAGATCGTCGCGCGGGTCAGTGCGGCGTTCTTCGATGTAACCGCGCAGGAAGGTGGTGAATTCGGCGGCGGCTGCATTCGCAGCTTCCTCGGTCGTGCGGGTCCGCCCGGCCTGATACATCGCGACCATCGCGGCGGACCAGCGCAGCAGGTCCGGGCCCATATCCTCGGGCACGCCGAGCAGGCGGGCGATGACGCGGACGGGAACCTGTTGGCAATAGGCCGGGATCAGGTCCACCGGCCCCGCGGGCAGGGTGCCCAGCAGATCGGCGCAGATCTCGCTTATGTTGCCCGCAAGCCCCGCGATGCGCCGCGAGGTGAACGCATGCAGCACGAGCCGCCGCAGGCGGGTATGGGCGGGCGGCTCAAGCTCGAGCAGCGAGTGCCTTTCCAGCGCGTCGAAATCCGCCAGATGCGGCGCCGGCGCGCCGCGTCCGGGCACCGCCCGGCCCAGACGCCGGTCGCGCAAGAGCGCGTGGACCGTGGCGTGGTCAAAGGCTGCGTGCATTCCGTACGCCTCCCACCACAGGACAGGGCCACGGGCGCGGGCATCATCGTAGGCCGGGTACGGGTCCTGGACAAAGGCGGGGTCATGCGGGGACAGCTGCAACATGGGGCCTGATGTGCCGCCTTGCGATGCGCTTGGCAAGGCTTGGCCCCGCGCATACGGTGCCCGCCATGGGCGGAGGTGTTCTGAGACGGATCAGCGTTGTGCTGGGCTTTGTGCTGGTGGTTGCGGCGGCGGCGGCGGGCGTATGGCGCTATGGCTATTTCCAGGCGCTGGATCAGATGGCGCGGCAGGGCGCGTCGGATCTGGCGCTGGCGTCGGATCGGCTGACGGGCCAGTTGCAGCGGTATCGTGAGTTGGCCGTGCTGGTGGCGGACCATCCGCAGGTTCAGGGCGCGCTGGCCGGCGATGACGTGGCTGCCGAGGCGCTGTTTCTCGAAATTGCGGACAAGACTGCGGCGCAGGACATCCTGCTGACGACGCCGGGTGGCGGGATCCTTGCGCAGGCGCGCAGTGGCGTTGCCCCCATCGATATCGGCCCGCTGGTGGCGCGGTCCGCACAAGGTGCGTTGGGTTGGGGCAACGGGCGGACCGAACAGGGCACGCGCATCTTTGCCTTTGCCGCCCCTGTGTTCGACGCACAATCGGAGATCCGCGGCGCGATCGTGGTCACCGCCGACCTGGCGGGGATCGAGTGGGATTGGGTCGGCTCGAACCCGGCGGTGTTCTTCACCGATGCCGCAGACCGGGTGTTCATCACCAACCGGTCCGAGATCGTGTTCTGGCAGCGGCGCGAGGAAGGGCCCGGGCTGGTGCCCGCCTCAGGGGCCGCGTTGCCGTTCGACAGCTATCAGCTGGGCCGCCACGAGGTGTGGCAGATGGGGTGGGGGCCTTATCTGCCGCAGAATGCGCTGCATCTGGTGCGGCCCCTGCCGGTGATCGGGATGACGGGCGAGGCGCTGGTGGATGTGGCCCCGGCGCGGCGGTTGGCGACGCTTCAGGCGGCGGCGGTGGCGGGGCTGTGCCTGGCCTTTGGCGCGCTGCTGTTCCTTGCGACCGAGCGGCGGCGGACGCTGGCGGAGGCCAACGCGCTGCTGGAACGCCGCGTGGCGGAACGCACCGCGGCGCTGTCGGACAGCAATGCGCAGCTGCGCCGCGAGGCCGAAGAGCGCGAGGACGCGCAACGTGCGCTGGCGCGGGCACAGGCCGATCTGGTGCAAGCGGGCAAGCTGAGCGCGTTGGGGCAAATGAGCGCGGGGCTGAGCCATGAGTTGAACCAGCCGCTGATGGCGATCCAGAACTATGCCGAGAACGGCGTGCAGTTTCTGGGCAAGGGTCGCGCTGACCGGGCCGGTGACAACCTCAGCCGCATCTCGGATCTGGCGCGGCGCATGGGGCGCATCATCAAGAACCTGCGCGCCTTCGCCCGGCAGGAAAGCGAGCCGGTGGTGCGCGTGGATGTGGTTGCCGTGTTGGGCAGCGCGATCGAGCTGACGATGCCGCGGATCCGGCAGGCCGAGGTCATGCTGGACTATGCAGCGCCCGGCGTCCCGATCCATGTGCGGGGCGGTGAGGTGCGGCTGGGGCAGGTGTTTGTGAACCTGATCTCGAACGCCGTCGATGCGATGGCGGCAAGTGAGGTGCGGCGCTTGCACATCGCCATCGACGCCGCCAATGGGATCACCGTCGCCTTCCGGGACACCGGGCCCGGTATCGACAGCCCGGACAAGGTGTTCGATCCGTTCTATTCGACCAAGGACGTGGGCGAAACGGAAGGTATGGGCCTGGGCCTGTCCATATCCTACGGGATCGTCCAGAGCTTTGGCGGCGAGATCAAAGGACGCAACACCGAGGGCGGCGCGCTGTTCACGGTGGATCTGCAGCGGTGGGACAGCATGGCGGAGGCGGCGGAATGACCAATCGGGTGCTTTTGGTGGATGACGATGCCGCCGTCCGCGACGCGCTGTGCCAGACGCTCGAGCTTGCGGATATGGAGCCTGTGCCCGCCGCATCGTTTGTCGTGGCCAAGGATCACATCGCGCCCGAGTTCGAAGGCGTGATCCTGTCGGACATCCGCATGCCGGGGCGCGACGGGTTTTACTTGCTGGCGCATGCGCAAAAGGTCGATCCGGACCTGCCGGTGGTGCTGCTGACGGGCGAGGGCGACATTCCGATGGCCGTGCAGGCGATGCGGGATGGCGCCTTTGGGTTTCTGGAAAAACCCTGCGCGCCCAGTGACTTGATGGCTGTTCTTGAGCGCGCGTTGAAGACCCGTGCGCTGGTGCTGGAAAACCGGCGCTTGCGCGCGCTGGTCGAAAGCGGGGATCCCGCGGCGCGCATGCTGTTTGGCACCAGCGCGCTGGCTGAGGGGCTGAGGGCGCGGGTGCGCCGCGTGGCCCCGCTCGAGACGGAAGTGCTGGTGACGGGCGCGCCGGGCACCGGCATTTCGAAGGTGGCGGAGGTGATCCACCTCAGCTCGCTGCGGTCCAAGGCCGCCTTTGTCAAACGCGCCGCCGCCGATCTGTACCCCGAGGCGCTGGCCGCAGCGGTTGAGGCGGCCGCCGGTGGCAGCCTGTTTCTGGATGAGATCACGCGCCTGCCCGCGTCGAGCCAGCTGACCCTGCTCGAAACGCTCGAGGCGGCCCCGCCCGCGCGCCTGATCGCGGGCAGCACGCGGGATCTGGCCGCGGCGGTGGAGGACGGCGCGCTGAATGCCGACCTCTACTACCGGCTCGAGGTGATGCCGGTGCGCGTGCCGTCGCTGGCCGAACGGCCCGAGGATATCCCCGTACTCTTTCGTCATTACGTGGCGCAAGCGGCAGAGCAGGCGGGGCTGACCCCGCCTGAGATTGCGCCGGATCACCTGGCTGGGCTGATGGCGCAGGACTGGCCGGGCAATGCACGCTCGCTCATGAGTGCGGCGATGCGCTTTGTCCTCGGCATGCCCGAAGAGGTGGCAACGGCAGCGGATGAGGGGCTGGCCGCACAGCTGGCCCGGGTCGAACGATCGCTGCTGATCGCGGCCCTTGGGCGCCAGAACGGGCACGCGAGTGCCGCGGCACACGCGCTGCAACTGCCGCGCAAGACCTTTTACGACAAGCTCAAGCGCTATGGGATTCGGGCCGAGGACTACCGACGCTAACATTGTGCGGATTTCCGCACAGTGCGCCGATACTGTGAGCGAGTTTCCGCACTGGCAATCGTGCTGATGGATGAAGTTCGACATATTAAGCACTGAAAATAATAAAATTTCTCTGAATATAGTCGCGCGTACAACTTCCGCTTTTCACAGGGATGTGATCTGCGCTGTTCTCTGTCCATCGCACAGGCCCAGACAGGGCACGTGACACTATTGCTCTGGGAGGAGACGTTATGAAATTTTTGACCGCGGCCGCACTGGCCCTGACCGTAAGCGCCGGCGCTGTTGCCGCTGCCTGCGATGATGGCGAGATCGTCATCAAGTTCAGCCATGTGACCAACACCGACAAGCACCCCAAGGGCATCGCCGCCACGCTGCTGCAAAACCGCGTGAACGAAGAGATGAACGGCACCGCGTGCATGGAAGTGTTCCCCAACTCCACGCTCTACAATGATGACCAGGTGCTCGAGGCGCTGCTGCAGGGCGACGTGCAGATGGCCGCGCCGTCGCTGTCCAAGTTCGAACAGTTCACCAAGCAGTTCCGCATCTTTGACCTGCCGTTCATGTTCAAGGACATCAATGCCGTCGACGCCTTCCAGGCCTCCGAGACGGGTCAGGCGATGAAGGAAAGCATGACGCGTCGCGGCCTGCTGGGCCTCGCCTTCTGGCACAACGGCATGAAGCAGATGTCGGCCAACGTGCCGCTCAATTCGCCGTCGGACGCCAATGGTCTGAAGTTCCGCGTGCAGAACTCCGATGTGCTCAAGGCGCAGATGGCGGCCCTGGGTGGCTCGCCCCAGCCGATGGCGTTCAAGGAAGTCTACGGCGCGCTGCAAACCGGGGTTGTGGACGGGCAGGAAAACACATGGTCCAACATCTACGGCCAGAAATTCTTTGAGGTGCAGGACGGCATCACCGAGACCAACCACGGCATCATCGACTACCTCGTTGTGACCGGCACCGACTGGTGGGACAGCCTCGATGACGACGTGCGCGACCAGTTGAGCACGATCCTCGCCGAGGTGACAGAGATGCGCAACGGCGAGTCGACCAAGGTCAACGAAGACGCCAAGGCGCTGATCATCGAGGCGGGCGGCGAAGTGCGCAGCCTCACAGACGAACAGCGCGCCGAGTGGGTCGCCGTGATGAAACCCGTCTGGGACCAGTTCAAGGACGATGTGGGCCAGGACAACATCGACGCGGCACAAGCGATCAACGCCGCCGTGAACTAAGGCCACCGGCCTGATCACGCGCCCCGGCGGTTCGGCTGCCGGGGCGATTTTGCGCATCCCAAAAAACGCGAGGAACGGCGATGTCCGGGGCATATGTACCCAAAGGGCCTGTAGGCCGCTTTGTCCACGAGCTTGAGGAAACGATGATCGCCCTGCTGCTGGCGGGCATGACCCTGGTGACCTTTGTCAACGTGGTGCTGCGCTACGGCTTCAACACCGGCCTGATCTGGGGGCTGGAGATGGTGACGTTCTTGTTCTCCTGGCTGATCCTGTTCGGCATTTCCTATGCGGTCAAGATCACGGCCAACCTTGGCGTCGATGCGGTCACCAACCTGTTTTCGCCGCCCATCCGGCGCGTTCTGGCGCTGATCGCCGGGGCGATCTGCGTGATCTACGCCTTTCTGCTGCTAAAGGGCGCGTGGGATTACTGGGCCAATTTCGCCAATCTGCCGCAAACCACGGGCCGCTGGTTTCCCACCGGGTTCGAGGAGATGAAGCGTACGTCGTTCCGCGGTTGGTACGAGGTGGTCGACATCCCCATGCCCGAGTGGCTGCGCTGGATCGAGCCGCTGATGAACGAGGGCGAAGCATACGAGAAGATCCCGCGCTTTATCCCTTATTTCATCCTGCCCTTTGGCATGGCGCTGCTGCTCTTTCGGTTCATCCAGGCGTTTGTGCGCGTGTGGACGGGCGAAAACACCTCGCTGATCGTGAGCCACGAGGCGGAGGACGCGATCGAAGACGTCCGCCACATGAACGCCGGAGACTGAGCCCATGGAAGTCGCTATCCTTTTTGCGCTCGTCATCGGGCTGATGTTGATCGGCGTGCCGATTGCGGTGAGCCTTGGCATTTCGTCGATCCTGTTCCTGCTGGTGCTGAGCGACACGTCGCTCGCCTCCATCGCGCAGACGCTGTTTCAGGCGATGGCGGGGCATTACACGCTGCTGGCGATCCCGTTTTTCATCCTCGCCTCGACCTTCATGTC
>ERZ1740067.1063-NODE-1063-length-19918-cov-7.507678_pt1 | contig 19918 bp, 20 predicted proteins | sample MGYA00581736_ERZ1740067 | MGnify/ENA primary metagenome ERZ1740067 (study PRJEB43018, sample SAMN04849236) | marine metagenome | isolation source: floating plastic debris | place: Pacific Ocean | collected 2008-08-27 | study: EMG produced TPA metagenomics... | reverse complement strand
CCGGGCACGTCCGGCGAAACGCAACGGTTGGATATCACCATTAAATGACAGGGCTCGAGGCCCAGGGCCTCACCTACAGCTACGGTGCCAAGCAGGCGTTGGACGATGTGTCGTTCAGCGTCGCGTCGGGTGTGTTCTGTGCGCTGCTCGGACCCAATGGCGCGGGCAAGTCCACCCTGTTCAATCTGCTGACCCGGCTGTTTGTCGCCCCCGACGGGCGAATTACTGTCGCGGGTCACGACCTGCGCGCGGCCCCGCGTGCCGCCCTTGCTGAACTGGGCATCGTGTTTCAGCAAACCACGCTGGATCTCGATCTGAGCGTGCAGCAAAACCTCAGCTACTTCGCCGCCCTGCATGGCCTCTCGGGCCGCTCCGCACGGCAGCGGATCGACGCGGCGCTGGACCAGCTCGACATGCGCGAGCGGGCAGGGGAGAAGGCGCGCGCCTTGAACGGCGGCCACCGCCGCCGGACCGAGATTGCCCGCGCGTTGCTGCACGACCCCAGCGTGCTGCTGCTGGATGAACCTACCGTCGGACTCGATGCCGCGGCCCGCGCGTCGATCACCGATTACGCCCACGCGCTCGCCGATCAGGGCAAGACCATCCTCTGGGCCACGCACCTGACGGATGAGGTGCGCCCCGACGATGACCTGATCATCCTGCACCGCGCCCGCATCCTCGGCACCGGCACGGCGCGCGACATCGCGGGCGACATGTCCTTGCAAGACCGGTTCCTTTTGCTCACGGGCCAGGCGGCATGACCGCCTACCTCACCTCGCTGCGCGCGATTGTGCTGCGCGAGGCGCTGCGCTTTGTCCACCAACGCGAGCGGTTCATCGCGGCGCTGGTGCGCCCGCTGGTGTGGCTGCTGGTATTTGCGGCCGGGTTCCGCGCTGCGCTGGGGCTCAGCATCATTCCGCCCTACCAGACCTACATCACCTACGAGACCTATATCGTTCCGGGCCTCTGCGGCATGATCCTGCTGTTCAACGGGATGCAATCCTCGCTCAGCCTCGTCTACGACCGCGAGATGGGATCGATGAAGCTGCTGCTGACCTCGCCCCTGCCGCGCGGCTGGCTGCTGTTTTGCAAGCTGCTGGGCTCGACCGCGATCTCGATCCTGCAGGTCTATGCCTTTCTCGCCATTGCGGCCCTTTTCGACATCACCATGCCCGCCCCGGGATACGTTACCGTATTGCCTGCGCTGATCGTGGCGGGGCTGATGCTGGGCGCGCTTGGCCTGCTGCTGTCGAGCTTGATTAAGCAGCTCGAGAATTTTGCGGGGGTGATGAATTTCGTCATCTTCCCGATGTTCTTTCTGTCCTCCGCGCTCTACCCGCTGTGGAAAATGGCCGAAAGCTCGGAGCTGTTGCACGACATCTGCGCGCTCAACCCCTTTACTCACGCGGTCGAGCTGATCCGCTTTGCGCTTTATGTCGAACTGAACCCCATGGCATTGCTCTGGACGTTGCTGGCCACGTCCGTCTTTGCCGGTGCGGCCCTGATCGGATACGACCCGGCGCGCACCCGTATCGGGCGGCGCGGCTAGACTACGACCATAGCGGCGATGCGCGGGCGCACGATTCGTGCTATGGCTGCTGCATGAGACAGATCATCGCCGCCGCCCTCGCCCTGACTGCAACCTCCGCGCTTGCGGATGAGTTCGGCAGGCTCAACCCGGATGAGATGACATGGCAACGCTTTGTCGAACGCGCCGAGGATGGCGAGACCGACATGGTGCTGTGTTCCATGGGCTACGCGCTCACCAAGTCGGGCGACCACGAGTCCGCCCGCACCCTGCTACAGAACTGCGCCAATGCGGGCTACACCGGGGCCATGACCTGGATGAGCCAGCTCGACAACAATGGGCTGGGCGCCGAGTACAACCCCGATGCCGCCGCTGCGTGGGACCGCCGCGCCGCCGAGGCGGGTGATCCGGTGGGCAAATTCAACTACGGCATCGCGCTGATGCGCGGCCATGGTGTGACCCGGGACGAGGCGCTGGGCCGTCAGTTGGTAGACGAGGCCGCAGGCGAGGGGTTGGTGATCGCGCAGCGGCTGCAAACCGCAGGCTATGACCTCGACGAGGTCACGCCGGACGCCGACAACTGGAAATACGCCCCGTCGTTCTGAACGTCGCTGGTGATCGTGGCCGGGCTGCCGCCCAGCGTTACGATGCGGTTGGCGAGTTTCTGCGCCTCTTCCCAGACGTGGGTCACGAGGATCGTGGCCACGCCGTGTTGCGCCCGGAGCTGAGCAAAAAGCGCCATCATCTCCTCCACCAGATCTGCATCCAGCGAAACGAACGGCTCGTCCAGCAGCAGCAGATCGGGGCGCACCGCAAAGGCGCGCGCAAGTGACAGTCGCCGCTGCTGGCCCAGCGACAGCTGGCCCGGAAAATCCGGCCCCCGCCCGTCCAGACCCACATCTGCCAAGGCCCGCTCGATCGCGGCGGCGTCCGCGCCAGTTGTCACCCGAATGTTGTCGGCCACCGTCCGCCAGGGCAGCAGCGTGGGCTCCTGAAACACCATCGCGCAGGTCCCGCGCAGGGTGCACGCCGCGTTCTGGCCGGTATCGATGCCCGCAATCACCCGCAGCAGCGATGACTTGCCCACGCCGGACGGCCCAACCAGCGCAAGCGTGTCGCCCCGTGCCAGCTGCAACGCCACATCCTGCAGCACCGGCGTGCCGTGATGCGCCAGCGCCCGCAGCCGCAGATCAAGAAGCGGATCGCCCAACTACAGGCCGGGTTGCAGGAAGGTGCCCGCAGGCAACGTGCGCGCCTCACCCACCAGGTCCGCGCCACCCAGCTCAACCATCAGCGCCAGCATCCGTGCCGCCGCATCCTCGTCCACGGGCCCGGCATCGGGGATGCCCGCCCGGAACCCGGCCTTGAGCGCGTCGAACTGCGCGTCCGTCTTGGCATTCATGCGGTCGCGCAGCCGGTCCCATTCGGCCTCATCCGTCGCCAGCAAGTCCTTCGCGTCCCGCGACGCGGCTGCGAGGCCCTGCACCAGCTCCGGATTGTCGCGCAGCATTTCACCCTTGACCACATAACCCAAGAGCGGTGTGTCGGGGTCCAGTCCCAAAGCTGTTGCGGCATCGGCGACATCCACCAGCTTGCGCATGCCCGAGGCCTCCATCTTGGCCAAAAAGTGCCAGAAGTTGATCGCCGCATCCACCTCGCCCGACAGGGCCGACTTGAAGATCAGGGGCGGTGCGGCAAACACCTGCTCTGTCTCGGCGGCCAGGTCCATGTCGTGTACATCCGCGGCATAGGCCTGCAGGATCAGCCAGCTTTTGTCCAACGGTCCCCCGGCAATGCCCACCTTCAGCCCCGCCAGATCTGCGAGGGATTGCACCTTGCTGTCCGCGGCCACCATCACGCCGCCCACAGCCTTGGAATAGGGGATGAATACGTAATCCTTGCCGGCCGCCCGCTGCCGCGCGACCCACAGCCAGTCCGAGACGATCACATCCGCCGTCCCGCCCTGAAACGCCACCTTGGCCGCTGACCCACCGGCGACGCCCTGCACCTGCAGCTCGAACCCGTGATCCACGTCGAACCCGTGATGCTTGATCGTATCCAGTTCCCAGTTGACCGTTCCGAATTTCAGAACGGATGCGCGCAGCGTCTGCGTCTCGGCCCATGCGGATGTGGCAAACACGGCGGCCGCCACGGCCCCTGTCAGTGCTTTGAAAAACGTCATGCGATCCTCCCAAATCACCGCGATGCTACCAGTTTCGGCCACGCGCCGAATTACGACCAAACGCCTATTCGATCACCATGCGTGGCAACCAGTGGCTGTCCGGATCACTCTCGTGCAGATCACCCGCCTCGAGGGGCCGCAAGACCCCGGCCGCAGGCGGGGCCGACAGCAAGTCCATGTCCATCTCGTGCAACGTGCCGACCAGCCGCCCACCCGCGTCGGCAAGCTTGTAGTACACCCCGTTCCACATGTTGATCCCGTACTCGGTCGATCCTTTCCACAGAAACAGAAAGTCATATTCCAGATCGGTCAGGTCCGCGCTCACATTGCGCGCAATCTCATAGGGGTAGGGGACGTGGCACCAGTGTTTCGCGGGCCCTTCGAGACAGCGAAACGGGCGCATCGACAGGAAATGATCGGCAAAAGGGGCCTCGGCCATGGACACCGTGTAGTCCCCGCTTGGCGCCACATCCACCGTGGCGATCTGGATGCGTGTGCCATCCTGCGCCTCGAGATACACAGCGCGCGGCTCTGCCACCGCCGCGGCAGCCGTCAAAACAAACGCAGTTGCAGCAACACATCGCATGGCGCGCCCTCCCCGATCGGCAGGATATTGCCGGTCCGGATGAGTCGCTGCGCGACCAAAGTCGCAAGGTACATGTCAAGATTTTTGGGGTCGTACGACCATTGGCCAATACCTCGCACAGGGCTTTGCGCAAATAATCTCTGCAGGTCGAAGGCTGTGCTGTGCGCATTACACGCCTTTCCGACAACGGCCCACCAACGGGTTTTGGGAGGAAAAGATATGAACAGATTTATCGCGCTGACGGTCGCCGGGGTCCTTTCGGCCACGTCCGCTTTCGCAGAAGGCGTCACCGAAGAGATGCTGGCCAATGACACCGCATCCACTGGCGACGTGCTGACCAACGGTATGGGCCGCCACCTGCAGCGGTATTCGCCGCTCGACATCCTGAACAAGGACAATGTCGACAACCTAGTGCCCGCATGGGCGTTCAGCCTGGGCGGTGAAAAGCAGCGCGGCCAGGAAACCCAGCCGCTGGTGCATGACGGCATCATGTATATCACCGGCTCCTACAGCCGAATGTACGCCATCGACGTCAAAACCGGTGAAGAGCTCTGGCAATATGACGCGCGCCTGCCCGAGGGCATCCTGCCCTGCTGTGACGTGGTCAACCGCGGTGCCGCTATCTATGGCGACAACATCTATTTCGGCACGCTAGATGCGCGCATCGTGGCGCTGAATGCAAAGACGGGCGACACCGTCTGGAACAAGAAAATCGCCGACTACAAGGCGGGCTACAGCTATACTGCCGCACCGCTGATCGTGAATGGCCTGGTGATCACCGGGAATTCGGGTGGTGAGTTCGGCATTGTCGGTGCGGTCGAGGCGCGCGACGCCGAAACCGGTGAAACCGTGTGGTATCGCCCCGTGATCGAAGGTCACATGGGCATGCTCAATGGCGAAGAAAGCACCATGACTGGCACGCTGAACGCGACATGGCCCGGTGACATGTGGAAAACCGGCGGCGGCGCCACCTGGCTGGGCGGCTCTTACGATGCCGACACCAACACGCTGGTCTTCGGCACGGGCAACCCGGCGCCCTGGAATTCGTGGCTGCGCGATGCGGGCCAGAACAACGACGGCACGGGCGACAACCTTTATGCCGCGTCGCGGCTGGGCATCGATCCCGCCACGGGCGAGATCAAGTGGCACTTTCAGACCACGCCGCGCGAGGGCTGGGACTATGACGGCGTGAACGAGGTCGTGGCCTACACCGACCGCGACGGCAACAAGCGCTTTGCCACGGCGGACCGCAACGGCTTTTTCTACGTGCTGAACCGCGAAGATGGCGCGTTCGTGTCGGCCACCCCCTTCGTCAAGGATATCTCCTGGGCCGAGGGCATCGACGAGAACGGTCGCCCGATCTTCAACGAGGCCAACCGACCCGGTGACCCGGCAGCGGCAGCCGACGGCAAAAAGGGCGAGATCGTCTTTGCCTCACCCTCCTTCCTCGGTGGCAAGAACTGGATGCCCATGGCGCACTCGCCTGACACGGGCCTGTTCTATGTGCCCTCGAACGAATGGGGCATGGACATCTGGAACGAGCCCATCACCTACAAGAAAGGTGCGGCCTATCTTGGCTCCGGCTTTACCATCAAGCCCAACTACGAGGACCACATCGGTTCGCTCAAGGCGATCGACCCCGACACCAGCGAGGTGGTGTGGGAGTTCAAGAACGATGCACCGCTTTGGGGGGGTGTGATGACCACTGCGGGGGGCCTCGTGTTCACCGGTACGCCCGAGGGCAAGTTCATCGCCTTTGACGACACCACCGGCGAAGAGCTGTGGTCGTTCCAGACCGGCTCCGGCATCGTGGGTCAGCCCATCACCTGGGAACAGGATGGCGAGCAATACGTGACCGTGATCTCCGGTTGGGGTGGCGCGGTCCCGCTTTGGGGTGGTGAGGTGGCCAAGAAGGTCAACTACCTGAACCAGGGTGGCATGCTCTGGACCTTCCGCCTGCCGGAACAGCTGGCCTCCGCCAACTGATTTCCCAAGTTCCATACGATTGCGAACGCCCTCGGTCTTGCCGGGGGCGTTTGTTTTTGGGCTCTAAGACCTTTTGGCAAGTGACCGCGCGGCACAGCCTACGCTAGACTTCTGTCATGTCGCTTCAAACCTCGCCCGTGTCAGACCCGATTGAAACCAAGGTGCCGCAAGGCTGGGCGCTGGTCATTGACGACCATCCGCTTTTTTGTGACGCGCTGGAACTGACGCTGCGGTCGGTGGCGAATTTCTCGCGGGTGGTGACGGCCGACAGCCTCGAACGCGCGCTCGAGCGGCTCGCTGACGATGTGGCGCCCGCGCTGATCCTGCTGGACCTGAACCTGCCGGATGTGGACGGGCTCGACGGTCTCATGCGGCTCAAGCGTACTGCCGAACACACGCCGGTCATCATCGTGTCGTCCATGACCGACAACTCGATCATCGCCAACTCCATCGTCGCCGGCGCGCAGGGCTTTGTGCCCAAGCATTCGCACCGCTCCGTCTTTCTCGAAGCGATCCAGAGCATCGCCGCCGGCAACGTCTACAAACCCGCAGGCTATGTCGAAGGTAACGGCAGCGATGACGGTCGCGAGGATCACCTCACCCGTCTGTCGTCGCTGACCAACCAGCAGGCGCGCATCCTCGACCTGATCTGTGAGGGAAAGCTGAACAAGCAGATCGCCTTTGACCTCACCATCGCCGAAACGACCGTCAAGGCGCACGTGACCGCCATCATGCGCAAGCTCGGCGTGCAAAGTCGCACCCAAGCCGTGCTGGTCGCCCAAGAGGCGAAATATTCAAAAGTCTTGCCAACCCCTGATTGACGGCCCTATCCTGCCTGTCAGGGAGAGAAAACATGACATTGCACTCCAAGGCCCCCGGGCTTGAAGGACGTGCCGTGGCAACCCAGTGCGATATCCTTCGCACGGGAGAAGTGCGCGCTTCGACGACATCGCCTGTCAAACATCTGAAACGCCAATTGGGCGACGGCCCATTTGCGCTCATCGCGCTCTTCGTGACCTCGGCTGTTGATTTCCACGACGTCGTCGCCCAGGCGGCCAGGCTGTTTCCGGACACCGACGTGCTTGCCTGCACCACAGCGGGCGAGATCGGCACACATGGATATGAGGACGGGCTGATCGTTGCCATCGGCTTTCCTGCCGCGGGGTTCGAGACGACGTCGATGCTGATCGAGGACGTCAACGCCCTTGATATGCAAGCCACGATCGACCGGATCACACTCGAGCGCGTTGCCCTACAGCGCCGCACGCCCGACTATTCCGACAGCTTTGCGTTCCTTGTGGTCGACGGCCTGTCACTCAGCGAAGATACGCTGGCGGCCACCGTCGCCCCCGCCTTGCGTGACTTCCCGATCTTTGGTGGCTCGGCCGGCGACGGCACACGCTTTGACCACACATATGTCGCCCTCAATGGCAAGGTCGCCGCCAACGCCGCGATCCTCACACTCGCTCGCAGCCGCTACCGCACCCGGGTCTTCAGCCTCAACCACCTGGTGCCGGGCGATACCCAGATGGTCGTCACCGGCGCCGACCCCGCCCACCGCATCGTCAAGACGATCAACGCCGAACCCGCGGCCCGCGAATATGCGCGCCTCGTGGGCAAGGATCCGGACCAGCTTGACCGCTTTACCTTTGCCTCGCACCCCGTGGTCGTGCGCATCGGCGACACCCACCACGTGCGTGCGATCCAGCAGGTCAACGACCGGGGCGAGCTGGTCTTTTTCTCCGCCATCGATGAGGGCATGGTGCTGACCGTTGCCTCGCCCGAAAACCTGTCCCAACATCTCGAGGCCAAGCTGACCGAGCTGGGAAAACCCGAAAGGCCCGCCCATATCATCGGCTGCGACTGCATCCTGCGCCGGATCGAGGCTGAGCAATCCCAGCAAACGCGCGCCATCTCGAACGTGCTGGGCGCGCATCACGTCACCGGCTTTTCCACCTACGGCGAACAAATTGGCCCGCTTCACGTCAATCACACGATGAGCGGGGTGGCCTTTTACCCGACCGGGGGCACCGACACGTGTCGCTGATCAACCCGCAGGATTCGCTCGAGCGGCAAAACGAAAAGCTGCTGCAAATCTCGCAGGCGCTCATGCGCCGGGTCGAACAAAAGACCGAACAATCCGGCTTTGCCTACCAGCAATTCGAACGCGCCGCCCTGCTGGAATCCGAGGTGCGCGAACGCACCCGCGATCTCGAGCGCACGCTCGACCTGCTGCAGGATTCCAACGCGCGGCTCGAACAGGCCAACATCGAAACCGAAACCGCCCGGTCCAACCTGACCGAGGCGATCGAGACGATCAACGAAGGCTTCGCGCTTTTTGACCAGGACGACAGGCTCGTGCTGTTCAACAGCCGGTTCTGCCGCGACCTGCAGGACGTCGAGCCGCAATTGCGCGAGGGGCTGACCTTCCACGACTACGTCACCTCGATCTCCAACAGCCGCTTTCTCGCATTGCCCGACGGGCAAACCGCCGAAGACTGGGCGCAACTGCGCCTTGAACGCCACCGCGAGGAACACGTGGTTTTCAACGTCAGCCTGATCTGGGACCGGTGGTTGCAAGCCTCCGAACACCGGACCTCGCGCAACGGCACCGTGATCCTGCAAACGGATGTGACCGACATTATCCGGATGGAGCGGCAGGAACGCGACAAGATGCGCCACCAGGAGGCGCGCAAACTGCAGGCCACGCTCGACCACCTCAACCAGGGTGTCTGCATCTTTGATCATGATAAGACGCTGGTGGGCTGGAACAAGCGGATGGACAGGCTGCTGGACGTGGGTCCGGTGCGCGCGCGGGCCAAGCTGAACTTCGACGAGCTTATGGACCAGTTCCGCGAAGAACTAACATTCAACGCCAGCTTCACCGCCGAACAGCTCATCGAATGGACCAATCGCACCCGCACGCGCGAGCCCATCGCCTTTGAGGTGACGCGTAAGGGCGACCAGATCTACAGCATCTTTGCCCAGGAAATGCCCGACCGTGGCTTTGTGATCAGCCTCACGGATGTCACCTCGGAACGTGCGGCCACACGCGCACTCGCGGATGTGAACGAAAAGCTCGAGATGTGGGTCGAGGAACGCACCGCCGAGCTTGAGGAGGCGCTGGATGAGGCCGAGCGTGCCAACGCCTCCAAATCCCGCTTTGTCGCCGCGGCCAGCCACGACCTGTTGCAGCCCCTGTCGGCGGCCAAGCTCTTTGTCTCCTCCATCGTCGATCAGACCGACAATGCCGATATTCAGCACATCGTGGCCAAGACCGAAACCGCGCTGCAAGGCGTCGAAGCGATCATCGAGGCGCTGTCGGACATCTCCAAGCTGGATGCAGGCCAGGCGGTGTTCGACATCCAGCCGATTTCCCTGACCGAGGTGTTCAATCCCCTGCGCGACGAACTGGCCCCCAGCGCGCGGGCCAAGGGTGTCGATTTCACCCTCGTGCACAGCGGCCTCACTGTTGTCAGCGATCCCGGCTATCTGCGCCGCATCGTGCAAAACCTGCTGTCCAATGCGATCCGCTACACCGATACGGGCCGCGTGCTGGCCGGGGTGCGCCGGGTAGGCGATTTTGCCCGGATCGAGGTCTGGGACACCGGCTGCGGCATCGCCGAGCATCATCAGGAAACGATCTTTCAGGAGTTCAAACAGCTGCGCTCGGGCGGGACAAACTCCGGGCTGGGCCTCGGTCTCGCCATCGTGGAACGCGCGTGCAAGGGTCTGCGCCACCCGCTCGAGGTTTGGTCACAGCCCGGCACGGGTAGTTGCTTTTCCATCATGGTGCCGGTTTCGGCGCCCGCGGCCCAGATGCTCGCCCCGCGGCAGTCGCTGCCGTCACATACGCTCCGCGATCTCAATGGCTTGCTCGTGATGCTGGTGGAGAACAGCCGCAGCGTGGCGCAGGCGATCATCCACCTGATCGAAAGCAGCGGGGGTGAGGTGATCTGGTCCGAGACCGCCGAAGAGGCGCTGGCCACCATTTCCGAGATCGATCTGGTGCCGGATGTGTTTCTGATCGACTATCAGCTGGGTGACGGGATGGACGGGATCGCGCTCTATGACGACATCCTGGACAAATATGGCCGCGTGCCGGCCTGCGTGATTTCTGCGGATCGCACGGCCGAGTTGCGCGCCGAATGCAAACGCCTGGACCTGCGCCTGTTCCCCAAGCCCGTGAACGCCCAACGCCTCTACGCTTTCCTCAGCGAAGGTGTGCTCGAACCTGCGCAATGATCGGGGTATACGGTGGCGCATGTTGTGTGGTCTCTCGGTGATTGCAAATCGGCTTATGTGCCCTGTTGATTTTGCGGTTGTGCGGTTCGCTGGCATGCCAGGCGTATCGCTACCCGAGCCTCTCCAAAAGTGTCACAAACACGCCCCCAAACCGCCGCTGATCCAGCGGCGCAAAGCCTGCGGGCGGCGCCATGAATTGTGCCTCTTCCCACACAATCACTCCCCCAGGCACGATCCAGTCCTTCGTGGCCTCCAGCGCCCTTTCCCCTAGGCCCTGACCATAGGGCGGGTCCAGAAAGACCAGATCAAACAGCGCGCCGGGGCAGGGACCGGGCCGGGTCGCATCGCCCCGGATCATGGTGGCCGTGTCCGCGCCCAGCTTGGCGATATTCTCCGAAATCAGCCGCTGGCCCACGCGCCCCTTTTCCACCAGAACAGCTTCTGCCGCGCCGCGCGACAGGGCCTCGAACGCCAGCGCGCCGGTGCCCGAAAACAGATCCAGCACGCGCGCGCCCTCGATCACATCGCGGTGGGTCAGCATCGAAAACAGGCTCTCCCGCACCCGGTCCGGTGTGGGTCGCAAATGCGCCCCCGCGTCCCCCTTGCCCAGGGCGGCCAGCCGCACGCCCCGCCAGCGGCCCGCGATGATCCTCACCGCAGCAGCGCCTTCAGATCGCTTTCCGGATTCGCCACGATGTCCGGATCGGCAGTCTTGCCCGCCTCGATCAGTCGCTTGCCGATCATGTAGCCGCGCGGGTCATTGGCCGCATCCACCGCCAGCAGCGTGTCGCCCGCATAATACCAGAACGACTGCGCCGTGCCGCCATCGCGCACGACCACCCGGTCGTAACCGGTGTTCAGCCCCGCAATCTGCAGCTTGACGTCATATTGATCGGACCAGAACCAGGGCCGCGCCAGATACGCCTGCCCGGCGCCCATGATATTGGCGGCCACACAGTCCGCCTGATCAATGGCGTGCGGCACGGATTCGAGCCGGATGCGTGCATCGCGAAAGGGAAACGATGCGCAATCGCCCGCAGCCCAGACGCCGGGCGCCGAGGTGCGCCCCTGCGCATCCACTGCAATCCCGTTGTCGAGGGCGATGCCTGCCGTCTCGGCCAATGCGGTCGCGGGCGCGATCCCGACGCCCGCAATCACGAAATCCACCGCGATCTCGGTCCCGTCGGTCAGTTCCGCACCGGTCACCGCCGTCTCGCCCAGCAGCCGCTGCAGTCCCACCCCTTCGCGAATGTCCACGCCATGCCGTGTGTGCAACGCTCGGAAATAATCGCTGGTCTCAGGTGCCGCGACCCGTTGCAGGATCCGGTTGGCCATCTCGACCAGCACAACCTCCAGCCCCTTTTTGGCGGCCACTGCCGCCGCCTCAAGCCCGATATAGCCGCCACCCACGATCAGAACCCGGCGCCCCGGCACAAATTCCGAGGCCATCGCATCCGCGTCACCCAGATCGCGCATGACAAACACACCGTCGAGATCACCCCCGATTGAGGCGGGCAACCGCCGCGGGATCGAACCGGTGGCCAGCACCAGATCGTCATACCGCAGCGCTTCATCGCCCATCACGACGGTCCGTGCATCCGTATCCACGCCCGTCACCCAGGCATTCAGGCGCAGATCGATCCCCTGTTCCGCATAGTAGCTCTCGGGGCGCAGAAACAACCGCTCCAGCGCCATGTCGCCCAGCAGATATCCCTTGGACAGCGGTGGGCGCTGATAGGGCGGCACCGCTTCGGCGCCGATAAGGGTGATGCCGCCGTCAAACCCCAGGCTGCGCAGCTTGGCCACACAGGATGCGCCCGCCTGGCCTGCGCCAATCACCACCACATCGCTCATCCCCGTCACCTTTCGCTCGCTTCGCGCCACGGCGCAGCCTATATCGCAGGGGAACGCAGACGCAATTCCAAGAAAGGCGCACATCATGGCAATTTCCCAAGGCGATACCCTGCCCGACGCAACACTGGTCGCAATGGGGGCCGACGGCCCCGAGTCTGTATCGATGAGCGACAAGACCAAGGGCCGCAAGGTCGTGATCTTTGCCGTGCCGGGCGCCTTCACGCCCACCTGCCATTCGGCCCATGTGCCCAGCTTTGTGCGCACAAAGGATCAGTTCGACGCCAAGGGCGTGGACGAGATCATCTGTGTCTCCGCCAACGATCCCTTCGTGATGAAGGCGTGGGGCGAGGCGACAGGCGCCACCGCCGCAGGCATCACCATGTTGGGCGATGCCGACAGCAGCTTTACCAAGTCCATCGGCATGGATTTCGACGCACCACCCGCTGGCCTCATGGGCCGGTCCAAGCGCTACGCGATGCTGGTCGACGACGGCAAGGTCACACTGTTCCAAGCCGAGGAAAACCCCGGAGTGTGCGAAGTGTCGGGCGGCGAGGCGCTGCTCGCCTCCATGTGACCTCACGCGGTTTGCGCGGCCCTTCGGTGCTGCGCAAACTGCGCTTCGAGCCATGATTGCACAATGCGGATGGCGCCGGTGGCTGCCATATCTCGCGGCCTCACGAACCAATAGGCGTGGCTGGCATCCAGCGACACCGGAAACGGCGCTACAAGGCGCCCGGCCGCGATATCATCGGCCACCAGCAGGGATCGGCCCAGTGCAATCCCCTGACCTTCGACCGCCGCTTGCAGGATCGCGCCATCGTCGCCCAGGCGTGGCCCCGGTGGTGGCGGCCCGTCGCAGCCTGCGGCATCAAACCAGGTCGGCCAGTCTTCGGGGATGTCTCCGCACAACAGCGTGGCGCGATACATGTCACCGGGTGTGCGCAAACCAACACGTTTTGCATAGGCGGCAGAGCAGACCGGCGTCACCGTCTCCGTCCCCAGTTTGACGGCGTCCAATCCGGCTTGCGGTGCGCGGCTGTACCGAATGGCGGCATCGACGCGCTCGCCCACAAAATCGACCAGATGGCGCGAGGCTGTGATCCGCAGGTCAACATCCGGAACCGTCTGTAGAAAATCGCCAAGCCGCGGGGCAAACCACCGTGCCGCCACCGACGGCAGCATCGACAGGGTCACCACCTGATCCGACCGCTGCGCATCCGCCACTGCCGACCACGTCTTGGCCAATGTCTCCGCCAGTTGCCGCGCCAGTCGGTCGCCCGCCGGTGTCACGCTCAGCCGCGCGCCGTTGCGCAGAAACAGCGCGACCCCCAGCGCCGCCTCAAGGTCCGACACCTGGCGCGACACCCCGCTTTGCGTGATCCCCAGCTCGTGCCCCGCAGCGGTAAAGCTGCCGCATCGTGCGGCGGCCTCGAAAACCTGCAAGGATCGCAAGGGTGGTCTGGCATGAGTGTCACGCATGCTGGCCCTCATAATTTCGCATTTTGGCAATTGCTCACTGCGATTTACCATGAGTGACACTCAGATCATAGATCGGATCCATCATGGCAGATACGTCCTCGACCCCGCTTCCGGCCTCAGGCCTAGCCGCTTACGTGCCGGATCTGCCGCTGGTGATCTGGATGATAGTCCTGACCCTCGTGCTCGGGCTCGGCTCCGGCATGGCCGCAGACGAGGTGATCGGACAGTTCAACACCGGGTTTGGGCGCGCTTTGGGGGAGTTTGCGCTGATCCTGGTTCCGTCCTTCACCCTTGCCGCCGCCCTGTCGCGGCAAAACCTCGCGTCCAATGCGGCGGGTCGCACGGTGGCGCTGGCCTCGCCCGTGGCGGGGGCGGGCATGATCTGCCCGGACACTGCCTATGCCGCCCTGTCGCCTGCCGCTGGCCGCTACAAGATCGATACGGCCTTTGGCGCCTATGCCGGGTTCAAGCTGCTTTATCCGGCCGGTCCCCTGATCGTCGCGGCGGGCCTTGGGATGACCAGTGCAAACGGTGCAACCGGCGCGGCGCCTGCAACGCTGTTGCTGTGCGGTGTCCTGCTGACCTTGCCGGTCTGGGCGGCGGGCGTGGTCTGGGGGCGTCTTGCGACGGGCGATGCGTCCGCGGCGCCGCATGATCAGTCTCAGACCGACCGCGGCCAGATCCTGTGGGTGTTTGCGCCGTTTCTGGTGATGGCCTGCCTGTTGATCCTTGGCGGGGCGGTTGGGCAAACCGGTATCGGTGCGCTGGATTTTCTGTTGTTGCCCAAGGGGGCGCTGATCACCGCGGCGATCCTTGCGCTGTTGCAGACCCCGCGCGATCAGCGGCGCGCCTGCCTCGACAGTGCCGTGCGTCGCACGGGGTCGCTCTTGCTGATCATCGGTGCGGCGAGCGCCTTTGGCGCTGTTCTGACCGGCCTTGTCGCGCTCGACGCACTGGTGCCGCCGGGCGACGGGGCGCTGACGCTCATCGCGCTGTTTGCGCTGACCGTGCTGTTCAAGCTGGCACAGGGGTCGTCCATGGCGACCTTTGCAGCGGTCGCACCCGTCGCCGCGCCGATCGTGCTGGCCAGTGGCGTCAACGAGGTCGCTGCGGTGTTCGCGATATGCCTGGGCTCCTTCATCGCGATCCTGCCAAACGACAGCTACTACTGGCTGGTGCGCCGCGATGCGCTCGCCGACGCGCCCGGAGAGGCCCGCGTGATGCGTGTTCTGACCGTGGGTGCCACGGTGCAGGCGTTTGTTGGCATGGCGGTTCTGCTGATCGCCGTCGCCCTGTGGCCCTGAAAGGCGCTACAATTCTACGGATTATGACCCCAACTCGTGAACCCATCGATTTTGCTGTTGGGCAAAGCAATCCCGCATGAGCGTCAATCGCCCGCGAGCGTATCCATCTTGCGGGCCAGCTTGGCATCCAGCGTGCTGAGCCCGTCCACATCATGGGTGGTCAGCGTCACCTCAACGGTCTTGTAGACGTTGGACCATTCCGGGTGGTGGTCCCATTTTTCCGCCCAGATCGCCACGCGGGTCATCCAGCCGAAGGCCTCGACGAAGTCGGCAAACTGGAACGTCTTGTGGATCGCATCGCGCCCGTCAACAAGGCTCCAGCCGCTTGCCATCAGGGGGTCCAGCAGCGGGCCGCGGGTCTCTTCACTCAGTTTCTCGGCCATTATTGCTGCTCCTCCACGTGGGCTTTCTTGAATGGGCCGTAATCGGTCAGCACCTCGATCTCTTCCTCGATGGCCTCCCGCTCAGCCTCTAAATAGCGCGCGATGGCATCGGCGAAACCCGGGTCGGCGACCCAGTGCAGGCTGTGGGTCTGGGTCGGCAGGTACCCGCGTGCCAGCTTGTGCTGTCCCTGCGCGCCCGCCTCGACCCGGCCAAGACCGCGCGCAATGGCGATGTCGATGGCCCTGTAATAGCACAACTCGAAATGCAGGCAGGGATGATGTTCCACACAGCCCCAGTAGCGGCCAAAGAGCGTCTCGCGCCCCACAAAGTTCAGCGCCCCGGCCACATAGCGTCCGTCCCGTTCCGCCAGCACCAGCGCCATGTCGTCCCGCAAGACCTCCTGCGCGATGTCAAAGAAGCGGCGCGTGAGGTAGGGAGTGCCCCATTTGCGCGCGCCGGTGTCTTGGTAGAATTCCCAGAACGCGTCCCAATGTTCTGGCCGCAGGTCATCACCCGCATACGTGCGGATCGCCCCGCCAAAATCCTGCGCCTGCTGCCGTTCCTTGCGAATGTTCTTGCGTTTCCGGCTGGAGAGCGAGGCGAGGAAGTCGCCGAAACTGTCGTAGCCATCGTTGAGCCAGTGAAACTGTTGTGTCGTGCGCGGCATCAGCCCCATCTCCGCACCCACGTCCCGTTCGGTTTCGGTGCAAAAGGTGATATGCAGCGAGCTGAGGCGGTTCTGCTCGCCCAGCTGCACCGCCCCCTGGACCAGCGCCGCCATCCCCGCCTCGGGAAAGTCCGGATGCGTGAGCAGCCGGCGGCCCGTCGCGGGCGTGTGCGGCACGGCGATCTGCAACTTCGGATAATACCGCCCGCCCGCGCGCTCGAACGCATGGGCCCAGTTGTGATCAAAGATGTACTCGCCCTGGCTGTGTCCCTTGGCGTACATCGGTGCGACCGCAATCGTCTGTCCCGCGACCACCGCCTGCAGGTATTGCGGCTGCCACCCCGTGCCCGGCCCGACTGAGTTGCTGTCCTCCAGCGCCGCCATGAAGCGATAGGTCGTGAACGGATCCATCGGCGGCCCGCCATCCGCGACCTCCGGGCAGGCGCAGGCGTCCCAGGCGGATTGGCCGATCTCGGCAATCTTGGACTGGACGCGAATTTCGATCTCTTGCGCGGACAAGGGCGGGTTCCTGCTGTGAGCCTGAGCGTCTGAATGTGTGCCGCGGGCTGCTCAGATCAACCGGGATGCGCAGCGAGGTACCCCTCAAAGGTCACATTCTCCGCAACCTTGCGCGCCTCTGCCTCCGCTTGCGCCGATTTGATGGTCCAGCACAGGACCCGCGCACCGGCCGCCTTCAGCTCGGCGACGCGCGGCCGGGCCAGGTCCGCCGCCTCGTGGCTGATGAAACAGGCCCCGACCCGGTCGTAATCGGGAATGCCGCGCAGGTGGTCACAGACCTCGTCGCTCAAGGGCCATGTTGCGGGGTCATAGGCGCTGGTGACCAATCCGCGCGGGACATGCGGCAGCAATTCGGCCATGCGCGCGACAGAATGCGGGTTGAACGACATGAGCGCCACAGGGCCCTCATAACCGTCAAGCGCATGGGTCACCGCAACCTCCAGCGGGCCACCGGCGGGGCCCATGGCCCCGTCCTGATCCTTGAGCTCGATGAGCAGGGGCACAGCGCCGCCCACCACCCGCAACACCTCCTGGAGCATCGGGATGCCCTCGTCGCCGCCCTTCAGCGGGATCTCGGCCAGTTGCGCTGCCGTCTGGACCGAGACGGGTCCGGCCCCCTCGGCCAACCGCTCGAGGGTGTAATCGTGAAAGACCATGGCCGCGCCGTCGACGCTCAGCTGGAGGTCGATCTCGATCCCATAGCCCTGCGCGATGGCTGCCCGGATCGCGGCCCGGCTGTTTTCGGGGCGACCATCGGTGACATCATGCAACGCGCGGTGCGCGATGGGCGTGTCGAGAAAGGCGGCGGGCAGGGTCATTTGATCTGAAAGATGCCTTCGATCTCGACCGCAACACCAAGCGGCAGGGACGCCGCCGATACGGCCGACCGGCTGTGGCGACCGGCATCGCCAAGCGCCTCGACCAGGAAATCGGAGGCCCCGTTGATCACCTGCGGCTGTGCGGTGAAGTCGGCAGTGGAGTTCACAAAGCCCGTCAGCTTCACCACCCGCACCAGCCGGTCGATGTCGCCGCCACAGGCGGCTTTGACCTGCGCCAGCAGGCTGATCGCGCATGTCTTGGCCGCCGCTGCCCCGGCCTCGACCTCCATGTCGGCGCCCAGCTTGCCCGTAATCAGCCCATCGGGCCCGTTTGAGATTTGGCCCGATACGTAGACGATGTCGCCCACTTGCACGAAGGGCACATAATTGGCTGCAGGCGCGGGCGCGTCGGGCAGGGTGATCCCCAGTTCGGCGAGGCGGGCTTCGATGGACATGGGGCGACTCCTCTATGTGTTTGCGCGGACGCTAATCCGCTGAAGCGTCAAGGTCTACCGCAGTTCGGTTGTAGGCGCGCTCCATGGCAGTCGCTTTTGGTCCGGAACGGGACAGGACTAATGGCAGCTTAGAGCCCAGACTTACCAAATGCTGCACTCCGCACGAATGTCGGATTTTGGGATCAAACAACAAATAGTGGCGCTGGATCAGTCATCGGGTCATGCCTCCGTTCAACGCCATACCAGCCTTGTCAAAAACCTACGTGAACGAAGTCACTGTGTCCGCTGGCACCCAACAAATTTGACTTAAGTTCTCGACAAGTGTCATTCCCGTTCAGCCTTTTTTTAACCGGAATACGACACCCTCATCGCATCTTCTCTTCGCAAGAGCAGCGTGATGACAACCTACACAATTGTTTCCAAGGATGCGGACCCGCTCGGGCCGAATGAAATTCGGGCGGGCGATCCGATAGAGGTCTCTGAAGGCGACACTTTCATCGTCGATCCGTCTGCGGATGCCAACATCACGTTTGAATCCGCAGACGGCACCCCGACAGAGTTCAACATCGACTTCTCCGGGTCGAACGAGAATGATTTCACCGTCAAGGTCGAAGATAACCTGACACCAAGTGTGGCTATCGACGACGGTGCCAATCTTGCCGATATCGACTTTCACGCAGAATCTGCCGACGGCGTCACATTCGACGCCGGCGACAATGTGTCATTTGGAAAATTTGACGGGTCTAAGGCCGGGTCGAACGACATTGTTATTGGCAATGGCTTTAGCACCGACAAGAATTGGAAATTCGGGGACGCCGATGACACGCTCATCGTCGGCGATGACGCTACATTTCAGGACATCGATACCGGAGACGGGAACGACACAGTCACCTTCGGGGATCGTGCGACAGTCAAGAATGTCGACACCAAGGAAGGCGATGACGACGTCAGGTTTGGCGACGACCTTGATGCCAATGACGTCAAGACCGGTAAGGGCGATGACGACGTTTATTTTGGCCAAAACGCCCACGCCAAAGATGTCGACGGTGGCGAGGGCAACGACACATTCAGAACCGAAAGCAGCGGGCAGGGCGAAAAGAACTTCGAGAGCTCGCAGGTTGTCTGCTACGCGCCCGAAACGCTGATTGAAACGCCATCCGGCCCGCGCCGCGTCTATGAACTGCGCCCCGGCGATCTCGTATTGACACTGGATCGTGGACCTCAGCCCATCGTGTGGGTGCGCGCCGATCAAAGATCACTCGACGGCATGTCTGACGACGCGCGTCCGATCTTGATCTCTGCGCATGCCCTAGGGCCGGAATTGCCGAAGCACGACTTGATTGTATCACCTCAACACCGGATTTTGGTCGGCGGGCATAGTCAACTGGAACACCTTTTCCTAGAAGAGTGCTTTATCCCTGCCAAAGCAATGACGGGCCTTCCCGGAATACGCGTGATGCGCGGTAAGCAAAGCATAACGTGGGTTCATTTTGCTTGCCGTCAACATCACGGCATAAAGGCCAATGGCCTTCTTTCAGAGTCACTTTATCTCGGCCCGATGGTTCTCAGATCGATGCCCGTCCCGACGCGCCAATACTTGGAACGTCTGTTTGGCATGACATCAACCAAGTCGCCAGCCCTCAACGGACCACCTGCCCGCCCGTTCCTCGGCGCAAACTCGGCCCGGAAGCTTCTGAATCCGGCGAGGTATCGGCAGCAATCGATCAAGTGCAAGGCAGCCTAGCAAGAGCGAAGCAGACCTTGGCTACTGTTTCAAGAACGACAGCCATGTCCGCAAAGCGGCCAACGGGCCATCTCATTGCCTTCCAAAGCAGAGGCAACACCGCCCTAGGCGGTCGGGAAATAGTCCTCGCAGTCGCCGTCTCGGTACACATCCGCCGTGCAGCAGTG
>ERZ1740067.1061-NODE-1061-length-19939-cov-7.455039_pt1 | contig 19939 bp, 19 predicted proteins | sample MGYA00581736_ERZ1740067 | MGnify/ENA primary metagenome ERZ1740067 (study PRJEB43018, sample SAMN04849236) | marine metagenome | isolation source: floating plastic debris | place: Pacific Ocean | collected 2008-08-27 | study: EMG produced TPA metagenomics... | reverse complement strand
GTAGAGGAAATGCTACAGCTGAGCTCCAATAAGCATTTCTGACTCTACTTTTCCTTACGCTCAGGTGCATTAGCCAGGCTTTGGCAGAGTGCTAGCATTGCTGGGCAGGTTAGGTGTAACTAATCTAATGGGCTTATAACTATTACAGGATGAGGCATTCAGCTGATTGAGTTTACAGAAGAGATGTCGTTTGATCGAGATGACGATTCGAAATCTAAAGATTTCTTGATGCGTTTCGTCTCAGCGTCAGAGATGATTAAAAAAATTACGACTTCAGTACTTTTGTTTTTATTTGAGTATAAAATTTTACTCGTAATTGCGATGCTGCCTCAGCCTGTTTCATCGCGCGCACTTCTGAGTGCATTTGTTTTGGAACATCACAAAAGCTGTAAGCGTCTTGTGTGAGTGTGTGACAGTTGGGCTATCGTCACTAAGTGATGTACCTTTCTGTTGTTTCTTTTCTGTAGCGTTGCGCCCACAGGGGGACAACCTCTGAGCTTGTGTTTTTAATATTCGCTTCTTGTGTAGGCGGGGCTAAACACAAGTCTATTGTCCATTCGTCGACCTTCGGTATCAGCGCATCTACCTCCAGAACCTATGGCAGAATACGATTTTTCTTCCCGGACGTATCTGGGAACTTACCGTCAAGACAATGTCTTGGCACATGTCTCATCAACCGATCGTAGTTTGTCGGGAAAAGCGGTTTCATCTGTGTCCACTGATGTGTGTGAGGCTCCGCGCACATCGACGTCTCAAAAGCCGCCTACGGTAAATATTCTGGGGGTGGACTTTGATAATTTTTCCAAGCAAGAGCTGCTGGAATCGTTGGATAAGGGTGTTCTGTTTACGCCAAATGTTGACCACGTGATGAAGCTGCGCAACGATCCGGAATTTGTCTCGGTATACAAGCGTGCTGATTTCAAGATCTGTGATAGCCAAATTGTGATGTACGCTTCGAAGTTTTTGGGAAAGCCGCTGAAGGCAAAGCTGTCTGGATCAGATATATTTCCTTGGTTTTGCGACTATCACAAGGATAATGATGCGATCACCATTTTCTTGCTAGGCGGCAAACCCGGTGTTGCCGAGTGTGCCCGCGCCCGCGTGAATAGTCGCATTGGTCGGGAGATTGTCGTAGGTGAGTACTCTCCGCCTTTAGGATTTGAGGATAGTCCCGCTGAGTGCGAACGCATGATAGAGCTGATAGAGCGCTCAGCAGCGACAGTGGTTGCTGTATGCCTAGGGGCACCCAAGCAAGAGAAGTGGATTGCGGCTTACTGCGATCGCCTGCCCAATGTCGATATCTTTATGGGTGTGGGTGCTGTCGTTGACTTTGAGGCAGGCGTTAAGCCAAGAGCCCCTCGGTTTGTGAGTGACTTGGGTCTGGAGTGGCTATATCGCTTAATGAATGAGCCGAAACGGCTATGGCGGCGCTATCTACTAGAGGATATGCCGTTTTTGGGCTTAGTCCTAGCCGAGAAGTTTAAACAGCTGACATCTGCCAAATGATTTCTACTAAGTGGGGAGCGAGTAAATAGTATGCAAAGACCGAGTGAGAGGCAAACATAGGCGGGCAGTTGAACAGCTGAGCGACACAGTTCGTTACAATTGTGGGAGATACCGTTAAAACTAATGCGGGCCTGTTGCTCCCCTGGTCTTTGGTTTTCTCTTTAGCTCACTTCGGTTGCCCTACGAAACTCACTTAGATGAATATTGCTCATCAAACCTCAATGGATTATCCCAACGCTGTTATTCGACGTGCACAGCGGGCTGTCTTATGCTCTCCATTTTATTTTCGGCTGTTGGCAGAGATGCGAACGTCAAGTGTTAGCGTGCCGACAATTGCTGAAAATAGCGGTGCGCTCAAAGGCTATACGCAGAAGCCTCTGAGTGAGGTGGCGACTGAATCAGGGCTGATGTGGCTGGCTTCTGTGGGCGTTTTGCGTCGTGAAGTCGATGGTCAGGGCCTTACGGATAGCTTCCGTCTGACACCGCTGGGTCGCCGAGTGGTAGAGCTATGGCAATCTCAAGGCTGTCCGGATCGGCGAGCAAGCCTGGCGGACTATATAAAGAACGCGCTGGTACGCTGGTGCCGAGTGCCTGACTGGCTAGGTTAGTTGGGACGATTTTCAGAGCCTGCAGCTGATTTTTTGACCGTTCCCTAGCGTTTAATCAACTTTTTTGCTTCACTCATTACCAAGTTTGGGTAATGTGAGTGGGTATGCAATCGATAGAGAAGGGGAGCAAGCGGTGAAATCAATAATGGTGATGGGAACGACGTCCCATGCGGGAAAATCCATGTTGGTCACCGCGCTTTGTCGAATATTAAGTCGTCGAGGCTGGCGAGTTGCACCCTTTAAAGGGCAAAATATGGCCTTGAACTCTTATGTGAGCACGACAGGAGCTGAAATTGGCTACGCGCAAGCTGTGCAGGCTTGGGCTGCAGGTGTGCCTCCGCAGGCCGAAATGAATCCGATTTTGCTCAAGCCTCAGGGAGATCAAACGTCTCAAGTGATCTTGAAGGGGCGACCCATTGGCCGCACCACGGCCCAAAAGTATTACGAAGAGTTTTTTAGTGCGGGTTGGCAGGCCATTCAAGAAAGCCTAGCTCGCCTTAGCCAGGAATTTGATCTGCTGATTTGTGAAGGGGCGGGTAGCCCTGCTGAAATTAATCTGAAGCATCGTGACCTGGCTAATATGCGTATCGCTTCATATTTGAAGGCACCGACCATCTTAATTGCGGATATTGATCGTGGCGGCGTATTTGCTCATATCGTAGGGACTTTGGAGCTGCTGGAGCCTGAAGAAAGGGCTCTGATCAAAGGTATCGTGATCAACAAATTTCGCGGCCAGCAATCTATTTTGCAGCCGGGTATTGGATGGCTAGAAGAGCGCACCGGCATTCCAGTGATTGGTGTGATTCCCTGGCTAGATGCGGCCTTCCCGGCGGAAGACTCTCTGTCTTTGTTAGAGCGTCCGGCGGTCAAAGAGCAGGCTGAAATTACGGTGGCGGTGATTCGGCTACCGCGTATCTCCAACTTTACCGACTTTGATGCGCTGGAGGCGGAGCCTTCGGTAGCCGTGAAATATCTGAGCCCGAAAGATGACTTGGGCTATCCTGATGCGGTGATTTTGCCAGGGACCAAAACTACCATTTCTGACTTGCTCGCGTTGCAGCAGACGGGTATGGCTGAGGCGATTGTGAACTATGCGGCGGCAGGCGGTACCGTCATGGGCATTTGCGGCGGATTTCAGATTATGGGTCAAATGCTGGCAGATCCTGAAGGCTTGGAAGGTCAGGAAGGTCGCTTCAATGGTTTGGGTTTGCTGCCTTTGCGGACGGTGATTACGCAGCAGAAGGTTGCTCGGCAGCGTACGGTCAGCTCCAAGTTTCCGCAGGATGGCCTGCCGGTGGTGGGCTACGAAATTCATCAGGGCCGCACTCAGCTGGTGATGTCGACAGGGAACGATGAAGATAATTCATTTATGCCGATTTTCGATGATCGCAGCCTAGGCATTGTGGATGAGGCTCAGTCGGTTTGGGGAACTTACCTACATGGCATCTTTGACAATGGTCCTTGGCGTAGAGCTTGGCTGAACCGATTGCGTCAGCAGCGTGGCCTACGGTCTATGCCAACGGGTATTGCTAACTATCGTGAGCAACGCGACAGCATGCTGAACGGCTTAGCGGCTACGATTGAGAAGTATATTGACCTGTCACCAATTTTGGCACAGACTCAAGACACCTGAATCAGGAGAGCTAAGAAAAAAGATTTGCAAGAATCTTTGGCAGAGCGTGTGTTGTGGGGGCGGCAGGGATGAGATTGCGATCGCGTAGGTAGTGTGTGTGACAGTTAGCTCAATTATTTTGTTGTCGTTGGCGGGCTTGCTGGCAGGTGTGTTGGCTGGCTTTTTGGGAATTGGCGGAGGAACGCTGCTCGTTCCAGTGCTCATTCAAATGAACTTTTTGCCTGTGCCGCTCCAATTTACGCCGGTACAGGCGACGGCGACGAGCAGCCTAGCGATTTTAGTGACCTCTAGCGCTGGCAGCGTTCAAAACTGGCGAATGGGCTATCTCAGGCTAAAACAGGTGCTTTTGCTGGGGGCGCCTGCACTGGTCACTGCTTTTTTGGGGTCGTTTGTGGGCTCTAATATTCCTGATTATTTGCTGCTGATTGGTTTTGGCTCACTACTACTGACCAATATTTATCTGGTATCGCTAAAGAAAGAGGTGATTTCAAAGGCTAAGTTTAGAGAATCACGCATGGCGACCGGACCCGCGATCAACCCCGTTACGGCCAGGCTAGTTACAGGGTCTACTGCTGGATTTATGGCGGGGCTGTTTGGTGTCGGTGGAGGTGTGATCTTGGTGCCGCTACAAATTCTGCTGCTAGGTGAAAGCATTAAGACGGCAGTACGCACCAGTTTAGGCGTAATTGTGATGACGTCTGTGGCCGCATGTGCGGGCCATGCGCTCAATCAAAACATTAACTGGATAGCAGGGGTGATTTTGGGCGTTGGTGGCTTGATTGGCGTTCAGGTAAGCACTAGGTTCCTGCCCAAGCTAAGCAATGCAATGGTGACTCAGCTATTTCGCGGAATGCTGATCGTACTCTCAATTTATATTTTCTTTCAGGCTTGGCAGACGTATAGCGCTTAGGTCGTACAGTGCTTAGGTCATTTGCCTGTGCCGTATTTCTTTAGGCGGCACACAACTTTTTGGCTAGTCCAATATCGAAATATTGAGCATCTCCTGCGTCTCCTGCAATGACGCTAAACGATGCGTCGGGTTCGCCAAAGTCACTGATGACCAAGGTCGCTTTAGAAAAGTCTTGATCTTTGGTGTATTCATTAACGGTGACAATGGTTTTGAGTCCGGTTTGCGTGGCAGACAGTAGACCGTTGTTGGTATCTTCAAAGCCCAGGCAGTTTTCGGGCGGTAGTTGTAAGTGCTCTAGCGCGTATTCGAAGATATCGGGAGCAGGTTTTTTGTGAGGGACCATGTCGCCTGCAGCGATGACTTCAAACCAGTCCATACTTTCGGGGCCAAGCGTGTTTTCGATTAGGGCTTGGACGTTTGCGGGGGTTGTCGTAGTTGCGATCGCAAGCCTGACGCCTGTCTTTCTTGCCTCGTTGAGCAGCCGTTCTACGCCTGGACGCAGTGGAATTTTGCCTTCTTGAGCGAATTGCTTGTAGTACTTTGTCTTAATGGCATGCAAATGTTTGATAAACGCGGTGAGATCTTCAAATCCTTCAGGCAGCACAAAATCCGGCTTAGACTGCTGCACAAACGCTCGGATACGCTCTTTGCCACCAGAAACTTCTAGCAGTTCGCCGTAGCGCTCTACAGACCAGTTCCAGTCGAGCCCAGCATCTGAGAATGCCTGGTTGAAGGCGGGCCGATGGCCGTCGCGTTCGGTTTCGGCAAGGGTTCCGTCTACATCGAAAATCAGAGCTTTAAGCGATGAGTCGGCAGTTGAGGGGGCTGAAGGCACAGAGCACTCTCCTGGGATAGCGTTTTGAAATGACATTGAGTTGATATTACCGTCAAATGATTCACCGTAGGAAGTGGCAGCTTGTTCTTGTCAGCTATCAACAAATCAGCTATCGAAGCCTTTTTGTCAAAAACATTTCTCTCAAGATATTGCGCTTGGAATCTTGCGCTTGGCCTGTTGTTGTTTGGTTATGAAAATCGTTTTCAGGAGATTTTCCACAGTGAAATTCTCTTTTTATAACAAATGAAAAGAGAAAACTGTATGTCAAATGTTCCCTGCTTGTTAGTCTCTAAAAGTACGAGACTTAGAAAGAGATTCAACCGATGACCTTGGTCGGCATGTAGGGACTGGCGGGAAATGAGAATGTTCTTTTTTCAACCACTAACGTTATCGTCTGGATATTCTCTCTTTGTGCAGGTGCATTTGTTTAGGGGAGTACTCTCTTTTGATGATGGGCACTCTAGGGCTGTACTTTGGGCCATTACTTTGGGCCATTACTTTTGTAGGCGGCGAGTGTGGCAACAGAAAGGGCGTATTGGTTCGCGTGGTCGCAGGTGAAGGATGTGGGGCCGGTGACGCTAAAGCGGCTGTGGGAGCATTTTGGGTCGTTAGCCGCTGCCTGGGAAGCGCCTGCGGGTGAGCTGCTCGCAGTTGATGGTATTGGGCTGCTGATTGCGGAGAATATTGTCCGGCAGCGGCCAATGCTGAACCCTGCTGAGCTGCTGGTTCAGCACGAGTCAGAGAATGAGTCGTTTTGGACGCCTGCGGATGCGGACTATCCAGCATTGCTATTTGCGATTAATGACCCGCCACCGCTGCTTTACTATCGGGGGAACCTGCGGCCAATCAATCCAAATCGGATGGCGGTGGGTATTGTGGGGACGCGCCGCCCTTCGGCCTATGGTAAGCGCTGGACTACGCGCTTGAGCAATCGGCTGACGGCCAATGGCGCGATGATTATTTCAGGGTTGGCAGCGGGCATTGATACTGAAGCGCACACGAGCTGCTTGCTTCAGCAGGGAGCGACAGTGGCGGTGCTGGGAACGGGGGTAGATGTGGTGTACCCAAAGCGGAATCAGCGTCTATATGAGCAGATTGTGGCGACGGGCCTGGTGGTTAGTGAGTACCCTGACGGTACGGGGCCAGATAGGGCTCATTTCCCCCGGCGAAATCGAATCATTGCGGGACTGAGTCGAGCGATTTTGGTGACGGAAGCGCCTGCCCGCTCTGGCGCGCTGATTACGGCGCGGTTGGCGAATGATTACTGCCGGGAAGTGTACGCGTTGCCGTCTTCGCTCGATAATGAGTCGGGTCAGGGATGTCTGCATTTGATTGCGCAGGGCGCGCAGGTGATTTTGAGCGATCGCACATTAATAGAAGCCCTAGATGCCCTGCCTCCTGTGGATGTCCCTACGACAAGTCTTGATACTTATTCCGATACTGTTCCGGGCAAAAAGTCGCTAACTGGGCAAGTTCCCCCCACAGCGTCAGCCGAGAAATCTCCCTCAGGCTCACCGTCACTAGAGGCGTCGTCATTGCTGCCTGAAACTCCACTTGAATTAACACCGCTGCTAACTCAGGTGCTAAATGCGGTGTCTGTGGAGCCTGTACTGCTGGATGGGATTGTGGCGCGATCACAGGTAGATACGGGTGCGGTACTCGGTGCGTTAGTGGAGCTGGAGCTTTCGGGTCTGGTAGTTCAGCTGCCAGGGATGCAGTATCAGAGAGCTTAGTTAGGAATATCCTCTCGAGAATATCGTCTCGGCCAGAAAATCCAGTTTGAACAGAGGACTAGTCGGGTCGCTATCCAATCAGGGCAATCTGATATAAAGGTTTCACGACCTGCTGGATGCGTTTGCGTTTGTCTCTTTCCTCTGTGTTGTCGCATGTCTTCTGCTACTAATTTCGCTCAGCCTGCGCTTGAATTTATTCCGCCTAACTACAGTGGCTGGCTACGGCAGGTGATGAAGCCGTTAATGCCAGCGTGGACTGCCTGGAAGACGGATCTTGTAGAAGTAGAGACCCGCAATGTAGAAACGCTGGCGAAGCTATATCACGAATTTGATGCTGGGAAGACGCGCCTGATGCTGGCATTTCGGCATCCGAATGCGATTGATCCCTACGTGCTGAGTCATTTGCTGTGGCGATCGCTGCCCCAAACGGCTAGGCAAATGGGACAGCCACTCAATCAACCCCATGCACACTTTCTATACGACAGAGGAATTCCACTGTGGGCTGGGAGCTACTTGGGATGGGTCTTTTCTCGGCTGGGTGGTGTGCCTATTCAGCGGGGTAAGCTCGATTTGCTAGCGCTAAAGACAGCCCGGCGGCTGATGCTAGAGGGGCGCTTTCCGCTGGCAGCTGCGCCAGAAGGTGGCAATAATGGCCACAACGAAATTGTGAGTCCGCTAGAGCCAGGGATTGCTCAGCTGGCGTTTTGGTGTGCTGAAGATTTGCAGGCGAAAGGACGAAATGAGTCGGTGGTTATTTTGCCGATTGGGATTCAATACCGCTATATAAAAGAGCCTTGGAAGCCACTAGAGGCCCTCATTAGCCAGTTGGAAACAGACAGTGGCATTGGTAATGACATTGTTCAGTCAGCTGATCTGGAATTGTACGGGCGGCTGTACCGACTGGCAGAGCATCTGCTAACGCAGATGGAGGGCTACTACAGCGAGTTTTACAGCGTTGAATTTGGCTCGGAAGAAATTGACGCAGACAATGCTGAAGGAGAGGGTGTTCCTGAGCCTAACGATCAGCTCGCTAAGCGGCTGAAAAGGCTGATGAATGAGGCATTACAGGTCGCTGAAACCTATTTTGGACTGAGGCCGAAAGGGTCGGTGATTGATCGGTGCCGTAAGCTGGAACAGGCAGGCTGGGATCGCATCTATCGCGAAGACACTGATACCCTCTCGGCAGTGGACCTGGGCCTGGCAAACCGGGTTGCAGAAGAAGCAAATCTGCGAATGTGGCACATGCGCCTAGTAGAAAGCTTTGTTGCTGTGACCGGTCGCTATGTGAAAGAGCACCCTAGTGCGGATCGCTTTGCAGAAACTGCGTTGCTGCTGCGAGATATGATCGACAAAATTAAAGGCGAGCCCGTGAGTCAATTGCAGCTGGGACCGCAAAGAGCGATCTCGACCATTGGTGAACCCATCGTCGTCAGTGAGCGCTACGCCGAGTATCAGAAGAAGCGCCGACGTGCAATCGCTACGCTTACCAAAGATCTCCAAGCTTCGATGGAATCTCTGATCTTGAACTGATGGTCTTGAGCTAATGATTTTGGATTAAGAGTTTTGAGCTAAGGGCACCATTTTTTCTGCCACGACTGCATAAAACGGATCTCCACCGCCCATCCCCATCATCTGCAAAATGGTAGGCGCTTCTGATTTATTGACAATCGTTTCGATATTGCCAAAGCCAGGGACGGACTCAAAGTAACGCTTAACTAGTGAGACGCGGCTGGACTCACTGCCGTCGCGCCAGAGTGCGATCGCTTTGTGTGGAAACATCCGATTGGAAAAGCTAAAAATAGCGATCCCACCGGGCTTAAGCACTCGGTATATTTCAGAAAATACTTTCTCGGGATATTGAAGATACTGCACCGAAACAGTGTTAACCACCGCGTCGAAAGAATCGTTTTCAAGGGGTAGTGTCTGATTTTTATTCAAATTTTGTACAAAATAATGATCAAGCTGTTTGTTGCGGGCCAATTCTTCAGCATTGAGGCCGTGGCCCTCCACATGGGCGTATTCTACCTCTCCGGGTAGATGAGAGACCCAGCTGCTCATCATGTCAAAGACACGGCTGTTGGCTGGAATGCGATCGCGATATAGCTTGGTGAGCTGTACTAAAAAGCCCTCGTCAACATGGGTGACAAATCGGGGCTGTGCGTAAAACAGATCGTCATCCGATGGATCGAGCTTGGCGCGATGGGCAGTGTCCAGGAGCATAGAGTGTTTTGTTTTTATATCTTGTTGTTTGTACCGATAGCTTAACGTAAGTTCATATTTGCGGCTAAGCGTGTGAAAAGTGGTGACTGTAACCTCGTATAGAAACCCTACTTAGTGACTGTAACTACGGGCTCTGCACAACGTAACTTTATAAAAAGGCTACATTTCTGCCTGTGTGTTTGGCCAAGATCTGTGGTGAAATTGTTATAGATATAAATTCTTTTTGCTTACCTGTTGAAGTGTTGTTGCGATTGTTGTCTTCTTAGATATTTGAACATTCCTCAATACTTCAAAACTAGATCCGTTAATCAACAATTAATCTAGGTCAGTTGTTATCAGCAGCGATGTAGCGGCAAATCGCTCTGTATATTTCTTTTTTTTGCCTGTTTCTTTTTGACAGCTTTTTAATAGTCTCTCTTTTGAATTGCTTTACGCGCTAACTGACGTATCCAGCTGGAGGTATGCGTTTTTTGGCCGTGTCGCCCCATATTGACGAGCTTCATAATGAGTGAACAACCTACATTTGGTCCTTCTGATGACCCTTCTCGCAGCGAGGCTGAATCCGCCTTAGAAAAAGAGTCGAGACTTCCTTTAACTGGCTGGCAGCAAGAAGTTGATCGCGGTTTGGAGTTTGGACTGGACGCGGCGGAGAGTATTCGCGATCGCTCGATCCCGACGTTCTCTCGTGGCGAGCTGCCGCACTACGCTGGCATTACCACTTTTATGAAAGCGCCCTACCTTGAAGATGTGCGCAAAGTGGGTGAATACGACGTTGCCATTGTAGGCGTGCCGCACGATTCGGGAACAACGTATCGCCCTGGTACACGCTTTGGTCCCCAGGGAATTCGCCGCATTTCAGCTCTGTATACGCCCTACAACTTCGAGCTGGGCGTAGACCTGCGTGAAAGTATAAAAATGTGTGATGTGGGTGATATTTTCACCATTCCTGCCAACAACGAAAAATCCTTCGATCAAATTTCTAAGGGGGTTGCCCACATCTTCAGCTCAGGTGCATTCCCCATCATTCTTGGTGGGGATCACTCCATTGGTTTCCCCACCGTACGTGGCGTTTGTCGTCATTTAGGTGATAAAAAAGTCGGCATTATCCACTTCGATCGCCACGTAGATACGCAAGAGACTGATCTCGATGAGCGGATGCACACCTGCCCCTGGTTCCATGCCACCAACATGAAAAATGCCCCCGCCAAAAACCTGGTGCAGCTGGGTATTGGTGGCTGGCAGGTACCTCGACCTGGTGTAAAAGTTTGCCGCGAGCGGGCAACCAATATTCTCACTGTGACCGATATTACTGAGATGGGGCTAGATGCGGCGGTAGATTTTGCCTTAGAGCGAGCGATGGATGGCACCGACTGCGTCTACATCAGCTTCGACATTGACTGTATTGATGCGGGCTTTGTCCCTGGAACCGGCTGGCCAGAGCCAGGTGGGTTGCTCCCTCGCGAAGCGCTGTATTTACTGGGCAAGATTGTTGAAAAAGCACCCGTGTGCGGTCTGGAAATTGTAGAGGTCTCTCCACCGTACGACATCAGCGATATTACGTCTCTGATGGCGACGCGAGTGATTTGCGATACGATGGCGCACCTTGTGCTCTCAGGGCAGCTGCCTCGTCAGGCTAGTCCTGATTACATCAGTGAGACACCGAATATGGATGTTGGGAGTGGCTGGCAGTGACTATTGCCTGCGGAAACGTGATTCGATTGACTCCGCTGAGTCACCGGGATCTCGATCTCGAGGGTTGAGCGGAGTTATTCGGCTGGTGTTCCAAATGGTTCGGCTGGATGTAGACTTTGTTGTTCAGACAAGAACGGCGTATGCATGAAACTGATATGACCAAAGCACTGATCTTCACAGTGCGAGACTGGCTGGCTGATCAGCCGGGCCATCCTAAGGTGGAGCGAGTGCATTTAACGGTGGGCGAGTTTACCTGTGTGGAGCCTGCGGGCTTGCAGTTTGCGTTTTCGGCGCAAACGCAGGGGACATTCTTGCAGGATGTAGAGCTGGTGATTAGTGAGACACCGCTGGTGGCCTTCTGCCATACCTGTGTTCAGGAATACCGACCTGAGGTGGGCTTGCAGTATGCTTGTCCCGTTTGCCAATCGCCTATGGACGATATCCGCTCTGGGCGAGAGCTGAAAATTGGCCGTGTGGAATTTTCTCTGGAGGATCATCTATCCGAGGAGATAAATAGTGACCCAACTTGCAGTACTGTAGGGAATAGGGTGTAACGAAAGTTTATGTTGATGTATCGGTGAATACGGAGTTAAACATAAGTATGTGCGTAAAATGCGCATGCTTAGAGAGTTTTTATGCATCAAACGTTCGACGCTGCTTTAGAGATGAATTTGCTCCATGCAAATCAGCATGGTGCGCAGGCGAATCGTGATCGCTTCAATCGGTGGGGCATCACCTGTTTGAACCTGATGAGTAGTCCAGGTTCAGGCAAAACGCAGCTGTTAGAAAAAACGTTGCATGCAATACAAAACGACTTTCGGATAGCTGTTATTGAAGGAGATATGACAACTCAGCTAGATGCAGAGCGACTGCGTCAGCACGGTGTTCCGGTGATTGCTATCAATACAGGTCGTTCTTGTCATCTGGATTCCAAAATGGTGGCGGGTGGCTTACATCAGTTTGAAAATGAACAACAGCCTGAAGATTTCGACTTGGTGTTTGTGGAGAATGTTGGCAACCTAGTATGTCCTGCCGAGTTTGAGGTGGGAGAACATGCCAAGGTCGCACTGCTGAGCATTACGGAAGGCGAGGATAAGCCTCTCAAATATCCGATTATGTTTCGCGAAGCAGATTGTTTGTTGATTACTAAAACGGATCTTGCTCCCTATTTGGATGTCGATATTGAAGCGATTGTTCGCAATGTGCGACAGCTGAATTCGAAGACGACCATTATCCCAGTCTCTGCCAAGAGCGGTGAGGGACTGGGTGAATGGTTTGAATGGGTAAGGCAGGTCGTGGCAGCGCGAGGGGGCGGCACGATGGCGGACTCCTCCCAGGGGACACTCGCTGCTTCAGCTGGGTAGACAATGTTTTTGTGAATATTCTCTTGAGAATGTTCTTTTTAGGGGAGTTGAAAAGCGTCGGGTCGTGACGCAACAAGTCAGTTAAAAGAGGAACCATTGACGCGGGTGTTTTACCTCGTATGGGTGTTTGAGTCAACGGTTAAGTTTTTTTAGTGGTGATATTTTGATGATTTGGTTTAGTCTTTTTCGGTTACGTCGTCGTTGTTCTTCTATTGCGACATGGCAGGCGTATAGGGCTGTTTTCTCGGCATGCGAGTGCATCATGGACTAGCTCAACTCGTCAGTGGATAAGTGGGTGATCGTAATTATTGTTGATGAGTATTCTGCTGGTAAGTTTTCTGATGCGATCCTGAAAAGGACTCAAATTAAGTGTAGATTGATACAGAATTGGTTACGTAGCATACTTCTACGGGTCCATAGGCCCCCTACGCTAGTGAGTGATAGCAAATGGTTTGCTAGTCCCGCTGACTAAATGGGATAAGCGCCTTAGCCGGTATTTGTTGTTTTAGCGTTTGGATAGAGAGTTTGATGAAAAGACGTCGGTTGGTGTCGTTGTGCCTAGCTTTTTTGTGCACAATGCTGGTGACTGTGAGCTGTGGCGGTCCCTCTAGTGACACGGCGAGTGGCGGCGATACGGCAAGCGGTGACGCGGCTGCGGAAGCGCCTATTGTCATTGGCTACAGTAACTGGGCGGGGTGGTGGCCTTGGGCGATCGCAGAGAAAGAGGGACTCTTTGCCGCAAACAATGTCAATGTAGAAATGCGCTGGTTTGACGGCTATGTAGAGTCGATGGAAGCCTTCGCAGCAGGGCAGCTAGACGGCAATTGCCAAACGCTAAATGATACCATTTCATTCGCGGCAGATGCAGTGAACGGCGAAGTGGCCGTCCTGGTAAACGATAACTCTGCCGGTAACGACAAGATTATTGTTTCAGAAGAAATTAACAGCATTGAAGATTTGCTCGGGAAGAAGGTCGCTGTCGAAGAAGGCGTTGTCGATGACTTTTTGCTGAGCTTGGCACTAGAAGATGCGGGATTCTCTCGCGATGATGTTGAGATTGTGCCTTTGGAGACAGGGGCGGCAGCAGCGGCCTTTGCTGCTGGACAGGCCGACGCGGTGGGAGCGTTCCCGCCCTACTGGTTGACTGCTCTAGAGCGTGAAGGTAGCAAGGAACTGATCACTTCAGCAGATTTCCCAGGTGCTATTCCTGATTTGTTGGTGATGAGTCAGAAGATTATTGATGAGCGCCCCGATGACGTCCAGGCGATTGTGAAAACCTGGTTTGATACGCTGGCATTTATGGAAGAGAATCCAGAAGAGTCGGATGAGATTATGGCTGCGAGAGCTGATGTAACGGTAGAAGAGTTGCAGCTGCTCAAAGAAGGCACCCGGATGTTTACGCTCGAAGATAATTTGGAGGCGTTTAGCGACGGTGAGGGCATGAAGTACATGCCGTATTCGGCGGTTCAGATGGCTGACTTTATGGTGGGTGTTGGCTTCATTCCAGAAGCGCCACCGCTTGAGCCTGTTTTGGATGATCAGTTTGTACAGGCGTTAGCGGCTGAGTAGAGACTGCTGAGTAGATAGGCGTCTTTCTGCTGAGTCAGCAAGTAGTTCGTTTGTTTTAAGTGTCCTCAGCTATTCCACAGAATAGTTTTTGAGGGCACTTTTTGGTTTTACGCTATGTGGTTGACTGGGCAGGGTGGGGATATTATCTGTGGGGCGTCTGGGTTGGTTTGATGTCAGGAAGGAGCGTAGGTGATGACGACTAAGAGCGTAATCTCGGCTAGGCCGCGGGCGGTATCGCAAGCTAAGCGGAAAAGCTTGAAGCCGAGGGTGTTTTGGCGAATGGGTGAGCCCATTCCAGCGCGTTTGGATTGGAGCTTGCGGATTGTTTCGGTGGTTGTTCCTTTGCTGCTGTGGTGGCTGTTGTCATCGAGCGGGCTCGTGAATCCTAAGTTTTTGCCCTCTCCAGTCGATGTGGTGGGTGCGTTTGGCCGTTTGTGGACAGAAGGGTTGTTCCTGGGTGATTTGCAGGCGAGTCTTTTTCGTGTAGGGACGGGATTTTTCTTAGCGTCGTTGCTGTCGGTGCCGTTGGGGATCTCGATGGGGGCATTTGCTTCGGTGCGATCGCTGCTCGAACCCATCATGGGTATTGTCCGCTATATGCCTGCTCCTGCCTTTATTCCATTGCTGATTATCTACCTTGGCCTGGATGAAGCGCCTAAGATTGCGTTGATTTTCATTGGGGTGATCTTTTTCAATACGCTGATGATTATGGATGCGGTGAAGTTTGTGCCCAAGCATTTGCTGGAGGCGACCTATACCCTGGGCGGCTCGCGGTGGCAGACACTGATGCAGGTGATTACGCCTTATGTCGTGCCGAATATTTTGGATGCATTTCGCATTAATATGGCAGCGGCGTGGAACTTGGTGGTGGTGGCGGAGCTGATTGCGGCGAATGAGGGCTTGGGGAAGCGAATTGCGATCGCGCAGCGCTTTTTTAGAACCGATGAGATTTTTGCGTATTTGATTGTGTTGGGTGTGATTGGTTTCTTGGCTGATTTGGCGTTGCGAATGATTTTGAAATCAACCTGTAAGTGGGCGGTAGACTGATTTGTTGTTTCTTTTGACTGAAGTAAATTCCCTTTGGAGGGATGCCCGCAGGGAGGGGTGGTCGGTGACTTGCGCTACACTCCGGACCCACCCTACCCTGCGGGTACCCCTCCAGAGGGGATCTACTTCGGGCTGTGTTTTTGAAGGTTTTGGTTTCAGGCTGTGTTGTGAAGGTTTTGCTCTCTCTTTTTGATCCTCTCTCATGCATTTAGAAGTCTCTGAATTACATAAGCAGTTTGCAACGGTGAAGGGGCCGGTGGTGGCGCTCAAAGATGTGAATATGCATGTGGAGGGCGGGGAGTTTGTGTGTGTGGTGGGTGCGTCTGGCTCGGGGAAGTCGACGTTGCTAAGGCTGGTTGCTGGGTTGGAGGTGCCGACTTCGGGGCTGGTTGAGGTGGATGGTGAGCAAGTGACGGGGCCTGGTGCGGACCGAGGAATGGTGTTTCAGGACTATACGCTGTATCCGTGGATGCGGGTGCAGCAGAATGTGGAGTTTGGCCTGAAGCTGCAGGGCGTAGATAAGAAGACGCGGCGGGAGCAGGCTTCGTATTATTTGGAGATGGTGGGGCTGACGCAGTTTGCGCAGGCGTTGCCAAAGCAATTGTCGGGAGGGATGAAGCAGCGGGTGGCGATCGCACGCGCGCTCACTAGCCGACCGAAGATTCTGTTGATGGATGAGCCGTTTGGTGCTCTTGATGCCCAGACGAAAGAGACAATGCAACAGTTTTTGTTGGAGCTGTGGGAGAAAACAGGCACCAGCATTTTGATGATTACGCACGATGTACGGGAGGCGGTGTTTCTGGCGCAGCGGATTTATGTGATGACGGCGAGGCCAGGAACGGTGCGAACAGAGATAGAGATAGCGTTAGGCACTGCGCGTTCTCAGGAGACACGAAAGCTTCCTAAGTTCGAGATTTATCAGGAGGAGGTTCTTCAACAGCTGACGGTGGACGCTTAGGAAAGCTTAGCCTTTGTCACTTAGCTCATTGCGTTGTTGCTTTCTGTTGTTTCTCTTTGAAATTGTTTTTGTCAACAACTTTCGGTCGGCAATCTGTATCACTCCTGCCTGAGCTAGGCAACGTACCCATGAGGGTGATGTCTGTTTGGGCTTGGCTTTTTACACTGAAGTGAAGTCTATTGCGGACGATTATTAGTGTCAGCATCATGAGTGAATCCGACGAGTTTCGTAAATATTTGGTCGCGGATGAACCCCTACCTCCGAAGCTGTTTACGGAGGAGCCGATGCCCTTGCCTCCGCCTGTAGAGAAAGCGCCTTCTGGGCTAGCGCCCATGTCGAGAATTGAGCTAGAGGGCAGGGCCTATCGCGGGATTGCAGGTGGGAATATTCCCTGGTGGGTCTTAATTTCGGGGGCGGCTGTTCTGCTTTTGCCCTCGCTGGCACTCATGTTGATGATGGCTTATGCGGGATGGCTGTTGTTTTCTCTGCCATTGCTGGCGGTGCCGGGGACGATTATTTGGCGTGGCGTGAGCGCTAAGCTGGTAGCACAGAAAGCGAGGGCGGCGCGGCAGGCTCGGAGACGACGTGATATGCGAGACTGATGCTGCTTACTTTGGCTGGAGAAGGTACCCACGGGGGGAATAGTGCTTGGGGTGGAGGCTGCGTACACTGGAGACGTCCTAATCACACATCACTAAGGCTACGTAAGATGAGTACCCCCGGTGCGGATGAGACTGAAGCGGCTGAGTCGTATTTTGCTGCGTCTGAAGATGCTGAGGCGAAGTCATTTGAGGCGGTGCCGCCGTCTTTGCCGGAGCTGCATCAGCGTCACCCTGGTGGGCTGAATCGGCCCTATCGTGGAGTGGGGGTGGAGGGACCTCGCTACGCAGAGACGACGACGGGGGCGGTGTGGATTGCGTGGGTGATTTTGGGGATTGTGAGTGCGATGGTGATTCCGTATGCGATCGCGCTACTAGTCGCTGGTGAATGGGGATTGGTGTTGATTGCTGCACCTATCTTTGGGTTACTGTTTGCGGGAATTGTGCGGACGATACATGCGGAGCATGTTGCCAAGAAAAAGAAGATAGAGCGGATGGATAGGCGGCTGCGGGATATGAATCGCTGATAACGATGGCGTTTGCCTGCTGGTCAAACTTTGCTGACGAATTCAGGTCGCTCCATATTTTTATTGCTAGGTGCCAGCTTTTGCAGAGTGAATGGTGTTCATAGTGAATTTTAGGCATCGTAAATTCTAGACTGGGGCTCTTCCTATCAAGGGGGCTTGTTGGGTATGGTGGTGGCAATATCTGAAACGTTGCCGCGAGATTCGCCTGATTATGAAGCGATATGCCCTGATTGTTGGAATTAATAAATACAGATATTTAGGGAATTTGGCGAATGCGGTTCATGATGCGCGGGAGATGCATCAGCTGCTGGTGGACCATGGTCATTTTGATGAGGAGCCTGTGCTGCTGCTGGATGCGCAGGCGACGGAGCGATCGCTACGGTAGGCGTTGGAGACTGTACTAATCAAGCAGGGTAAGCAGGCGGAGGTGCTGATTTACTTTGCGGGGCATGGATTTGTTGCTGGGAAGAGTGAATTTGAGCAACAGGGATATTTGGCGACGTACGATAGCAAGTTGCAACAGGAACAGGGGGAGCTGGTTAGCGCGGAAGGATCGCTGCCGTTTGTGTTTCTCAATGGGCTGATTGAGAAGGCTGAGCTGGCTGGGTTGGCGGTATTTTTGGATTGTTGCCAGAGTGAGTATGTGATTGATCAGGCGCTGCTGAGTCGGGGTCTGAGGGGATTTCAAGAGGATAAATATTTTTTGAGTGCGGCCTGTCGTGGGTTTGCGCCTGCCTATGAGGAGAGTGAGGGGCCGCATGGGGTGTATACGGGGGCGCTGCGGAAGGCACTGGTGGTGGAGAAGGCGGATCAGCAGACCGGGGAGGTTTCGGCGGCGGATGCGCATAGTGAGGTGGTGAAGCAGCTGAAAGGGAAGAAGTTGCAAACGCCTGTGCAGTTTGGCTTTGGCAATAGCTTTTCGGTGGTGCGCTATCGGCAGGCGAGTGCTCCGGAAAGTGTGGGGAGTGAAGAGTGTCCATATCAGGGATTGGAGGCGTTTACGCGGAAGACGGCGGAATTCTTCTTTGGGCGAGATGCGGATGTAAGGGAGCTGCTGAAGAAGCTGAATGACTCGAATTTTGTGCCGGTGCTGGGGCCTTCGGGAAGTGGTAAGTCTTCGGTTGTGCGGGCCGGGCTGGTGACGCGGCTGGCGGCGCAGGGTTGGCTGGTGGTGACAATGAAGCCGGATGATGAGCCTATGGCGAATTTGAAGGTGGGTTTGCGGCGGCTATTTGAGGCAGAGGAGATTTCGCGGAGTGAGCGAAATCGGTGGGTGCGGACGCTGAGTGAAGATGGGCTGTTGGCGATGGAGGGGCAGCTGCCGGAAGATTGGCGGGTGCTGGTGGTGGTGGATCAGTTTGAGGAGGTGTTTACGCTTTGTGATAAGGAGACGCAGCGGCGGTTTGTGGGTGAGCTGGTGAAGGTGGGACGGGCGACGAAGGGGGACTTCGGCTACGCTCAGTCGCTGGGAAAGGGGGAAGGGAGAAAGGGAGAAGGGGGAAAGGGAGAAGGGGAAAAGGGAGAAGGGGAAAAGGGAGAAACGGAGGAAGAGGCTGCGCGGTTGGCGGTGGTGGTGACGATGCGGTCGGATTTTGTGGATGATTGGCTGCGGGTGGGGCAGCCACCGGAGGTGATACGGCACGATACGGTGTGGCTGGGGCCGCTGGTAGGAGAGAATTTGCGGGCGGCGATTGTGGAGCCTGCGCGGAGGCAGCGGTATGAGATTGGGCCTGTGCTGCTGGATCTGTTGTTGACGGATGTGGAACAGGAAGAGAATTGTTTGCCTTTGTTGGAGTTTGCGCTGTGGGCGCTGTGGGAGAAGCGAGATACTGAAAAAAGAGAGCTGACGGCGGTGGCCTATGTGGAGATGGGGCGGCTGAAGGGGGCGCTGAATCGGCAGGCGGAGAAGGTGTATGGCAATTTGCGAGCGGTGGACCAGGAATGGGCGCGGCGGATTTGTTTGCAGCTGGTGCGGATTGGGCGTGGGGAGAAGGATACGCGACAGCGGCAGCCGAAGGAGAGGTTGCTGGCGATGGGTGGGAAGGATGTGCAGGCGCGGGAGACGATTGCGGCAGTGATTCAGGATTTGGTGGATGGGAGATTGTTGGTGTCTTCTGGCGAAGATTTTGTTGTCTCTGATAGAGACTCTTCTAGTGATGCTGAAACTGTTGCTTATGTGGACCTCGCGCATGAGGCGCTGTTAGAAGGGTGGCAGCAGTTTGCTGTGTGGCGGCAAGAAGATAGAGCCTTGCGGCGGCTGATTCAGCGGATGGGGGATGAGTATGAGAGCTGGAAGCAGGCAAAGGGGCGTGAAGGGAAAAACGAAGATGATTACCTGCTGAAGGGGGGATTGCTGGCGGAGGTGCGGGAGCAGCGGGAGGCGCTGAGCAAGGAACTGGGGAAGAGTCGGCCTGCGCTGATGCAATACTTTGCTGACAGTGACCAAAAAGATGAAGAAAACGTTGCCGTGCTGAAGCAGGCTTTAGCAGATGCTGATATGCGGGCGGCCTCGCTTAAAGTTCGTGACAAGTTGCTGAATAATCCTGCACAAACAGTGGATGCTGCACTGTCAGCAATGGCGCTGGTGGGTCAGAGTCAAGAAGCTTTTCAAGGGGCAGTGGTCTATCCAGCGCAGGATGCTTTGCACCGGGCTTGGTTTAAGATTCGCGAGCGATTAGAAGTAGAGGGCCATAGCGGTACGGTTTTGTCGGTGGCCTTTAGCCCGCAGGGAGATCGCA
>ERZ1740067.1060-NODE-1060-length-19947-cov-19.201840_pt1 | contig 19947 bp, 6 predicted proteins | sample MGYA00581736_ERZ1740067 | MGnify/ENA primary metagenome ERZ1740067 (study PRJEB43018, sample SAMN04849236) | marine metagenome | isolation source: floating plastic debris | place: Pacific Ocean | collected 2008-08-27 | study: EMG produced TPA metagenomics... | reverse complement strand
TGCTGTAAGTCATGGCTAAAAAGGCTTTCACCTACTCTGTCACCCCGTCAGCGTACCCATAGTCGCGATTGAGACCCACTATCTTGGCGGCTTGAGTGAGTGGGTAGCCTTGAGTCAATAGCCAGAGTAAGTGGAAGCGCCTGGACTCCACCCCATCGCTGCTTTGCTGGTAACGCTCCTTAAGTTCCTCGGGAGATAGGTGGGGACACAGGTGAATCTTCTTTGCCATGTGCCTATTCTACAAATATGGGGGTCAAAAAACGGATTTAGTATCACTTCATTTCAATCGCCTGTCCCCTCTTAATTCTGCAACGTCAGAATTTGTATGAGTTGACTTTCGGAAACGCCTATAAATATCCCTAGTGTTTGCCCTGTCGCAGTGACGGTTATGCTTGCAGAGTTAGCACTATCTGCAATCAAAAGATCACTAAAAGTGAGATTTTCCGTTAGTTGCAAAGTGTCGATTCCGCCTTCAAAGTCAAAGATGGTGTCGGTGGCAAGTTCTGGCCCCAGCAAAAATGTGTCGGCTCCGGGACCGCCGACGAGGGAATCGTTGCCACGATCGCCTGAGAGAAAATCGTTCCCTTCCCGCCCAAACAACCAGTCATCGCCTTGACCGCCATATAGCGAATCATTGCCGGATCCGCTGGTTAGCAGGTCTGTTCCCTGGTTGCCAAACATCAGGTCATTGCCCTGGAACCCCTTAATAAGCTGGTTACCAGTCCCCCCCGTCAAAATATCTCCTTCGGCGGTGCCTGAAACTTCCATCAGGGTTGGCAAGGTTGCTAGCGGGTCCGATGCTATTGGCACAGGCGTATCGCTGGGGCTGGCGCTGAGGGGGACAACGGCGGGGGCTTCAACGGAAAAGTTGAAAACTGTGCTGCCAACTTGAGCCACGATGGTTCCCCCGTAGGCTCCCGGTGTTACGGCGTCGTTCAACGCCACATCGAAGGTGGCGGTGCTACCGGGGGGAATGGGGTTGACAGACAGGGGGGTTAGAGTGAGTGGTGCTGAACTGCTGGCGATCTCCTGCTGCAAATTAAAGTTATCTAGATCCAGCGGTGCGTTGCTGCTGTTAATGATTTCAAAGGTGCGGCGGGTGCCCGGCGCTACCGAGTCACCAAAGGAAATGGGCTGCGGCTGACCGTCAATAATTGTGATTCCGGTGGCAGCATCGCGAAAAATAATTTGTGAGGGGTCGGGTCTGCCGTTGGGGGAGAAAGAGGGGGGCGGTGGTAGTTGGGAGATCGGCGGTATCGGTAGAGGTGTAGGGGTGGGGGTTGGTGCGGCGCTAATGACAGCGGTGGCAGCGCTTAGGATCGGGGCTCCGCTCTGCCCGCCGTTATCCCGTGGGGTGATCTCAAAAAAAATAAATTGCCCTTGGTCCGTTGCGGTCAAGGTATAGGTGCTGTTGGTTGCTCCAGGGATTTCCGTGCTGCCCGTGCCCCCTGCATTATTTGCTCGAAACCATTTAAAAGTGCTACCTGCCTCAGAATCAAGATCAGGATCACTGTATGTGTAGTTGCCGGTGAACACTTCTCCCACCTGGGCTGTGCCAGAGACGCCGACCCCCGTTGCGGTGGGCGCTCCCAAAAGGGCTACGTTGATCGCCCCCAAGGTGTAAGTAGATTTGCCCGTATCCGTATTGTCCCCGAAAAACAGTAGATTATTGATGCGGTAAGGGTCCGTCGGCAGGGTGGGCTGGCTGCTAATGCCTGTAAAGTCGTAAAGCTTAACGGTGCCTGTCAAACGCTCCACGCCTCCCACCGTCAAGTAATAGGTATCGCCAAGGATAGTTAGGGCGTAGTTTTGCGTCTGGGTAATATCGAATAGCCCTGGAGTCGTTCGCTCTATCGTTTCGCTATCAAACTGAGGCTGTTGGGCAAAGAGGAAATCGTCGGTGGTATTGCCTGGGTTTTTCCCTTCAAAGGAAATTTCAACGCCGCGGGAATCGCTGCCCAACACAATGAAGCTAAAGCCTGATCGGTTGTCCTGGCTGATTTCATTGACCACTCGAGCACTAAAGTTGACGCGAAATCCACTGGTGCGATCAAGGGTAGGAAACACCGGATTAACCAAGCTGGTGGCACCACTTATGGGATCGACCGTCACGTTGAGATAGCCGGCATAGCCCGTTTGCACATCAGTTCCCAGGAAATCGCTTTGCACTGTTCCCGTTCCCGCTCCTGTGGCAAGGGCGATCGGCGGCATCCCCATTGGATTAGGAGCAGGCAACTGGGCATATCCCAGCCATCGATCCGCGCCTACACCCAGCCCAAAAAAGTTCGTTGGATTGTTGACAAAGCTGGTGGTGCCGTCAAAGATTTGCATGGTGTTGCCTGGGAATGATGGAGATGAAGGGAGAGGCGCAAGGATTTGAGTCGAATTTTACTTTGCCCAGACAGCAGATGTTTCTCTGGTTCCACATTTCTTTGGTTCCATATTTCTCCGGTCCCATGCTTCTCAGCTCCCACCTTTGATCACTAAATGGCAAAGTCTATGGCGCTAATGGTGACGCTTGAAATACTAATTAATTGCCGCACTTGATTGCCGTTAACGAAAGTTCAGGTACCGCTCATGGTGTGACTCCAAGTCAGGGTATCTACGGGAGATGAACCGGCGATCGCTCCATCCTATTACCCATGATTATTACTCATCGTCCCAATCTGGATATTGCGGCGGCGCCTCCCCAAAGGCCATTGTTATCTCGGGGTCGGCGGTGGGTGGGGGCGGGGTGAGAATATCGTGCACCACCACATCAAATTCCCAGCAATCACCGAAGTCAAATAGAAACTCTAGTTGGGATCCCTGCGTGAGTTCCAATTCTCCAAGGGCGGTATTGCCGGTATGGCGATCGCCCCTGGCAACGGCGGGGTGACTAATAGTGACCTTGCCGTGGACCGTGCGGAGGGTGAACTCGTGCAAATGGTCGTTGTCAAAATCAAACGCAAATAGGATGACAGCGGCGAGGGTTTCCAAAGTTTCGCTGCCCAATAGGGTGACAATTCGCCAGCACTTTTTACCGAGGGATACTTTGAGGGTAAACAATCCCGGGTTGATGGTGTCGGACGAGAGTTGGGGAACAGGGAGTGCTTTTTGATAGGTGGGAAACCAGGTTTGGAGCAAGGGTTGAATCAGATTAAAAGACTCGGGCGGCTCATCTGCGGCAGATTCAGGCTCTTCGAGGACGAGCTTCTCCTCCATACTGGCGGGCACGTAATTTAGTCCTAGGGTGTGGGCGATCGCCTCCCGTTCCGCAAAATCCTCCCCCATCAGCCCCGCCTGAATCAAATTATTCTGCCATTCCTCAACAAACTCCTCCGACTGCCCCTGCATATTCATCATCAGCTGCATCACAATCTCCTCGGGGCTTTGCTCAAGAGCTTGCTCTCCCGGTCCCCCCGGCATATGCTGCAAAATCGTCCGCATAGCGTCCAATTCTCCGAAATCCTCTTCTGTCTCTGAGAGCTTGCCCTCAGCCAACGATTTCGGCAGTGCGGTGAAGGCATCCGGGAATTCACTGTTAGCTCCCTCTAGAATCTGAGAGAGAAGGGCCATTATGGCGCTGCCCCATGGTGTGGCTTCGATGCGCTCCACAGGCCATGGGCCGTAAGGCTGAGGGGATTTGAGGGTGATGGTAACAAAGCCGAAGCTTTCTAATAGGGCCAGGTGGTGGACTCCAAAGCAAATCTGTAGCTCGTCCAACTTCTGAATGATGACTGTCTCTTCTGGGGTATTGCGCGTCCACCACCGCTGAACGTCTATGGCATTTCCCTCTAAGGTGTAGCTGCCGATGAGTCGAGGATTAGCATAGAAGAGCCACAAATCCATCAACGAAAAGTACTGTTCGGCAGGATTAAGGGCAGACCATGCTTCCATTTGCGCCCCGTTAGCTACAACCCGTTTGCTCCCCTCCATTGTCACCAGTCCCCCCACCCGTGCCAGCCAAAATAAACTGCGCAGGTGACAGTAGTGACTTTGCCCAGGGCGTTTTAGGGTGAAGGCGGTAGAGGTTTGGAGCCGCGGATTAAGCGTGGCGCAGAATTTCAGGTTGGGTTCACCAGTTCTTGGGGTGATGGGAATACCGTTAGCCTCGGCTTCGTCTAAGAGAAGTTGGAAATCTGCTAACAGGGTTCCAGGACTGTGGGGGGTAAAAGAAAATTGCTTGAGGGCGTCCTGATGCTCCTTGGACAGGGGGAGGGCGATCGCCTCAGAAGTAGGGGATGGCATAGGTCAAAGCGATGAGTTAGCGCTACCAGGCATTGGCGACTAGTTCAAGATTAAGCTTAGGGTACCCAGGCAAATGCAGGTCAATTTTTCACCTAAGTAAAGCGGATTTGGTACGAACCGTTACCTAACGAAGTCGCTGGAGCTAATGACGCTGCTGTTGATGCCGATTATCTGGAAGACTTGATTGCCGTTCACGAAAATTCCGGTGCCGCCGACGGTATCGCTCCAGGTGAGGGTGTCTATGGGGGATAAACCAGCGATCGCCACCAAATCTATCCCGTCTTCAAAATCAGCGACAAGACCAAACGCTTCCGTTGCTCCGTCGTCGCGATCATCAACATTGGCCACAAAAATATCCACGCCCTCCCCACCGATCAGCGTATCAATTCCCATCCCGCCGTCCAGCGTATCCGCGCCGTCGCCCCCCAACAGCGAATCACTGCCAGCATTGCCAAACACCACGTCATTGCCTGCTTCTCCCAACAGCAGGTCATTCTCTTCTCCTCCGTCCAGGGCATCATCCCCGTTTCCCCCTCGCAAAATATCTGCCCCCGCGTTCCCCGCCAGTAAATCATTGCCCCCTTCACCCACTAAAATATCGCCGCCATTTCTCCCAGCAATTGAATCGTTACCCGACCCGCCGAATAACAAGTCATTCCCCTCGCCGCCATCGATAAAATCATTGCCGCTGTCCCCCAATAGTCCATCGTTCCCAACGCCGCCGCTAAGCAAATCGTCGCCGCTGCTGCCTTGGGCAATATCATTCCCCGATCCGCCCACTAGGGAGTCGCGCCCAAAGCTGCCGGTCAGGCGATCATTCCCCGGTCCACCTTCAAGCTGGTCGTTCCCTTGGTTACCCTTCAAAATATCGTCGCCCTCTAACCCCAGCAGATTGTCGTTCCCCCCTAATCCAATCACCACGTCTGATTCAGCAGTGCCAATAAACGTCTCGTCAAAATCCCCTATCTGTGGACGGAAGAGAAATTGCGATCGCGGCAGTTGAATACTGTTTGCTCCGGGGATAATTGGCGTCAGCATCAGTGACTCCAAGAGGGCGATGCTAATGGGAGACTGGGGTTGAAAGGTAATCGCTTGGGATAACGGAACCGTTAAGGCCGGTTCGTCTGGGTCATTGCTAAAGATCCGCAGTATGCCGTTTGTTTGACCAATCTGTGCCCCATTGAGTCGTAAGCTTAACTCTAAGAAGCTGTCTGGGGTGATTGGGTTGGTTAGCAGGGCCGGGGCGATCGCCGTACCATCGCTGCGTATTAGGTCGATCCCTGGCGACAACACGGCTCCCTGCAACGTTAAAAGACTAGTGCCGGTATTAAAGATTCGTAGGGATTGCTCTACGGTCCTTCCAAAAGCGCCCAATAACTCTACCGATTGGTCAGTCGGTTGATCAGTGCTTAAGGTTTGCTGACCAATCTGCACTGCAATATCAGGAACATCAGGTAACGGCGGTGGCGGTGGCAGTGACACCGTTCCCGTGGCGATACCTTTAATGTCGAAGGTGTAAACGCCCTCGTCGGCGTCGTTGGTTCTCACCTCTACCGTGGCGGTGCGATCGCCAGGGGAGGTGGGTTGGAAGGTAATCCTAAATTGCTCGCTAGACACCAGGTCGATAAACGACGGCGGCGGCACGGTCACCACAAAATCGTTAGGGTGGGCACCGGTAATGGTGATGGAAACCGGCGACAGATTAGAAACACTGCTTAGGTTTTGAATCGTAAAATCTTGGGCAATGCCGGTGCTGCCAACTTCCGCGATGGCGAAGTCCGTGCCTTCGGTGGGATCAGCCGAGGTATCCCCATTGGCAATGGGTACCGCCGGTAGGTTTTGACCGCCAATACTCAGGGACGGTCCCAGAATGTTAATTTCCGGATCCCCTAGAAATTCAAACGCTCCTAAATCGCGAATGCCGCTGGCAGGAAGTTCTCGCTGGTCCGCTGCCTCAGGACTGCCGGTGGATGCGTCGAAGGCGCTGCTGCTGGTGTTGGCGATCGCCAAGGTTTGAGTGGAGCCCCCATTATCCGCCAAGCCCAATAACCCTGGGTCGCCCGCAACAACGGCACCCGTCGTAACCGTAATATTGCCACCGCCCTCTTCCACTACGTTATTGGCCGGAGCGACAATAAGCCCAGGAGTATCACTGTCCACATCCTCCCCGGCGTTGTGATTGGCCACAATGGAATTGTTTAGGGTGACGACCGCTGCTGTGGAGGCATAGATTCCCGCCCCAATTCCTAAACTGGCGTTGCCGCTGACCGTTGTATTGCGAAGCTGAACCGTTGCTCCGTTTTCCGTCAAGATTCCGCCGCCGTTGCCGCTGAGGGCTTCATTATTGGCGATCGTTGAATTCGTTAGGGTCGTGTTGCCAAAGGCGTTACGAATTCCACCTCCAGCATTAAAAGCCGTATTGCCCGCTATTGTGGACCGCGTAACCGTTACCGTGCTGGTCCCGAAATTTTCTATCCCGCCGCCATAATTGCCCGCAGTGTTTCCAGTGAGGGAGACATCTTGCAAGGTAACGACGCCGTTGTTGCCGGTTTGCGAAATGCCACCGCCATTGCCTGAAACAGCTGACGCGTAATTATTTTGAACGGTGGTGTTGTAAAGGCGCACAAAGCTTGTCACGGCAACGCCAGTATTAAGGATGCCGCCCCCGCCGCTAGTGGTCGCATTCGTGGTGTTCGCGGTGATCGCCGAGTTTCTCGCAATAAATACGCTTTCGTTGACGAAAACACCGCCCCCACCGCTGGTGGTGGACAGATTCCCCGAGACAACACTACTGAGCAAATTCATCGTTGCGCCGGAGGTGCTGACGAGTCCGCCGCCGCTTGTCAATCCCGCATTATTAGCAATGCTACTTAAGGTGACATTGACCACAGCGCCACCACCAGACGCAGAAATGCCGCCGCCGGTGGTGGCGCTATTTTGGGAAATCGTCGCCTCGCTGATGGACACATTCCCTTCAGCGAAGAGCCCTCCCCCTTCGCCGGTGCCCGCGTCCCCATGGCGAACGGTGACCCTTTGCAACGTTAAGTTGGAACCGGCAAGAACATGAAAAACCCGATCAATAGAGTCGCTTAGATTACTTTGGGTGCCCCCTTGAATAATGGTGCTGCCGGACCCATCACCGCGAATGGTGATATTTTTACCGACAATATCCAAATCGCCCCCGGCGTTGGCCTCTTCTCCACGAGCGCCCAAAGTCAGGGTGTAGGTGTCAGCACCGAGAACAATTTCGTCGCCGCTGACCGCATTGTTAATCGCTTCTCTGAGGGACAACACCCCATCACCAGCGTTAACAACATCAGAAGTGGTGGTGACGGTTAAAATTGCCATGAAATATAGCGGTCAGTGAATGCCAATAGATTAATGGTTCAACCCAAATGTAGTGGTTACCAAATGGCATTAGGCGATCAGTAATATTTGGTAATCGCCGATAAATATTTAACGTTCAAATGTTTAAGTGACAAAGTCGTTGGGGCTAATGGCGCTGCTATTGATGCCGGTGACCTGAAAAATTTGATTGCCGTTTACCAGCACTTCCAATCCACTGGTCCCATCGCGCCAAGTCAGTGTATCTACGGGGGCTAAACCAGCGATCGCCATCAAATCAGTTCCATCTTCAAAGTCTGTGATCACATCAAATTCACTGGTGCCCGTCACCGCCGAATCAATATCTACGGCAAACGTGTCGGCACCCAACCCACCGGTGAGGGTATCCAATCCCACGCCTCCCTCTAGCAAATCGGCACCGTCTTCACCGACTAGGGAATCATTGCCGGCGTTGCCGAAGAGGATATCATTGTCAGCGCCGCCATTGAGCAAATCGTTATCTAAACTACCGTCCAGGGAGTCGCCCCCGTCGCCGCCAAAGAGCTGATCGTTACCTTCTTCACCCGCCAGTAAGTCATCACCCGCCTCACCCAAAATAAAGTCACTATCTAAACCACCCCCCATGGAATCAGATCCAGTACCACCGCGAATAAAGTCATCGCCAGCGCCGCCATCGACAAAGTCGTTACCGCTATCCCCCAGCAAAATATCGTTATCGTCACCGCCGTCAATTTGATCGTTGCCGCTATTGCCACGCACGATGTCATCGCCTGAACCCGCCAGGATGCGATCATTGCCAGCCCCCCCAAAGATGCGATCGTTCCCCGCACCGCCGTCAATTTGATCGTCGCCCCCATTGCCGTTCAGCAAATCGCGACCGTTGCCGCCCGCCAGGTTGTCATTGCCGCCCAACCCAAAGGACGCATCCAGTCCGTTGCCACCAATGATCGTCTCACTTGAATTCCCCGGAGACAGCACAATTTCCCCTGGCTCCAACTGCACACTGCCGGGGGTAAATTCCACCGGAGGAAGGGTTAAGCGTGTCAACGTGAAATTAATTTCCAGCGGCGCTTGGGCTTCAAAGGTAATGGTGCCCGTTAGGGGAATAACAAAGGTGGAACGGTCAGGATCATTGCTGAGAAAGCTTAGCTCTCCGGTAAAACTGGTGACCTGGAGATCGGTTCTGCTTAAGGTCAAATCTAAAAACTGACCCGGCTGGAGAATTTCACTTATGGGACCAGATATGATTTCCGTGCCATTGGTGCGGGTTAGGCTAAAGCCTTCAGGCACCGATACGCCGCCGATGGTTAGGGTGTCGTCGCCTCGGTTGCCCACTCGCAGCGATCGCTCAAAGGTCTGTCCAAACGCTGCCGAATCCAAAGCGAAGGGAATAGTTTGCCCGTCAAAATTAATCCCGCCGCCAAACACCGAAATATCTGGCAAGGTATTGTTTACCACCACCTCAATTGATTCCGTGGACGTGTTGAGTCCATCGTTGAGGGTGATATTTAAAGTGCGGCTGGCGGTGGGATTACCCAGGTTACTGTTGCCGTAGGTGAGGCTTTCGATTAACGCTTCCACCGCCACTGACGTTGCAGCGCTGTTGAGGCTAAAGCTGAGGCTAGATCCGTTGGTACCGTTGTTCGCCGCGTCAATGGTGGCGATCGCCGTTCCCTCATAGAACACAATCGAACCGCTACTAACGCCAATTTCCCCCGTGCCCGTACCAATATTCTCAACCCCCAGCTGATCCTCAACGGAGCCCCCCGTCCCGTAGCTAACGGTCAACGAACCCCCATCAAAATCCGTCGAATCAGCATCCGAAACAACCACATCCGTGTCCAGCCGCTGCGCCCCCGTCGCCAGCAGGTTATCCGTATAAGTGACCTGAGTTGCCAACCCTGTCAACACCGGCGCATTAACATTTGATGGAGGGAGCGCCGTAATGGTACCGAAAACATCGTCATTATTCTGGTTGGTGCCAATGCCATCGACCCCGGTTGTACCGCCCGAACTGTCCGCACTACTACCGGAAAACGTCACGTTTTGCGCTTGCACCACCGGCAAAGGGGCAGGGGTCGCTGAGGGGTTATTAACAACAAAAATTGCGCCGCCCAACCCATCGGCACCGGTTCCTCCCCGCAGTGCATCATTATTCGTGAAGGCAACCGTGTCTAAGGTGAGATTTCCAGAACGCACAAAAATTGCGCCGCCAAAGCCAGCTCCTGCTCCGCCATCCAGCCCACTGGCGTCCGCACCGCCGAATCCTCCCAATCCCTGAGTGGTGCCGCCGCCGCCGCCACCGCCCCCATAGCCACCGCTTCCTCCCGTGCCAGAGAAACTGCCGCCACCGCCACCGCCGAAGCCACCAGTGCCACCAACGCCACCGCCGCCTCTTCCATCAGCACCACCGCCCCCAAAACCTCCATTGCCACCCATACCGCTAGCAACGCCGCCGCCGCCGCCAAAGCCCCCATTATTGGCCGGGGTTGGGGGTGAGCCACCGATCCCGACCCCGGCACTGCCACCATAAAGACCAAATCCCCCATAGCCCCCGTTCTCTATGTCTCCACTGGCGAAAAGCCCACCACCACCGCCGCCGCCGTCAATGGTGTAAGTCCCCCCGTTACCGTACAGTCCTCCACCTCCATACTGGAAAAATACAACACTAGAGTCGCCTCCCCTCGCCTCGTTGCTATCAAAGACGACATTGCGAACCGTGACAGTGCCGTCGTAAACAAACAAACCACCACCCATGCCCGCGCCGCCGCCGCCATAGTTGCTATTTCCCCCCTTTGCCGTTCCGCCGAACACCGTTAGATTTTCCAAGGTGACGGTGCCTGATTTTATAAAGAAGGGGCGAAATCCAGCGCCGAGAATCATTTGAGTCTCAATGCCTGCCGTGGTTGAATTATCTCCGGTAATCGTAACGTCGCTATTAATGAGCCGGGTCGCTACGTCACTGAGGGCCACACTGGTTCTGATTTCAATGGTGTCAGCGCCGGGAATATCGTTGGCTTGCAAAATGCCCCAGCTTAAGGTGCCGGGAACGGTTCCGGTGCCGTCGTCAGAGGCTTGGTCCACGACAAAGGTGGTCAGAGTGTGACTGTAGGCGCGACGGGCGGGGGAATTTAGGCGCGATCGCCCGGTCGCCCCGCCCGCCAACACGTTAAAATTCCAGCTTCCCCCGGTGGACTCGCCCCCGGTCATCCCTCGATTTGCCGCAATGCCCACCCCAGTGATCCGGTGGAGCTGCTCCACAAACGCCCGCCCGATTTCACCAGCTCCTACCTGGCAACCGTGGAGGATAATTTCGCCGGTCTTGCCTAGGACTCGCCCCCAGGTTTTCAAGGCGTCCCCATACTGGGTGAGCCGAGCTGCGTCCAGGGAATCGCGCCCTAGCAACAGTGCACCGGGCTGACCGTGGCACAAAATTTCTAGGCGATCAACACCGTTGGCATATGTCCCTAAAGCTTGGGAAATTTGCGCAATGGCGTTCTCCCCGGGAGCAATGGGCAAAAACTGGGCGGGTTGGTCAATACCGGCAAGGAGTTGATCTACATCACTAATGCGAGAATCAACGATAAACAGTGAAGATTGCATGGTTATGACCGGCTAGAAAAACTGGGAGAGAGTGGGATAAGGGGGCGGGGCGCAGGGAAAATCACCGAAAACCGGTTGATCCCAAGGGAAAATGGCAGTGCATTCTAAGTTTAAGTGACGAAGATTTAGGTGACGAAAATTTAGGTGACGAAATCCAGGGGGCTAATGACGCTGCTGCTAACGCCGATAACTTGGAAGACTTGATTGTTATTGACGAACACCTCTAGCCCACTTGTTCCATCTCGCCAGGTCAAAGTATCCACTGCTCCAAGCCCAGCGATCGCCATTAAGTCGGTTCCATCCTCAAAATCCGTAATCACATCCATCTCGCCAACATCTTCCACAAGAAAATCAATATCCACCCCAAAAGTATCCGCCCCCACTCCGCCGGTGAGGGTATCCAGCCCAGCGCCGCCTTCTAGCAAATCGGCACCTTCCTCCCCCGCCAGGGAATCATTGCCGTCATTGCCAAAGAGAATGTCATCTCCGTCGCCGCCGTTAAGTTGGTCATTACCTTCTCCCCCGTCCAGGGAGTCGTTGCCATCCCCGCCAAAAAGCTGGTCCGCCCCTTCCTCGCCAGCTAGTAAATCACCGCCGCCTTCCCCCAAAACAAAATCCCCATCCGATCCGCCACCGATGGAATCGTCCCCGTCGCCGCCGCGAATAAAGTCATTGCCCTCACCCCCGTCAATAAAATCGTTGCCCCTGTCCCCCAGCAAAATATCGTTATCGCTACCGCCGTCGATTTGATCATTGCCGCTATTGCCGCGCACAATGTCGTTGCCGGATCCTGCCAGGATGAGATCGCTGCCAGCCCCCCCAAAGATGCGATCGTTCCCAGCACCGCCGTCAATAAAATCATCGCCAGCGTTGCCGTTCAGCAAATCGCGACCGTCGCCGCCCGCCAAATTATCATCGCCCCCCAATCCAAAGGACACATCGGTTCCATCGCTGCCAATTACCGCGTCATTTTCATCCCCCGGAGACAGCACAATGTTCCCTGGTTCAAGCTGCAAGCTATCGGGACCAAACTCTACAACGGGCAGCGTTAGACGCGTCAGGGTGAAGTTAATTTCCAGCGGCTCTTGGGCTTCAAAAGTGATGGTTCCGGTTAACGGAATCACAAAATTAGGGGTGTCAGGGTCGTTGCTAATAAAGCTCAAATCCCCGGTAAAGCTAGTGACCTGAAGATCGGTTCTGCGCAGGGTTAGATCCAAAATTTCACCCGGCTCTAGCTCATCGCTAAGGGGACCGGAAGGGATTTCGGTGTTGTCGGTGCGAGTGAGGGTAAATCCTTCAGGCACCGATACACCTGCCAGGTTGAGGGTGTCATCGCCTCGGTTGCTGATCCGCAGCGATCGCTCAAAGGTATCCCCAAACGCCTCCGAATCTAGGGCAAAGGGGATCGTTTCCCCATCAAAGGCAATGCCGCCGCCAATGATAGAAATATCCGGCAAGGTAGTGTTAATAACCACCTCGATTGTTTGCGCCACGGACACATTAACGCTGTCATCGAGGGCGATGCCCAAAATCCGGCTGGAGGGATCCGCAAACGAATCAATATTGCCGTAAGTCAGGCTTTCAATTAAGGCTTCGGTGGCGATAGGCGTGGCATTGCCATTTAGATCAAAAACCAAGTCTGTGCCGTTAACGCCGTTGTCTCCAGCGTCAATAGTGGCGATCGCCGTCCCCTCATAGAACACCGTCGAACCACCAACGCTAATTTCCCCCGTACCCGTGCCAATGCTTTCCACCCCCAGCTGATCCGTAGCATCCCCAGTGCCGCCATAGCTAACCGCCAGCTCCCCTCCGTCAAAATTTACAGAGTCAGCATCCGTAACAGACACATCCGTATCCAGTCGCTGCGCCCCCATCGCCAGCACATTGTCGGTGTAGATCACCTGGAACTCTAAATCTGCCAGCACCGGCGCATTCACATTCAAAGGCGGAAGCGCACTAATCGAGCCATACACATCGTTATTGTTTTGGTCCGCGCCAACCCCATCAATTCCTGTGTTGCCGCCAGCATCTGCCGCTGAGCTAGCGGCAAAGGTCACGCCCCGCGTTTCCACCGTCGGCAGAGTCAAGGGCAAACCAGCAGCGTTTGAAAAACCATCCACCAAATACTGGGCTTGGGTACGATTGACCACAAAAATTGCGCCCCCTAGCCCCTGGGGCGTGCCCGAACCGCCCGCGCCAGGATCCGCCGAATTGCCACTGAAACTAACGGTGTCCAAAGTAACGGTCCCAGACCGCACAAAAATCGCCCCGCCGAAACCAGCGCCCGCCCCGCCCACAGCACTAAAAGCATCACCACCGCCGAAACCACCAATGCCAGCGGTTCCAAGACCGCCTCCATAGGCACCACCACCGCCGCCATATCCCCCATCGCCTCCAGTGTTGCCAGCAGAGCCGCCGCCGCCGCCAAAGCCGCCATCCCCCCCCACTCCACTGGGCGCACTCGCACCTTGACCGCCACCGCCACCAAAGCCGCCATTTCCTCCCATCCCAGAAGTGGAATATCCGCCGCCGCCGCCAAAGCCGCCGCTTTCAGCCGTTACGCCAGCCGCACCGCCAAAACCGCCATAAGGGCCGGGGCTAGCGGAAGTGAAAGGACCACCAACGTTTCGATAACCTCCAGGTCCCGGAAATAGTATGGGGGCATCAGCAAATAGACCGCCGCCGCCGCCGTATCCAGCGCCAAACAATCCACCGCCGCCGTATATCACGCTGGGAGGTGATGGCTCAATATCTCCCCCTGATGCCTGGTTATTGTTGAAGCTCACCCGCTCGATAGTGACGTCGCCACCATAGACAAATAAGCCGCCGCCTAAACCGGCTCCCGCTCCCCCGACAGCGCCATTGCCCCCTTTCGCTTTACCATCAACAACGGTTAAATCTTGCAGCGTAACCGTGCCTGATTTGATAAACAGCGGACGGGCGATTAAGGAGCCGCTGATGGTCCTTGTTTCCACAACGCTAGGGGTAGAGGGGTTGTCTCCGGTGATGGTAACGTCGCTGTCCACCAGCGAGTTCATAACGCCGCTTAGGGTCACGTCGGTTTGCAACACGATGGTGTCGGCACCGGCTGCAGCATTGGCGAGTCGAATCGCTTCGCTAAGGGTGCCAGTGCCTACCCCCGCGAGTCCGTCGTCTGTTGGATTGGTGACAAAGAAGGTGGCGAGGGTGTGGGAATAGGCACGGCGGGTTTGTCGGCTTAGGTGCGACTCCCCGATCGCCCCGCCCACCAACACATCAAAATTCCAGCTCCCCCCGGTGGAATTTCCCCCAGTAATCTCCCGATTCGCCGCAACGCCAACCCCAGTCAATTGATGCAACTGCGCCACAAACGCCCGACCAATTTGACCGGCACCTACTCGGCAACCGTGCAGAATGATTTCCCCTGTCTTGCCTAGAAGCCGCCCCCAAGATTCTAGGTGTGGTTTGTTCTCCGCTAGCTTTGCCTGATCTAAAGAATCACGCCCCAATAGCACTACACCGGGCTGCCCGTGGGACAAAATCTCCAGACGTTTAATATTCCCGGTCGTTAATGCCCCGCTAATGCGGTCGATGGCGTTATCCCCTGGGGCAATCTGCAAAATCTGAGCTGGTTCCCTGATATCTGCCAGCAATTGACTAGCATCAATAACGCGAGAATCAATTACAAACAGAGAACGTTGCATCGTATCGCCTCAAAGAACTATCGAACAAAAAATGTTAGCCACAGCATGACGCCTGAGACCTAAGCTTTAAAACTCAGGTCCCAAAATGTAAACCACACGAACCGACCAGCCTCGGCAAAAATATCGGCACCGATGGGTGGAATTGATAAACATCACCCTTATTTTCAGCTTTAGGTGACGAAATCAGAGGGGCTAATAACGCTGCTACTGATGCCATTAATCTGCAAAATCTGATTGCCGTTGACAAATACCTGTACTCCACCAGAACCATCACTCCAGGTCAACGTATCCACAGGGCTAAGACCGGCGATCGCAATCAAATCAGTGCCATCTTGAAAATCGGTAATCACATCAATTTCACTGGCATCATCGAGCAAGAAATCGATATCCACCGCAAAGGTATCGGCCCCCAATCCCCCGGTGAGGGTGTCTAAACCTAGCCCCCCATCCAAAGTGTCATTGCCGTCGCCCCCCAACAGGCGATCTTCTCCATCATTCCCAAAAAGCACATCGTTGCCCGCTCCACCATTGAGCAAATCGTCATCAAAACCACCATCTAACTGGTCGTTGCCGTCCCCCCCCTGCAGGAAATCATCCCCGTCTTCGCCGGCCAAAATATCTGCACCGGCTTCGCCCAGGAGAAAATCATCGTCTAAACCGCCTCCCAAAGAATCGTTACCCTCCCCGCCGCGTAGCAGATCTTCCCCATCGGCACCATCAATAAAATCATCGCCCCCGTCTCCCAGCAGCAAGTCACTACCACTGCCGCCGTCAATAATGTCCCCTTCGCTGTTGCCGCGAGCAATGTCATTCCCCGCGCCGCCGAGGATGCGATCGCTCCCTCCGCTGCCAAAGAGGCGATCGTTCCCATCGCCCCCTTCCAGCTGATCATCCCCCTGGTTGCCATTGAGGAAATCATCATCCCCAAGACCGATCAAATTATCATTGCCGCCCAAGCCCAATAGCACATCGCGATCCTCAGTGCCCACTCGGGTTTCGTCCACATCCCCCGGTTCAGGCGGCGTAAACTGCCCCACCTCCGGGTCCAGTTGAATCGCCGTTTCGCCCGGCTCAATGGGCGGCAAGCTCAAACGAGTCAGGGTAAAGTTCACCTCCAATGGCTCTTGGGCTTCAAAGGTGATGGTTCCCGTCAATGGAATCAAAAATTCAGGCTGGTCCGGGTCATTGCTAGTAAAGCTCAGCTCCTCTTCAAAGCTGGTGACTTGGAGGTCGGTACGCTCCAAAATTAAATCCAAACTTTCATTGGGAGCCAGGGAATCAAACAGGGGACCAGAGGTAATCTCCGACCCGTCCGTACGACGCAGCCCAAATCCTTCAGGTACCGTTACCCCACCCAGAGTTAGGATGTCGTCCCCTCGGTTACTGATCCGCAGCGATCGCTCAAAGGTCTCCCCAAACGCCGCCGAATCCAGCGCCAGGGGAATATCTTCCCCATCAAAAGTCAGCCCCCCGCTAAACACCGCAATATCTGGCAGGGTGTTATTCACCACCACCTCAATTTGTCGCTCCGTGGACTCACTTACCCCGTCGCCGATGGTGACGCCTAAGGTACGACTGGGCTCTGGATCGCCCAGGTTTGTATTGCCATAGGTCAGGTTTTCCACCAAAGCTTCCACGGCGGCTGGCGTAGCAGCACCGTTTAACTCCACCAGCAACTCTGCACCGTTGACCCCATTTTCAGAGGGAGAAATCACTCCAATGGCTACGCCCCCAAAGGACACCGTCGAACCGAAAACGCTAATTTGCCCGGTCCCGGTTCCAATGTTTTGGATACCTAGCTGATCCTCCTCAAATCCCCCATCCACGTACTCGACAATTACCGAGCCACCATCAAAATTCGACGAATCCACATCGGTAACGGACACATCCCCATCTAAAATCTGCGCGCCCAAAGCCAACGCATTGTCCGTGTAGGTCACCTGCTCCGCTAGATTGGCCAGCACGGGAGCTTCCAACGCTGCGGCGGCAATAATCGTGCCGTACACATCGTTGGTATTTTGATTACTGCCAACGCCATCGGCTCCCGACACACCTTCACCGTCATCGGCGGAACTGCCTGAGAAGGTGACATTTCGCGCCTCCACTGTGGGCAGTGTCGTTGGCAATCCAGCATTGTTGGGACCAATTTCCGATGCGTACTGGGCGCTGGTGCGATTAACGACAAAAATTGCGCCGCCACGCCCTTCTCCGGCAATGGCAGCACCGCCTTCACCACCTTCGCCGCCTTCGCCGCCGCTTGTGGTATCCACACCACCAAAAGCTTGGTTGCCGCTGAAGTTAACGGTGTCTAGGGTGACGGTTCCTGAACGCACAAATATGGCACCTCCGAAACCAGCACCAGCACCTCCTGCACCTTCGCTTCCATCTCTGCCCCCAAAGCCACCATCACCGCCAGGTCCCAAGTAGCCACCACCGCCACCACCGCCATAGCCACCATTACCACCACTACCTGAGTCGTAGCCGTCACCAAAGCCGCCGCCACCGCCAAAGCCACCATCACCGCCGTAGCCGTAGGACGAACCGTCGCCTTCAGTTTCACTGAGGGAGTAGCCAAAGCCGCCCCCGCCCCCAAAGCCGCCATCACCGCCAAAGGCTATCGATCCATCGCTATAGCCATAGCCACCGCCACCGCCAAAGCCAGCATTACCACCATTGCCCACAGCAGGGGCGAAACTTCCAATACCTGCACTTCCACCGTAGCTACCAGAGCCACCATAGCCGCCACTGGCCCCTGTGGAGTCAGCGAATAGTCCCCCTCCTCCTCCTCCGTCGCCAACGCCAAATAGTCCTCCTCCTCCCCCGTAGGAGGGGCTGGGAACAATAGCACCGCCGGACGCAGAGTTACCGGTAAAGTCAACTCTTTGAATCGTGACATTGCCACCATAGACAAATAGCCCACCTCCGAGTCCAGCACCAGCTCCACCACGACCGCCAAGTCCGCCTGCTGCACCACCATTAGCGATCGTCAGGTCTTGAAGGGTAACGTTGCCCGAACGTATAAATAGGGGGCGGAAAAAAGAACTGCCGCTGATAGTTTGAGTTTCAACAATGGTTGGGGTGCTGGGGTTATCCCCGGTAAGGGTGATGTCGCTATCAATGAGCCGGGTCATCGCACCACCAACCGTCACACCGGTTTGCAACACAATCGTGTCGGCTCCCGGAGTGGTGTTCGCCTGCAAAATCGCATTGCTTAAGGTGCCGGCAGTATTGCCAGTGCCATCGTCTGTGGGCTGGCTTACGAAGAAAGTGGCAAGGGTATGGGCATAGGCGTGGCGTGCTGGCTCACTGAGGCGCGATCGCCCGATCGCGCCACCTACCAACACCTCAAAAGTCCAACTCCCCCCAGTGGACTCACCTCCGGTAATGTCCTGATTCGCCGCAACGCCAGCGCCGGTCAGTCGATGCAGCTGCTCCACAAATGCCCAACCAATTTGCCCAGCACCAATCTGGCAACCGTGGAGAATAATCTCGCCTGTCTTGCCTAGAACTTGTCCCCAGGAGTCCAAAGCGCTTTTGCACTGGCTGAGTTTATCGCCATCTACAGAGTCGCGCCCTAGCTGTAGCGCCCCAGGCTCACCGTGGGACAAAATCTCTAGTCGACTGACGCCAGGGTTTTCCTTCAGCGCCTCAGCAATTTGCGCAATTCCATCTTCACCAGGGGCAATCTGTACAATTCGCGCCGATGGATCAACACCGTTCAGTAATTGGGCAGCATCAGCAACGCGAGAATCGACAGCGAACAGAGAGAGCAGCATAGGATTGCTTGAGGATAATACTTAAAAGAAAGTAATTCTAAAAAAATCGTAGCAACCACCGCTACAGGGCGTCATTAGCGATCGCAGAAACTTTATAAATAACAGAAGAATTGCCAGCTTCGCTAATACAAATTGGTTCCCAGAAAAGCCTAAGAAAAGGCTGGCATATGTCCCTTCATCTTAAAAGACGAAAACCATTAAAAATAGTTCTGGTGTGCAGATTTGATGCGTGTCCCTGTGATGCTTATCTCTCAGACATTTGCTTCAGATCACAGAGCTAAACGCGCTGATAGTTTAGGAGGTAGAAGTCCAAGTCGAATCAAGCAACTGCCACTATAGGCGCCACAGCTTCTAGGAAAACACTCCTTCGATACAGCTTAAATACAAAGAAATTTAGTTATTGAAATCGTGGGATCACCATTGAACTAGTTTAATTGTGCGATCAATTCTCCAAGCAACAAAGTACTGTTTTGCTATGTCCCAAGTTAAGACTTTGGTTAAATTAGGATTGTTTTTTTCGTGTCACCTAGAACTTTTCAAGGGAAATAAATTCGTTAACGGGAATATCCACAAGGCGAGACCAGAAAGTATCAAATCGAACGTCAGCACCATTATTGGTAATTCACTTTTATTGGTAATTCACTTTTATTGATAATTCACTTTCCTTGAGAAAGAAAACCAATCCCAGTCTGTGCCTTCGATTGACTAGGGGCTGTCATCATTTAAGTTTCAAAGCCTGTAGCTGTGAAGGTTTCAGCCCCCCAGCACTTTTTGCCTAAAAGGGCGCCTACTCCCCACCCCACCACGTAAAATTTCTGGAGCCCAATTAATGACATGCCCTGGAGCTACAGCAGCAATAGGCGCTGAGATTTTGCCTTCAAGTCAAAATCCACTTTTTATCGCAACCCGTAAGTTCACAAAATTTTGATGGCAGGGCTACAGGGTTGATCCGCTGCAAGTTATTTAAAGAGTGGAGCAGGCGTTATGGCGATCCCCCTACCCCCTCATTAACCGTGGAAAGTCCTGATGGGGCGACTAACTTACAGGTCAAAGTGACGATTGTGGTAATATTCCCTAATACTAAAAATTAGCAAGAAGAGCCATGAGTAATCATAAAATTTAATTGATTAATGCTTCTCAAACGTCTCCAATAACGCCTTTTAGAAGCCCCGATTAAGCTACCAACGCCGCCCATAATTGTTTGAGTTAGCTTGGGCTGATTCGTCGGCGATCATAAGATTTCCCACTTGAAGCGTCAGAGGACGTCTGAAAAGTCTAATTTATGACGCCAGCCGCTTGAGTAAGAGTCG
>ERZ1740067.1059-NODE-1059-length-19966-cov-5.048265_pt1 | contig 19966 bp, 21 predicted proteins | sample MGYA00581736_ERZ1740067 | MGnify/ENA primary metagenome ERZ1740067 (study PRJEB43018, sample SAMN04849236) | marine metagenome | isolation source: floating plastic debris | place: Pacific Ocean | collected 2008-08-27 | study: EMG produced TPA metagenomics... | reverse complement strand
GCAAGGTCATTCAGGCCTTTGCCACCCTTCAAGTTTGCGTCCATGAATTCGATCACACGCGCAAGCTGCGCGCCTGACAGCGCGAAAACCGGCAGTATCCACTCCTTGCCTGCCAGGTTGCGACGAACGATGTGCAAAGCGATCTGCTGGGCGAGTAGATCAGCATATAACTCACCCCCCGGAGCCCCAAGCCTTGCTTCATCGAGAACGGAGTTCAGCAAAGCCTTTAGATCGGGATCAAATTCGCCCTGGAAAGCCAGTAATCGCACCGTGTCTGGGTCACCTTTTGCAGCTGAGTAGGCAACATCTGCAAAAACAGACTGGTCGATATAGAACTGCTGAAGTGTCGACAAACCTTCAGTGGATTGTTCGACCTCACGCCGACACTGAACGTAGCTTAAGGAACCCGGCAAAATGTCTGCGGACAGATAATCACCCTGTTCCGTTTCGCTGTGCATCTCAGTGTAGTGGCGACCTGAATGATGCAGCTCAAGCAAATGAAAATCAGCTAGTTCGGCATGGATTTGCGCACTGCCCTGCTCAGCCACAACCACATTCATGCGCCGCCAGTTTTGGCACGGCAGGGTTTCAACCGATGCCTGCCCATCAGCCTCCATCCATTCTACCATATCTGACCGTGTGACAACCTGGCCACTCATGAGCGCACCATCTTTCTCCAAGCGCCGGGCGGCATCCCAAAGTGCTTAGAAAAGGCGGTTGTCATATGCGCCTGATTGGAAAACCCGGTTGCATACGTGATGTCTACAAGCCTGTCGTTTGAATGCAGAAGCAAATCCCGAACCCGCATCAAACGTCGCTCAATCAGGAATTGGTGCGGGGCCTGGCCGGTTTTCGCCTTAAAGCCGCGTGCAAAGGAAAAAACATCCATTTTGAGGGTCTCTGCCAAGCAATCCAGCCCACCGGGATCGTCGAGGTTTTCCTCCATAAAAGCGATCACAGTCGCAACTTCTGAGTCTGAAAGCGCATGAAGCTTTGGCTTCTTTTCCTTGGTGCCCATCCGACGCCTCAAAACGGCCACAGCAAGCTGCTGTGCTATCAGATCGGCACACAGTTCCCCACCGGGTCCACCTTTGCGTGCTTCATCAAGCAGGGTCATCATCAGTTTTTTTACATGCGGATCGAAAACTCCTTGAAACGCCTGTGGCTGCAGCTTGTCTGGATCGCCTTTCGCTATTGAATGGGCGACATTGCGGAACACCGTTCCGTCGATGTAAACCTGTTGAATTCTGGCGGAACCGTCTCCACTTTGGATGTTCTCCACACCTTCCTGCAGGTAACCGATTGATCCTGGCAAGAGCGTTTTTTCCAGGCGATCACCCTCTTCTGTATCGCATCGCATAACGGTGTGCTGCTGTCCGGCGCAGATGAGTTCGAGTAAGTGAAAGTTGGAAATCTGTGCGTGCATTTGCCCTGATGCCTGATCGGCTATGGCAATATTCACGCGTCCCCAGTTTTGGCACGGCAAAGCCTCAACAGCAGCAGAGCCATGTGTGCTCATCCAGCGAACCATGTCGGCGCGTGATACAGTTTGCATAGTCATGCGCACACCATCGGATAGGTGGTTACTTCATCGAACATGATCAACCCAACCTCCCTTTCCGGTAATTTTCGAACGAGATACCCAAATGCGCTCGGAATGCGCCATCCAATGCAGCCGCGTTGGGAAAGCCTGAACGGGCAGCAATCTCTTCCGCAGACGTTTTGACTGAACTTAGCGCGCAAAGGTCTTGCGCCAATGTGATCCGCCGCTCGGTTTTGAATGTGCTCAGGCTGTAACCAACCTCGTTTTCAAAACCTTGCTCCAGACGAACTGTGTCGACGCCGACATGCCTCGCCATGTCTGCAAGTCCAAAATCTGTTGCTAGATTGTCTTCGATGTAGTCAATCGCACGTGAAAACTGCAGAGGAGTGAGGTCCAGCTTTGCGCCTGTTTCCTGCGGAAGATCGCACACATGTTGGATGAGTAGCCGTCCGAGTCGAGACGCCAAATGGTCTGCCTTCAGAGCATCCTGAGGTCCAACGGCCTCGTCGACAATTTCCATGGCAGTTCTTTGAATAAAATCATGTTTTGCACCAACAAACCCAGGGATCTCGACACGGCTAGGGTCCCCCTGAACTTGTTCTGCGAGCAACTCGATCATTAAGGTTGGGTTAAGAAGTATGTGCGCCCCATTGTAGCGACCCATCGCTTCAAACTGGCAAGCATTGTTTGCTGGCATAAAGCAAAGCGATTTCGGCTCGATGATGGATCGTTTACTGCCCATCAGATCATCGAATGTGATGTCGGCAACAGCAAAGCCGCGTGTACAAATAGCAAGAAAGTGGTGTTCGAGAGGCGGTGTTTGAAACGCGTCATCGCCTTGTTCGACCGTCATGGTTTGTAGCTTCGACCAATCGGATCCGATCGTTGTAAGTTCAATTTCGGACCTTGTTTGGTCACGCAAGAACGTCTCAAATCCTTCGTTTGTCAGCGCCGCTTGCGATCTGTCGTTCATTTGCCGGTCTCTTTCGATTGGACGAGTGGTCAGTTTTGAGGCGCCTCCGATCCCACGTGGGATGTGGCTTTGCAGGAATTTGATAGCGTGCGTGTGCAGACAAAGTTTTTTGAAATCTTGCAGGACTTTTGAGGTCTTGGCGGTCGATTGACTAGAGCTGGCGCCAGCAGCGCTATTCAAAAACAAAAGCTTAGGGCGTTTTTTCCATCAAAAGCTGCCAGATGTTTTTTCGTGACCCTGCCTGCAAGATTTCAAAACCAATAAATGCTCAAAAGACTGTGTCTCGGAACCACCCAATTTTGCAAAGACACGCAGATGTGGGACGCGAACATGAGCAAACAAAACACAGTTCATCGACAACGAATTTTCTTCAGACGACCTTGCTACGCTCTGCAAGTCTGTCCGCCAGGTAGCACTCCGGCGACTGCCCCCCTTCACTGCCACGCAGTCCATTTGGCGCTCAAGGTGCCTACACAGAGGCATAGTAATGAGCAAAAGAGGTTCGGTTGTGAACTTGACAGAGTAAGGTTCAAATTCTGTCCGGCTGGTACGAGCCGGCCAATCATCCGTGAAAGCTACGAATGGCACATACAGTTGGAGTTGGACGTTGGCCTTTGTGGGCACTGGCCCGTTACATCAGGTGGGGAAACTGATTGTATCCGGAACTCACTTGGTGATGAAAATCATGGTACCGCAAGGTCTGAACTAACGGACATAGCGTCTTGCTTAGCCGGGGCATGGTCCGACAACAAAGCCAAGCCAAATCAAAGGGACGCGGATCTTTTTGCCGCACAATCAGTATGTTGGATCAATAAATGGTTCTCAACTGCCATACGTGCTCCCAAAGACGCCACCGCTGTCTCGCGACGAACGCGCAAGGTGCTGACCCACATTGAACACACGTTTATGGAAAATCAAACGTTAGAGGACTTGGCGAGGGTTGCAGAAGCAAGTGTGTTCTATTTCGCCCGCATATTCCGCGAAGAGCTCGGCATCAGCCCGAAGCAATACATTATCAGGCGAAGGTGCGCGCACGCGTTAGATCGCCTTCAGCGTACCGAACAGTCCATTGCCGAAATTGCGTTTCATGCCGGGTTTTCATCTCAGAGTCACATGACCGATACGGTGCGTCGCTTGATAGGAGTAACACCTCTTCAGATGAGACCAAGTGCGAAGCAGGTCGAAAACGTTGGAGTTAACCAATGAGCGACTACTCTCATCGTAGCAATCGAGCGACCTCGTCAGTCTTTGTCTTAATGACCAGCTCGACTACCCAAGCCGCTGCTTTCATGATCGCAGCCGGTTGTGCGTTTGCTATAGCAAACATCCTCGTCCAGTACGCCACGATGCGAGCTGGTTTCTCGCCGAGCGCCGTGGCTTTTTGGCAGTACGCATTTATTTTGTTGATGGCCGTGCCATGGGTCGTTGTGAACCGGAAAACGATTTGGGTCACCAGACGACCCATCCTTCATATTTTTCAGGTCGCTTTTGCCGCAACCGGGGTCCAATTTTGGGTTCTTGGGTTGGCCTTCGTTCCGATCTGGCAAGCAATTGCCCTGAGTATGCTAGCTCCGCTCTTCGTTGTGATCGGAGCGAAAGTATCTCTGGGCGAGCTTGTCGGAACACACAGATGGGTCGCACTGTTGTTTGGGTTTTCGGGCGGTATGATAATTCTTGCACCGTGGTCCGAGACCTTCAGTATCCAGTCTTTTTTTCCTGTCCTAGCAGCTGTGTGCTGGGCATCGTCTTCTCTCTTCATCAAACGGCTGACCCGGACCGAGGGCCCGGACACGATTACGTTTTACATGGTTCTTCTTCTCACGCCCATCAATGGTCTGTTTTTATTGAGCGCCGGTAGTACGGGATATTCCGCTCTCTTCTGGTTCGTCGCAGCGGGAGCCGGGCTGTTTACGGCATTTGCGCAATATGCGCTTGCTACGGCTTACGCGCGCGCGGATGCGAGTTTCCTGCAACCGTTTGACCAACTCAAGCTACCTCTGAATGTCTTGTTAGGACTTCTGGTCTTCGGGTTCATGCCTCCTGGTTCAATGTTCGTCGGTTCGACCTTGATCATCATCTCGTCAATTTATTTGCTGAAAGCCGAACATACAAAGATGAACACTCAAATGAGCTTACTTACTGAATCTAATAATAAAAATACCACAAACTCCTGATATAACTAAGGCACCTGCACACCCACCTTTTCTTTTCACGTGAGGGTGAGGACCACAACCGACGGAAATCGGACGACTGCCTATGCCCGATGCTAAGGACGGCTCAGCTGAATTAGAACTGAGCATCGGGTTGTGTGAGAGATCGAGTTTGGTGGTGAGCTTTCAGGTCAATTTGGTGCAAGGGGAAACGAAATGACGCGCGCAGCAGACGGGAGATGCACGATTTACGGGTTGCCTGATGACTTTGAAGTAGATGGGCACGTTCAGGCTACAGAAGGCCACATTAGCGCATCGCAATACACTGTTGGCTCGCATACAGCTGAGGTCATTTGCGATGACTTTTTTGACATAAAGTATCATCAAGCCTCTAGCGGCAGGTTGGTCACCCAACAAAACAAGGTAGAACTGTTCACAGCAGTCAGGCCTGAGTCACTGGATCTATCGCCTGCACAATTTCAGGCTGAATATGAATTTTGTGGTGAGACAACAACGCGCTCACTCAACATCCACAAACGTATTTTTGATGAGGCTATCGATGCTGATGTTGGGTTTCAGTCAACCGGAAAGCTAGAACCGCTCTTCGGTTTTCACAGTGCGCGGTTATCACCCTCTTTTACATCCCAATTTGATCAGCTTTTCGCAACTCCGAACCCGTCTAAGTCGGCATTTGATGAACTTGTCTACCCAATCGCCTATGAGTTGTTGAGTTTCTTTAGCTCGAAAAAGCGTCACTCTGGGCCCGAGCGCTTAGATCCAGCAGCGTGCAACAAGATCGTGGAGTTCATAGAAGCCGGTCTTGAATCGGACATAGGCCTTTCAGATATGGCTGCTTGTCTGCGGATGGATATCTATCGCTTTTCGAGAGCATTCCGAGCAAGCTTCGGCACCAGCCCTCATCAGTTTCTGTTATCTTGCCGCGTTGAGCGTGTTAAACATCTTATTTTGAACGAAAATTACTCACTCGCTGAAATCGCTTATGCCTGTGGTTTTTCAAGCCAAGCTCATATGACAAGCGTATTTTCCAAACGAATGAAATGCCCACCAGGAAAATACAAAAAGCTCTTGATGGACGATTGAGACCTGCCTTGATGCGTAAGCGTTTGGTTTGATTACCGTGCTGAAAAGGCGCTGACGCCAGATATGGCCATCTAGCTCATTCGATGCAACCTGCCAACATGCCTCCAGATCAGCAGAGCGCATGTTGAGTCGAGCTTAGCATGATCGACAGCGGGACGTCTAATACTACACCGTTTCTTTATCCTTTGCCGCGTGCGGCAAACCTGTCTCGAAGCACAGAGTTTACCGACATGCCCTTTCGTCGCTGCAGGTATGTCCATTTTCTCGGCAATTTTTTTGTCTGCGATTTGTTACAGCGGACAAGTCGTTTCTCAACGGTGCTTGAACGGGACGTTGCGTGTTTAACGCTGAGCACGCGTGCTTTTGATTGTGAGTCGTTGAAATCCTGATAGATTTAGTCAGTAAAATGAGCTTCCATGTCCTGATGCCCGAAGACACACATCCCTCTCATACCTATCAGTCTCTAGAGACGCATGCGGCTACCCGGTTGCGGGCAGAAGATGTCAGTGTGGCATATGGAGAGACGCAGATCATTGGTGGCCTTTCCCTTGACATCCGCGATGGCAAGCTGACGGCCATTATTGGCCCGAATGGATGCGGGAAGTCGACGCTTCTCAAGGCCATGGCACGTGTCTTACAGGTTCATTCTGGGCGCGTTTTGTTGGACGGTGAATCTGTCCACGATATGCCAACGCAGGAAGTAGCGAAGTCGGTCGCTCTTTTGCCGCAGGGACCGGTCGCCCCAGAAGGCCTTAGGGTGCGCGAGTTGGTGGCGCAGGGTCGGTTCCCGCATCAATCGCTCATCCGGCAATGGTCGCGCGAAGACGCCGAGGCAGTCGCAAGAGCTATGGGCGCAACGGATACCGAGGCTTTTGCGGACCGGCCAATCGAAGCGCTATCAGGCGGACAGCGGCAGCGAGTCTGGATTGCAATGGTTTTGGCACAGGAAACGCCGATCCTACTACTTGATGAACCCACCACATTCCTGGACCTCAAGGTTCAGGTTGATTTGATGGCACTCTTACGCCGGGTGGCACATGAGCAAGGGCGGACGCTCGTTGTTGTGATGCATGAGTTGAACGTCGCCGCGGCTTTTGCTGAATATCTCGTGATGATGCGGGCGGGGGCAATCCAGGCAGAAGGGCCAGTTCTAGAAGTCTTTACCGAGCAAAACCTCGCTGCGGTGTTCGACCTTTCGGCAAGGGTGTTAATCGACCCTGAGTGTGGACGCCCGGTATGTATTCCGCGGATGCGGTCTTGATGAGATTGCGGACAGGGTCAGGCGTGTTTGCACTACTTGGCCTAGGTATCACTTTCACTTGGCATATTGCCGTGGGGGCAAAAGTGATCCCACTTGGCACTGTCGCTGAGGTATTTTTCAACTACGACGACACGCTTTTGACCATGTCGTCATCCGTGAACTCCGCCTACCACGCGCGTTGACGGGCATTGCGGTCGGTGCAGGGCTCGCCGTCGCTGGAGCATTGATGCAGGGCGTGACGCGCAATCCACTTGCTGATCCCGGCCTGTTTGGGCTTTTAGCTGGGGCCAGCTTCGCGGTTGTCTTTGGGACGTTCACCGGACTGACAGGGCCTGCATTTATTCCCTTGCTGGCCGCGCTCGGAGCTCTTGGTGCCGCCGCCATTGTTTGGGCCATCGCCTCCGCCGTTCCGGGGGGCGCAACCCCGATGACATTGGTGCTGGCAGGTGCGGCTGTTACCGCGTTTCTGGCGGCACTCACCGCCATTATGCTCCTACTCGACGAAAACAGCTTTGAGCTTTTGCGGGTGTGGTTGACAGGCACCTTGACCGGGCGGCCGGGTGATACCGGACTTTGGGCCGGTGCATGGCTCGCGCTAGGCTTGGGTCTCTCGCTTGTCTCATCAAGGCAGGTCACAGCACTAGCTATGGGGGATGAGACGGCAACGGGACTGGGCGTCGACGTTGCAAAACTGCGGCTGGCCATTCTGCTGTCCGTAGTAGCTTTGACCGCAGCGGCAGTGGCGCTGGCGGGCCCGATGGGATTTGTTGGGTTGGTCGTGCCCCATATCGTCCGACTTATTGTGGGCCATGATTACCGCGTGATTGTACCGGGTGCTGCCGTGGCCGGAGCGATCTTCATGTTGTTGGCGGACATTGCCGCGCGCATGTTGCTGGCCCCAGTTGAGATTTCTACGGGGTTGATTACCGCTCTTCTGGGCGCACCATTCTTCATCTGGCTTGTGCGGGCGCGGCTGTGAGAGAAGCAGTCTGGCAAAAACTCGACGGCCCTATGACCTTTGCAATGCCGATCAGGGCGCTTGTCGTCTTCGTGCTGCTCATCGCGTTCACTTGTGCAGTGACACTTCTTGCGCTCATGTCCGGCAGCTTTCCGATGTCTGCAGGGGATGCATTGCGCAGCGTGGCCGGCGATCCACCGTCGGATATGGCCGCCACGGTGGTGTGGGAATTCCGCCTGCCTCGAGCCTTGGCGGCAGCCTTGGCGGGGGCCTTGCTTGCGGGGTCCGGCGCAGTGCTGCAAACGGTCATTCGCAACCCCTTGGCAGATCCCAGCCTTGTCGGCGTAAGCCAGGGCGCAGGCTTGGCGGTCGTGTCTGTCATTGTGGTCTATCCTGAAACACCCATCGCTTTGCACCCCCTGCTAGCGTTCGGTGGTGCCTTGGCGGTTGCCGCGCTGATCCAGTCGATGTCCGCGCGGCACAAGGGGTCGTCGACCATGCGTTTCATTCTGATGGGCATCGGCATCGCTGCCTTTCTGGGTGCAATCACTCAAGCGATGCTGACTTATGGCGAGTTGAACCGCGCGATGGCCGCACTTGGCTGGTTGGCAGGGTCGATCCATGCCGCCGGATGGGGAGATTTGTATGTTCTGAGCCTCTCGCTGGTGGTGCTCATACCGGTCCTGATCTGGGCGGCGCGCCCCCTTGCCGCGCTGCGCCTGGGCCCCGAGATCGCTACGGGTCTTGGCGTTCCGGTACGGCGCGATCGTGCACTCTTGCTCACCCTTGCGGTAGCGCTGGCGGCCAGCGCCGTCGCGATGGTAGGACCGATTGGCTTTGTCGGGCTGATCGCGCCGCATCTGGCCCGTTGTTTGGCGCGTAGCGGGCCGGGTCTGCATTTAGCTCTGTCGCTGGCAACCGGTGCTGCGCTTATCTCGACTGCCGATCTTATTGGTCGCGTTGCCTTTGCGCCTGTCCAAATCCCTGCGGGGTTGTTGACGAGTGTAGTTGGCGCGCCAGTCTTCGGAATTTTGTTGTGCAAAAGGCGAAGTTTCTGACGGGGTGACACACCCACGCCATACACTAGAACTGGAGCGTCAAAGCTCCGATCACCTCTATTTCAGTGCGCCCATCATAACTCGAAGCAGCGCACATCTAACTTGGAACTAGGCGCTACCTAGATGGCCCTGCGCTTGGTCTTCCTGCGACGTGGCTCACAACAAAATGTAGCATCATCGTAAGGCTCCGAAATGACACCGGGAATGCATATTCCCGCGGGACAAATATCATCCGCCCCTCAGAACAAGCTGTGAGTTGCCTGCAAGCCCCCGTCACCGTTTCATCAATCCGCTCAAGCGCGCCAAGTGGACCGTTTGGAAACACATCGGTACGGTAAGTGTCAAAAATGAAATCGGCTTCTAGGTAGCCAATGATTTCCGGAGAAACGTCGTCGCAAAAACTGATGCCTCGGGCATCGACTTCGGCACTTAGCCCCGTGATCGTGAAGCCTAGATCATCCAACGCTTGACCAAGAGCACCAAACCGGCCGCACACAGAGATCGTGGAAGTTCCAGTGAATTGGGTGTTCTGGAATGTGAAGCTGTGATCCCCAATCAGTATCCGCTGTTTTTCAACGGTTTCTTTGTATGTTGCTGCCAATTGCTCGAACACCGCAAGTCGCCCAGAGGCGTCTGCAATCTTTCGATAGTAGTCGAATGCCTCTCCCGTATCATCCAGCAGAATGACAGGAGCGATTGCCGACAGCTGGTCAAGTTCACTTTCATCCCAGGTTCGACCGATAATAAGATCGGGTTGCACGGCTATGAGAGCTTCGTAGTCCGTGGCGCTTTGTGTGCCTATGAACGTCAGGTTTTGAGATGCGATGAACTCCGGAAAAAGGTCCACCACGCTGCGGAAGAAAGGCGTTCCGCTTTCGTCAAAGCGCCCTCGGCTCGCAACAATTGAGCTGTTGAGTTCAACAAGAGGCACCGCGACGGAATTATCGGCCATTGCAGCAATGCGTTGCGGAGCGATCGGTATCTCAACTGATCGCCCCGTGTCATCAATAAATCTCCGCATGTCTTGCGCCATCGCTGGCAACATCGTTGTGGCCATCAGAACAAAGACAGCGAGCACCCACGCGAAAATCGCCCAAAGCGAAAACAACGCGACACAATCACTGCCTTTGAAATAGCACATCGTCATCACTTCCCTTACTGAACCGCAACCAACTGTGATGTTCTAAAAATCCGCAGATACACTCACCAGGACGCGTCGAGGGGTACTCAAAGTCGCAAGACCGCCGCCCAGTGGATTGGACACATAATGCTCTGAGTCTCCAACATTCTGGATTGTGAATTGCGCTGTTATGGGGACCCCGCGGTAAGAGGTTTCGTAACGGGCACCGAGGTCAAAAGTGGTGGAACTGCCGACTTCTTGGGTGTTGGCGTCATCCAGGAAAGAACTCGAGCTAAAAAAAGCACCGCCGGTTAACGTAAGCCCTTCAATCTGGGGTACATCGACCTCGCCGTAAAGCGACAAACGCACGTCAGGGACACCAGGTGCTTCATTGCCCTCAGTCGTGGGATCACCGGTCGATGTGAGCTCAGTGTCAATGTAACTTGCTGTACCGATCAGGCGGGTACCTTCGACAGGCTCACCAAACACGGAAAACTCAATCCCCCTGTTTCTTTGAAGACCCGCCTCTGAGAACACTAGGTCAGGGCTCAGCAGACCACTGGGGCGTTCGATCTGAAAAAGTGCGACGGTAGCAGCCAGCGAGCCGAAGTCATATTTTGCGCCAATTTCAAATTGCTCGGAAACAATAGGAGGAAGTGTTTCGTTGGCGTTCACGGCGATCGTAGGCGCGGATTCACCTGGAATAAGCGCTTCGATGTAGTTGCCGTATAGAGTCAAATTGTCTGAGGGCTTGTAAGCGATGCCGAAAGCTGGCGTCACATCGCTGTCGTCGAAACTGCTTGTTACAACCCCAGATGTATCCCGCTCCTCAATTTCAATGTTTGTGTATCTCAGCCCGGCAAGGATCGACAGTCGATCGTCGAAGAAGGATATGTAGTCTGCAATCGCGATATTGGTGATTTTTGTATCGCTGACACTTGGTAGAGTGCTCGCAGTGATCGGGTTACTCGGAATTGGTGCAGGCGTGGGGTTGAAAATATTGTTCGGGCCGAGTGCACCTGCAGCGGCAAAGAACGAGTCCTGCGTTTCGTCCTGATATGTTGCAGTGAACGCGAGCTCATGGCGGACAGAGCCGGTCTGAAAAGTGCCCCGAAGCGACGCTTCGGCGGCAAATGCCTCTGTCTCGTCGGCAAGGAAAAAGACCAACGGGTTGGTATTGCCCGCAGCATCCAGAACCGGCTGAAAGACGAATTGATCAAACTCGAACTCGGTGTCCGCGTAACCCGCTTTGAAGCCCAACGTCCAGTCCGGCGTCACATCATATTCGAACGATGCAAGAATGCGCGATGAGTCGGTATCAATGATCTGCGGAAAGGGTGAGACAAACTGATCCGTATCAGGTGGCCCAGGGATATCGAAGCTTGGATTAAACTGAAGGAAGTCATAGGTACTCTCGCGACTTTCAAACGCAAGATCCACAGCGGCGCGGAAGCGGTCACTTTGATAGTCTAGCGACAGCGCCGCATCCCCGATCTCGAAGTCACTGTCATCAACAGATGTTTCGCCATCACGTATCGCGCCACTGAACCGCAAACCGAAGGCATCATTTTCACCGAAACGTCGCGAAATATCGACCTCCGCACCAAAATTGCTCTGAGAGCGATATGAAAGTGTCACGCGGTTCAGCGGCTCTGGGAGGGCCCGTTTCGGCACGTAGTTGATGGACCCGCCAATCGCATCGTCAGAGACCTGACCTGTCAAAAGTGCGCTGGCGCCGCGAATGACCTCCACCCTCTCAAATGCTGTGATGGAGTCTGTTTCGTTTATCAAACCTGGCAGACCATCAAGCGTAGCTTGCCCCGACAAAACCGTGAAGCCACGCAGGCTGGCCTGACTATCAGCAAACGAACCACGACCAGTTGATGATTGCGAGATGTTGGCACCGGGTTCAAAGCGCAAAAGATCTGCAGGAGACTCTGCTTGGGTATTGCGAACAAACTCGTCGGTGTAGCTCGTGACACTAACCGGTGTATCAAGAACATCTTGGTTGCCAAATAGTCCAATGCGCGACCCCGAGGCCACTTGCCCACCAGGGAACGCCGGTGGAGGAGCACCCAGCGTCCGAGGGCCAGACGCGGTCGCGACGCCGTCCAACGTAAGGGTATCAAGATCAACCGCGTTATCTTGGCTCACAGTCTCTGTCGCGCTGAACGCTAATTGCGTGGACACAGTCCCACTTGCCTTGCCGAGAGCGTGAAAGTACAAGTCTGTTCCACGAACCAGTTGCGCCAGTGCCTCGGCTGCGGTCATTCGTCCATTCAATGAGTCAGCGCGGTGCCCTTGGACCTGACTATGGTTGTAAGAGAGAGTTATGTTCGCTTTCCGCGCAACCTGATCAAGGCTGTCGGCCAGTGGGCCTTTGGGGATGTTGTAAACATATGGGGTTTCGAGATCCTGAGCGAACAACGGGTTGGAAAGGACCGACAACGCAAGTGTCGCTGCCCCCGATCTGAAATATGACAAAGGTCGCTTGGTTCCGCGCTCGGTGGCGCGCAGTGGAATTTTGAAAGTCATGCTTCTGTCCCATTAGAGCGTTTTCTAATGAGCCGAGCGACAGCTCCAAAACCCGTAAAGAATTCTCAAAAAAAATCTTGGGGAGACTTCAAACACCCCTTTATGCAGGCCTGATGATCGTGAGCATGCCAGTGTAATGCTCGATACGGATCGGAAGTTGAGCTTCCAAAGCTGCGAAGGATTCTGCAATGGCATCAACGCGGTACACACCAGACACTTCTAGCATGGCAACACTTGACGCCACTCGGATCAAACCAGCGTCATACCGGCTCAATTCTGCCGCAACTTCCTCTAGCTGCATGCGTCTGACGACCAGCAGACCTTGGGTCCATGCGGCTGGATCCATGCGCTCAAACAACCGCGCATCCGCGACCTCGTCACTGGAAACAGTGAATGAGCTACCTGCGGTGACCTCCGTTTCGCTAGTGGGTTCATATCGAGGGGCCAGCGTCACAGTTCCTTCAATAGATGCAATCCGGGTTGCAGCGCCCAGATCGCGCAGGACAAAACGGGCATCTCTTGCCGAAAATCGCCCGTGCTTTGTGCCAAAAACCAGTGGGTCGCTCGTAGACATCGCAACATTCAACTCGCCTCGCCGCAGCTGAACGGAACGACTGTCAGAGCCAATGTCGAGAATTGTATCCGTGTTAAGGCGTATCTCCGCCCCGTTTAATAGGACGACCTCTTGCCCACCAACGGGAGTTGCGTGATCTGCAACCAATCGCGGAACGGCAGGTAGTTTCGTTCCGCTCCACAACAAGGTACCACCCGCACCGATCCATGCCAGCGACTTGAGTGTGTCCCGCCGATTGCGCCTGTCCCATGTCAGATCAAGCGTTTTTCGAGCTGTTTCGCGCTGGTCTGGCGAAATTGAACTGAACTCGTCCCCGATGGCCACAAACCGTTGCCACGCCGTTTCGTGTTGAGCGTCGGCCAAGCGCCAAGCTGTTAGGCTCTTTTGCTCTTCTTCTGTCATTTCCCCGGACTGTGAACGCACCATCCATGCGATGGCTTCGTCAATCACGTGTTCGGGCAGTTCTTTGTCCTGTTCGCTCATCGTTTCCAAACTCTTAAAACGTGAACTGGTACGGGTACTTCAGTCGCGATGGCGCGCGTGATAACAACATCGCAGAGCTTTCGCGATGTCTTTTTCAATTGTACTGATGGAAACCTGAAGGGTTGTCGCGATTTCCCTGTGGGTGCGTCCCTCTAGGCGCGACAGCACAAATGCGCGGCGAGTTCTGGGTGGCAACTCATGCAATACCCGATCTATGCGACTTAAACACTGTAGGAAGTCCAAACGCTCTTCTTCTGGTGGCGCGACGCTTGCAGGAAATTGGCTAAGAACGTCCAGGTACGCTTGTTCAACTGCATGACGCCGTGCAAGATCCACGGCCAGACCTCGGGCAATCGTCGCAAGATATGCGCGCGGGTTGTTGACCTGCAAATAGTCCGGCCTGCCAATGAGGCGCACAAAAGTGTCTTGAGCGAGGTCGGCGGCGCTTTCACGGCATCGAACACGACCAAGCAACCAAGCGACGAGCCAACTGTGGTGGCTGCGATAAAGGTCCGCAACGTCAGGCATAGCTCAGCACTTTTTCAGAAAACGGTACTTGACTTGGCCGTTGAAATGAAAACTCGCATCGATTTTGATAAATCGTTTGTTCGCGGAACTTTGGGAAAAAAACTGGTTCTGACAGTCTCACTTGGCGCTCCCTATCGAGTATCACACGGTAGCTGAGCGTGAGCGTGGCTGTTCGTGCGTTACGAAGTAGAGAGTCGGTGCATTCAGTCAACAAATAAGGACAGACTCGCGACATAGTAACATCAAAAGTAGCAACACTGCAGTTCGATACCGCTTCTTGGCTGGCATCAATCTGTGGGTGGGAAAGCTAGGTAAATTTCTGAAAAATAATAAAAATTTACTTCCACTGCAGTACGAATCGCACCGAAGTGAATGCTACGCATGAAGGGGGGTGCCTCAAAAATAGGCGGCGGAGTGTGAGCGCTTTATGCGTGGGTGATGGCGCACCGTTACAATGGTTTGGTATCGGATGGCCTTCTAAATTGCCCTAGCAGAGTAGAACCACTTGGGCTGGAGGACCGCATATTCCAGCAGGAGAGGTAGATCCTTTAACGGAAACTCAGGTTCCGGCTCAACCGGATCATGGTTTTTGAATTGATCATCGCCACCGTTATCCTTGGCGATGGTAAAAGATGCATTGCTTTGTCTAGGTGGAACGAACGTTTCAGCGTCAGAAAGATGACGGTACCAAGCCAATGCGTGTCGGTCGCGCGAAACAATCACTTACCTTTCGCCCTTATTGAAAGCGTAACTCGGACACGTCACCAATGATAATGCACAAGCGTTCCATGGCAGCGAGAAAGGCCCGGGTGTCCGCGCCGCAGCACAATAGCATCGCAGTGGCGTGCACTTTGGCCCGTTCGCCTGTTCGTAAATGGCGAAGCACGTTGATCAAGTATTGCTCCTCCCGAGTGATGGCATGGTCCGCCAACACATGTCCCGTCTCGTAGTAAGCAAACGTCCCCGGCCGCGCGGCCAACGCGCTGACCGCCAAGGAAATAGCATGTGCGATCGTGGCACCAAAAGGTGGCGGAAACCGCGTCTCGGCCACGAGAAACGCCTGCATCCAACACTGGCTGTCTGGCGCATCGTGGGTTTCAAAGAAGTGCCGCGCAACGCAGAGGAAGCTCTGCTCGAACGCGTCAAGCTCAAGGCTTTGCCGATCGCCCAGTCCGGGATCACAAAAGAAGATTTGGGACGGTATGTGGTGCGTCATGGCAGACCCCTCGCGATACAGATCGAAAGATGCCTGGCGGGATGAAGCGCTCGGTGCTGGAGCAATGCCTGCAAGCGCATGCGTATGTCAAGCACGCCCGGCAGGCTTGCGAAAGTGCCGCACACCTGATTGGATCATATGGCCAGGCATCGTTCCCAGCTCCGCACCGCCCGCCAACGCAAAGGAGCCGCGCCATGTCTGCCCCCGCCGAAATCATCCTGGATATCCGCAACCTGTCCATCGCTCTTCCGCGCGGGGCCGACCGCAAGTTTGCGGTTGAGAGTGTGAACTTGACCCTCAAACGCGGTGAAATTCTGTGCGTGGTGGGCGAAAGCGGATCGGGCAAGTCGGTGATGACCTCGGCCATCATGAACGACGTGCCGGGCAGGCTAAAGATTACCTCGGGCGAGGTCATTTTCGACGGGCAGGATGTGCTGCACATGAGCCAGTCCGAGCTGAACGAGATGCGCGGCGCGCGCATTTCCATGATTTATCAGGAACCGATGGCGGCTCTGAACCCGGCGATGAAGATCGGCGCGCAGGTGGACGAGGTGTTTGCCTTGCACCGCCCCGATATCAAAGCAAGCGACCGCAAAGCCGAAACGCTCAAGCTGTTGGAGCAGATGAAGCTGCCAACGCCGCCGCGTATCTACGATAGCTATCCGCACCAGGTGTCGGGCGGCCAATGCCAGCGGATCGTCATTGCGATGGCGCTGGCGTGCAAACCTGATGTGCTGATCGCGGATGAACCGACAACGGCGTTGGACGTGACCACACAGGCCGAGATTTTGCGCCTGATCAACGACCTCAAGGACGTTTATGACAACGCCACCATCTTTATCACCCATGATTTTGGGGTGGTGGCTGATGTCGCCGACCGGGTCGCGGTCATGTGTTGGGGCAAGGTGATCGAGGAAGGGCCGAAAGAGCAGATCCTGATGCACCCGAAAGAGCCCTATACCCAACTGCTGGTTGATGCGATGCCGCTCTTGGAAACCACGCGCACCCCGGATGAGACGCGCAATGATCCGCCCGTGGTCGAGGTGCAGGGCCTGCACAAGGTCTACCAGACGGGGACACGCGAAATTCACGCGCTCAACGACGCGCAATTTGTGCTACGCGCTGGTGAAACCTTGGGTGTGGTGGGCGAATCCGGGTCAGGCAAGTCGACCCTGGCCAAGACTTTGATCCGGCTGGAAGAGGCCACCGAAGGGGCTATCATCATCAAGGAAGAGGATTTCTTGGGGCTTACCGGTGAGGACCTCGTGCACGCCCGCAAGAACATCCAGATGATCTTCCAAGATCCTTATGGCTCGCTCAATCCGTCCCAGTCGGTGGGTTTCATGATCACTCGGGGTCTGCACTTGCAGGGGCTGGACGCGTCCAAGGCCAAGGCGCGGGCGATCGAATTGCTGGATCAGGTGGGCCTGAGCGAAGCGGCGTACAAGCGCAAGCCGCGCAACTTCTCGGGCGGACAGCGCCAGCGGATCGGTATTGCCCGTGCGCTTGCGATGGAACCGGATGTGGTGATTGCTGACGAAAGCGTGTCGGCGCTGGATCTGTCGGTGCAAAAGCAGGTGCTGCGGCTCATGAACGACCTGCAAAAGAAATACAAAATGGCGATCATCTTCATCACCCATGACTTGCGGGTGGCGGCGCAAATCTCGGACTACATCACAGTGATGGAGAAGGGTGTGATGGTCGAGTTCGGGCCGGCGGCAGACGTCTTTGCCTCCCCGAAACACCCCTATACTCAAAAACTGCTAGATGCGGCCCCCGGTCGCGATTGGCACCCGCCGCGGTTGACCCCGGAAGAAGCAGACAGGATTGCCGCCAGTATTGAGCGGGGGTGACGGCCACACTCCGGGCGCACAGCCGCGTCGATTTAGGTCAGCCGCAACACCCGTTTGTGCAGGCCTTGCTTGATGCAGGTTCAAGATCTTCGTCAATGAGCTGAAGCTCGCCCGTCAGTGTTTGCATCGGCACTTGCAAGGCGCTTGAGATCCGCATCACGGCGGCGGTCGGGATGTCCGATGCCGCGCCAACTTCGATCTTGGCGATCTGCCGTTCGGTCATGCCAGCCATCTTTGCAAGCTTTGGGCGGCCGATCTTGCGCGCCGTGCGGATGGTTTTCAGCCGGTCGCTGGAAACGGTCACGGTGCTCATCAAAGATGTCCGTGGCTCAAGTATTTGTAAACGCTGCGGATGTTACTCACGCTGCGGTTTTGTTTTTCTTTTTCAGTTCACTGAGTGCTGGCAAACAATCTGTTGTTGTAACAGAGGATGTTAGCCGGGGCAGCGGCAGCTTGGGCCGCAGCTGCAGTCTTCGCATGTGCAGGTTTCACCGCAGCAGCATTCACCCTTTTTCGGTGCACCTTGGGTGCATCCGCATTCTGGTGGGCAGTCATTGCAAGCGCAGTCCTGGCGTTCGGTCATCAGTTGGCCCTTTCTGAGAAAAACCTGCGCAAATCGTACCGCAAATGCGCGCGAAATTCAAACGGGCGTTACGTTTGGTTAGTGCCCTAAAGGGGGCTTGAGCGCCCAAGACTAACAAAAAAAATCGCGCGGACACACTGTATGTCCACGCGCTTTTTGATGTTTGATCAGCTGTCTTCGCTGGACGAAATAAAGCTGTCCGGTGTCGGATCTTGGGCTTCTTTCGAGTCCGGCGGCAACAATGTGCCCATCAAGTACACCACATAGATGAACAGGATCGGTCCGAACACAACGCTGCACGCAAACGCTCCGCCACGCAGGAACTGCAAAGCTATGTTTGATCGTATCCGTTCGCGCGGTGCCCGGTCCGAGTCGCCAGACGTGAGGTCGGTGTATGGATCACTCATGCTTACAACTCCTTAGTCCAACGGTGCATACCCATGCTCCTGCGCCCAAACATACCAGTTGTCGACAACGGTGCCGGTCAACAGGATGCCAATGCCGCCAGTGATCGGTGTCAGAATGGCGAACCACCAGGCCCAACGGTGAATCCCTTCCATCGTGGCGTTGAACCCCATGGTCCAGCGCCAGAACAGGGCCGCCCGTTCTGTCGCGGTGCCGCGGTCGGCGATCTGCTCCAACTCCCGCTCCCCGCCATAGCGGGATACCGCCAGGATGGTTGCACCATGCATCGCAAAAAGCAGGGTGGAGCCATAGAGGAACACAATCGAGAGCGCGTGGAACGGGTTGTAGAAGAGGTTTCCGTAAAGGACCGAGAAGTTCATGGTCCAATCCAGATGGCTGAAAATGCCGTAGGGCACCGCCTCGGACCAACTGCCCATCAGGATCGGACGGATCAGGCCCAGCACCAGGAACAACCAGATCGCGGCCCCAAAGGCCCAGAAGACGTGTTTGCCCATCTTCTGCTGTTGCGCAAGCTGATAGGATCGTGCCCACCATGCCATCACCGACACCAGCAGGAAGAAGCTGGCAATCACCCACATTCCGCCATCGTTCAGCGGCGGCATGCTCAGCCCATAGTCTGGGGCCGGCGGTTCAAGCGAGAACCAGAACAGATCGCGCAGGAATACGCCGGGGTTGTAGCCCGCTTGTGCCCAGTAGCTGGCCCCAACCATCAGGAACCAGATGGCGCCTGTCGCCAGCGACACAACGCCGAACCCGCCCAGATAGAACGGTCCAAGCTGCGCATTGCCGAACCAGCCCAGAAGCGTGGAAAAGCGCGCCGACCGGGTGCGCTCCATCAGATCGGCGTGCTCGACCATCCCCATTTCGGGTGGGCCCTGGATTTGAACCTGGGTGAAGATGTTTTGATATTCAGCCATTGACGCCTCCTTCGAGGTCGATCCAGAACGGCAGATCGACATACCAATACCACCAGTTGGCCCAAGCATCGAACCAGACTGTTCCAGAAATCACGATGCACACCGCCGACCAGAAGCCAGCGTTCAGTGCCAGCAACAGGCCCAAGCGGTGGATGCCCAGCGGGCCAATTGAGTACCCGATGAAGTCGCGGAAAAATGTGTCTTCATGTTCGGGACTGCGCATTGTTTCGCCCTTTTCCGGGTTGGCCGCCGACAGGATCAGCGACCCATGCAGCGCCAGTGCCAGCGTGGTGGTGAAAAAGAACGTCACCGCAATCATGTGGGCCGGGTTGTAGTGGAAGTTGCCATAGGCGTAGCCCACGTTGTTCACCCAATCGAGGTGGCTCCAGATCCCATAAGGAAATCCGTGCCCCCACGCACCCATCAGAACGGGCCGGATCACCACCAGCGTTGTGTAGGCAAAGATCGCGACGCCAAAGGCAACAGGCACATGATAGCCGATCCCCAGTTTGCGGCAGATCTCAGTCTCGCGCAGGGCCCAGCTGATAAAGGCACCGTGCGCGCAGATCGTGATCAGCTGCCAAAGGCCCCCTTCGGCCAGGGGTGCCGCACCGAGACCCACGTCGAGTTCCGGCGGCTCAATCGAAATCAGCCACGGGTTCCACGTGTCACCCAACGCGGCCCCGT
>ERZ1740067.1058-NODE-1058-length-19972-cov-6.362956_pt1 | contig 19972 bp, 14 predicted proteins | sample MGYA00581736_ERZ1740067 | MGnify/ENA primary metagenome ERZ1740067 (study PRJEB43018, sample SAMN04849236) | marine metagenome | isolation source: floating plastic debris | place: Pacific Ocean | collected 2008-08-27 | study: EMG produced TPA metagenomics... | reverse complement strand
GTGGTTTCGCACCACTCAAGCACTCCCGCTCTATGGATCCCGGGTCTCCCTCCGGTCGCCCGGGATGACAGCGTAAACTGACCGAAGAAAAACCCCTCTCCATTCACGCATCTTCACCTCTCATTCCCGCGCGAGACGGGAATCCGTAGGCTTCTGACCAAAGATCAGATCCCCACTTTCATGGGGATGAGCGGATCGGAAGACTTATCCGCACCCCCTCCACCGGCGCTAGACTTCCCTTACTCGCAACAGGACCGGGACGACTTGGTACCGTCGCTTTGTCGCCTGTTGCCCTATTTCGGTGTGCTGTGCGGAGACCATCCGCACTGTGACGGCACGGACCCGCGTGAGCTTCACATAGGCCGTGGGTGGATCCCGAACTGGGCTTGCGCGGGGAGGCGGTGTGGGAAGCCCTCATCGTCCGGCAACTATTCAATCAACCCTCCGCTGGACGACCTCCCGCGCAAGGTTCCCGATCTCCTTCATCCCAGACGAAAGGGCTGGCCGATGCTCTGTGCCCTCATGAATGATCAGATGCCCAGCGAGAAACACGCCGCCTCCCCGCGGCGAAGACCGCGGGGCCCAGCACCAGCCATCTCACCTCGTGCCGAGCCGTCGGCTACGTGAAACCTCCTCAGATGGACACCGCGATCAAGTTGGGGTGGGGCGGGTGGAGGTTCGCCGTTTAAATCCCATCCCGCCGCTCATTCCCGCGCGAGAAAGGATCAATTCTATCGAATTGCCGTTCCCCACGGCGCGGTAGCGTCCGTGGGGTCCATGTCCATGGAACGCAAAACAACTTGCCCAGCTCAATGGACACCATACCGGCCTTCGCTGGCGTGAGGCGCACAAGCCGTGGTGAACGAAAGAACGACGACATCTCACTCAACAGATTGATGAGGAAGAGTGAGACCCCGACCTTCCTCAAAACCAGCAACTCTAATCCCGAAAATTCTTATACTGAAGAGGTTGCTCGAGGCCCATGCCCTTCACAAAGGTGATCACCTCTTGCAAATCATCGCGTTTTTTGCCGGTCACCCGCAGCTCTTCGCCCTGGATCGCCACCTGGACCTTCATCTTGGTGCCCTTAATCTCTTTGGTGATCTTTTTGGCCATCTCTTTATCGATGCCCTCCTTCACCGTGACCCGCTGGCGGACGGACTGGCCCGCTGCGGGCTCCGGCGTGCCATAGTCCAGCTGCCCCGGCTCCACACCGCGCTTCTGCAAATGCCCCTGGAGGACCTCTTTGACCTGCTTGAGTTTCAAATCATCGTCCGCGAAAATGGTGATCACCCGTTCGTCCACGGTTACCTCGGATTTTGATCCTTTGAAGTCATACCGTGTACCAATTTCCCGCATAACGTTGGCCACACCGTTGGCGACCTCGGCAAAATCGACTTCGGAAACAATATCAAATGATGGCATGGTGGGACCTCTCTTCAAAAGCATCGCGCCAAAAAGTGTACGCGGTTTTTGGCAAAAGCGATGCGACAACAAAAAGACGATAGCAAGGGCGTGAGTGCAAACGAACGTCCTTCGCTATTGTACAGCAGGGTTTGAGAAACGAAGGTTTATACCGCCCCCCACCGCGCATGCCACCCTAACCCTCTGTTTGTGATCATGAACAGCCATCCTTAACAACCGGGCGGAAGAGTTGTGCACATTGGTCGCCCACAAGGTAAATAGTAGGGCCTTGACTCTTGATTCGCCCTGCGAAGCGCCGTTAACCTTTTGAAACGGAGGCCAGAGTCCACTCCGAAGCGGCGTTGAGGAACATTACCGCCGTTAATCATTGTGAAAGTAAATTCTCGGTATAGTCCGAGACACTTAATCAACGGACTGGCGTCTTCATGCGCGCCGCTGACTGACACCGAGGAGGGCACAGGCCTTGCGCGTACTGCTTATTGAAGATGATGGGGCGACCGCACAAAGCATCGAACTGATGCTGAAGTCGGATGGCTTTAATTGCTACACAACGGACCTTGGCGAGGAAGGTATCGACCTTGGGAAGTTGTACGACTACGACATTATTCTATTGGACCTGAACCTGCCCGACATGACTGGGTTTGACGTTCTGAAGTCCCTCCGTGTGGCGAAGGTCAACACCCCCATCCTGATCCTTACTGGCCTTGGCGATACAGAAAATAAAGTCCGCGGCCTTGGCTTTGGCGCTGACGATTACATGACCAAGCCATTCCATAAGGACGAGCTGGTTGCCCGGATCCATGCGATTGTCCGTCGCTCAAAAGGGCACAGCCAATCGGTTATTACCACCGGCTCCCTGACGGTAAACCTTGACGCCAAAACTGTCGAAGTGGGTGGCCAGCGGGTGCACCTCACCGGCAAAGAATACCAAATGCTCGAGCTGCTATCCTTGCGGAAGGGGACGACCCTCACCAAGGAAATGTTCCTCAACCACCTCTACGGCGGGATGGACGAGCCGGAGCTTAAAATCATCGACGTCTTTATCTGTAAGCTGCGCAAGAAACTCGCAGCGGCGACCGATGGCGAACATTATATCGAAACGGTGTGGGGCCGCGGTTATGTGCTGCGGGATCCAGCGGAGGAAGCCGCCGCTTAACCTAAGGGCACCAACTTGCACTCACGAAAAACCCGCCGATCCCGGCGGGTTTTTTGTTGTCGGGCCTTTTGTCATTTGGGTCCCTTCCCCGTTAATTGGGTCCCTTCCCAATTTAACCCCCCTCTGCCCTTCGGGCACCTCCCCGCTTTGCGGGGGAAGAAAGTGCCATTGCTGATGCTGAGGGTTCTTCCCCCATTGGGGGGAAGTGGGCCTGCGCCCAAAGGCGCGGGGTCGATGAGGGCCAGGATGCTGCTGCTACGACCGTTGGACGACCCTGTATTGCTTCGGTCCATTGCCTCTAAACCGGAAGGGATCTGGAAAGACGTCAGTCGCATCCCTTATCCGCAGCATTTCACCTCATGTTACACTGCGCAGGATGACGACTTACCGCCTACCCACGGTCACCGCGCATCCCGCCAAGGCCCGTGAACAAAGTCAAAAGCCCAAAGCCGCCTACCGCATAGGTACCCCAACGGATATCGGTGAAAATGGCCCCCTCCGTGGTCATCAGGTCCTTCAGCACCATCCCAAATGTGATGATCGCGATCATGCCGGCTAAAAAGGTGATCACACTCGTCACCCGTCCCACCAGAGGGAGGAGACCAATAACCCCAAGCGCCCCGGACAAAAGACCAAGCCCCACTGTTGCCGTTATCAGGAGACCGAGCAGACCCTCATTCGGAGCACAATCACCGGTGACGCTATAGGTTTGCGCCATGAGGCAGTCGACCGTCGGCACCGCGAAATACTCGCCTGACACCAGCACGCCCGGGCCCTGCCCGACAATGTTGCCCGTCGTATCAGCAAAAAGCGGCCCGAAGAAACAAGCGGCCGCCACCGCCAACGATAAAAGAATGCGGATCATCCCAAAACCCTCTCAATCCTACGCTCGCCTCACCGGCCTCAAGCAAAAGTCATCGCCCGAGACTTTTCGCCAGTCATCCTCGTTTGAATGCACTGCGAAAGAAGCTTAACGGAACCTTAACGACGCTCCAAGGCCAAGTTGAGGGCATCGGTCAAACGCCGCACATTTTCCCGCCATCGATAGTGCTCGCGAATGAAATGGCTGCCCGCCGCCCCCATTTTTATGGCCATGTCCGGGTCATCAAGATCGCTCTTAAGAGCCCTCACCGTCTCTTCAGGCGGGCCGGCCACCAACAGCAGCTCCCCAGGACTGGCTGCGGTTCCGGTCATACCGCCGGTGCTCGCCACCACTGGGGTGCCCATGGCCATCGCCTCCAGCACCTTGTTCTGCACCCCGCGGGCGATGCGCAGGGGCGCCACCGCCACCCTTGCGGCCGCAAGATAGGGCCTAACATCGGGCACCCGGCCGGTGACACTGATCCCTGCTTTGCCATCAAGCGCCGTGATCGCGCGCGCTGGTTTTGCGCCCACCACCACGAATGTGAGGCCGGGGGTCTGGGCCACTAGGCTCGGCCACACCTTTTTAGCAAACCACAACACCGCCTCTACATTGGGGGAGTAGTCCATGGCCCCCGTAAAGACGACGTCCACCGCCCGGTTCAAGCGCTTGAACTGGCCATCCGCGCGCCAATAGTCGGTGTCCACCCCATTGCGATACCAATCCACCTTCCCTCCCTCAACGCCGGGGCGCGCGCGCAAAGTGGCGGCCTCCTCGGGCGATACCAGGAAAGTACGGTCCGCTTGCGCCACAAAACGGGCTTCCGCCTTGGCAAGAAGGCGCCCCTCTCGCCCATAGATAAACCGTTTTAGGGGGGACCCCTTTTTGCCGTAAGCGGTCCATTTTGCGCTATCAGCATCCACGAAGTCTTGGAAGGTGGGCACCGCAGCGCCTTTAAGGTACGGCGCCATCGCACTTGAATAAGCGACCTCTGCGGCGATGCCCCTCGCCCGTTGCCGCGCCACAAAGCGCCTCATGCCGCGATGACGGTAATAGGCAAGGCTCAAGGGTTGGCCGGTCAATAATCCTTGCGCCGCCTTCACCTTGGCGATACCCGGCGACAGGGTCGGAAAATAGGTCGCCACGCACAAATCCTTCAGCATACGCCGGTGCACCATGTCTTCGGGATCATCAACGAAAGCACCAAGGGCCACGTCGAACTCCTCAGCCAATTGGCGCAGCAGGTGAAAGCCCCGGATCTTATCCCCCTTATCAGGCGGGTACGGAATCCGGTGACAAAGAAGAAGAAGCCGCCTCTTCACGCGAAATGCCCGGCAAGGAGCGGCCCCAGCCGGTTCGCCACAGGCAAGGGAAGGTGCCGCCACGCCGCCACGAACCGCGCAAACTTAGGGTTCTGCGGGTTCACATTGGGCAGGCTTTCGCCGTTCAGCATTTTGTAGCGATAGACCATCGGGCGGGGCTCCATCCCCCAATAGGTTTTGTAGGCGTGGGACCCCGTCCCCACCTTTGACCGCCCAAGGTCGAAGATTCGCGCGCCGCGCTCAAGGGCCCGACCCATCATCCACCAGTAAAGATACTCCCCCGCATGACTACGCCGAGCCTCGGGGGAGATAAAGGCGTGATAGAGGTGCGCCACCTCACGGTGATAATAGGTGATGACCCCCGCCAGGGGCCGCGCGGCGTCTAGTCCATGAACAAAGGTGATCTCCATGGCATCGCCAAAGGCAGCCGCCTGGGCGCTCAGCCATTTTTTGGGGAAAACAGGCGTGCCATGGTCCCGCTGGGCCGCTGCATAGCCTCGCCAGAAGAGGTCAACATCGCTGCTGAGGTCGGCGCTCAACGCCCCTTCCTCAGCTTGGGTGATGGCTTTGCGCACATCCGCCCGTTTTTTGCGGGGAATGGCTTTTAGCCGTGCGTCCACATCGGGGGCGAGAGCCATCGAGAAATTGTCGTAGATGCCTTGTTTGCGTTGGAGATCAGCACCCAAATCCGCGTTCTGTCGTTCCCCACCGCTTGTGCGCCTGTGCCGGCAAACGCCGGTATGGGTCCATGGCTCCGAGGGGGTGGACCCCACGGACGTTTGCGCACCATGGGGAACGCATAAGTCGCGCAATTCGATGTAATCTACCCCCCTCGCCCTTGCCTCTTTGGTTGCTCGCTGGAGAAGGGCCTCTGACACTTCCTCCTCATCGGCGATAATCCCTCCCCCAACGGTAAATCCCACCGAAATCAGCGCCCTTCCCAAAAGAGGTGACCGACGATCAATAAGAGGGAGGATGCCAACAATCTCTCCGACCCGCTCAGCATAAAGATAAAGGGGGTCATGGCCATAGGTGCTCTTAATCACCTCGCCCCAGCCAAAACGATGAAAGAAACTCCCCTTCTTTGCGGTATAAGCATCCCAAAGGGGTTGTTCTTTGATCGTGGCGCGGTGAACCTTGATGCCTGTCACTAGGCCGCCTCACCGGACCGCATAGATTCTCCCTCAAGGGCATCGGAGACCACTTCATCAATCCGCCCCCAGCGGAAATCATCCAGCAGGCGGGAGAGTTTTCCCTCCATATGCTGAAGGTTCAACCGATGGCGGAAGGCCGATTTGAAGGACGCACCTGGCACAGCCGGTTGAGCCGGATCCACCTCCCACGGATGGAGATAGAAGATACCCCGACGCCCCTCCTTTTCCAGACGCCGCCACAGGGTCCGGGATAGGCCATAGGGCATGGCGCGGAACCATCCGCCGCCAGCGCAGCTGATACGGCGACCAAAGGCCTGCACAACACCAACGGGCACTTCCGTCAGCCCAGGTACAGCCTCATACGGATCAAGAAGCCCTTCAGGGTCACCATAATGGTCATGGGCGATGGGATGGGTAGACGATGAATAATGGTGACCCGTCTCCGCCAAAACTCCGTGAGCGAAAGGCGTCCGGTGATCAATGGAAAACCCCGCGGCCCGATACCCGGTCACCGGCATGCCTGACAGGTCTTCCAAGATCGCTTTGGTTTTTAAAACATCCTGACGAAACGTCGCCTCATCCTGATCAAAGACCTTGGTGTGGTCATAGCCGTGGCTCGCCACCTCATGGCCCGCCGCAGCGATAGACTTCACAAGGCCCGGGCAGCGTTCGGCGATCCAACCGAGGGTGAAAAAGGTGGCAGTGACCCTTTTCTCTGCAAACAAATCGAGAAGGCGTTGTGTACTATCCTCTACCCGCAAGGGGTAGTCATCCCAATTGCCGCGAGGGATTTGGTGACGATAGGCCCAGACCTGGAACCAGTCTTCAACGTCCACTGAAAGGCCATGCATGGGCCTGTCCTTTTCTGATGGCGTTAGCCTAAGCTTCGTGCCGCGCTAGCTCAAGTTTTTCGCGCAGGGTATCAATCCTGACACTAAGCTTTTCGCGGGTTTCCTCCCGGCGGACCTGCATCTTTTCTGTTTCTTCCCGCAGCGCCTTTAGGGTCTCACGCAGGGTATTGAGCGTTCCCAACGTGTCAGTGAGGAACATCGCTACCTCCGCCTTTGCAGGTGTGGCCTTTAACAACGCGCCAATGTCATCATTCTGCGGAAAACTCACCGCATCCAGACGCTCTGCCTCAGCCTCATCCATAAGACTGACAGGATCCCAAATATCAGCCGGGATCTCTTTGATTTCATCTGTGGTGTCAGCTTTGTTCTCCGCTGCAGCAACCACAGGGGCTGGTGACGACGGGTCCACCCGCTTGAGCGGAGCCTTGCCCATAATCAATTCGTGGGGAGATTTTGCGGGCCGTTTCACAAGTGCCGGCTTTGGTGACGACTTCAGTGCCGGTTTGGGCGCAGCCGGCTTTTGGGTATCCGCTTTCGGCGCGTCTGAAAGATTGGCTGGTTGCAGCTGTTCGATCGCGGCGTTTAACTGGTTGACACTGATAGGATAAGGCTTGGGTGCTGGCGCCTTACCAGCGCCGGTGGCGGCTTTTACAGGCACATCCTCAAGGGATGGCAAATCAAGCTCATTAGCAGGCTGAACAGGAGAGTCGGTATCATCCGCAAGGTGATCGTCAGTGGCTGTTCGCTCTTCGCCGATCTCGACTGATACATCATCCCTTACATCCTCCCGCAGGACGGCATCATGCCCAGCGCTATATGCCCGCCGAATGGCGGCATTGGCGATTGCGTGGATGCGGCCAGGAACCCCTTCGGATATCGCGGTTACCTCATCAAGGGCGCCGGGACCAAAAAGAACGTCGGCGTCACCGTCAACGGCACTCACTCGCCGGCGAATGTAAATCTTAGCCTCATCAGGTGTCATGGGCGGCATGTGATAAGAGGCTACGATCCGCTGACGAATTTTCTCCATATCCGCGCTATACAGAATGCGCCGAAGGGGTGTTCCGCCCACCAAAGAAATCTGTAACAGGGCCTCACCCTCGTGGAACAGGGTCGTTAGCTCTCGAACAGCCTCAAGCCCTGCCTCGTCTAGCGTTTCTGCGTCGTCAAGGATGAGCGTGACCGCCTTACCCATCTCGCCTAAATCCCGCAGCACATCATCAATGGTTGGGGCGTCATCATCACCAGGATCAAGGTCAGGCCGAAGGGCCGCTAGCAAGGTCGGCTCGACCCCCCTTGCGCCCAAATCCTTTGCACTCAACAACACAATTCGCGCAGGCGCGGTTTCGAAGGCTTTGATAAAATGGCTGAGAACCGCTGACTTTCCAACGCCCTCATCACCGGTGATCAGGACGATGCCCTCCCCCTGGCGCTGGCCATAGCGCAAATGGGCAAGGGCACGCTTTTGGGCATTACCCGCCACGAACAACTCGCCATCCGTTTGGGGCGAAAAAGGAGCTTTGGTTAGGCCAAAAGGCGCGCTTGCACCCTTACTCTCAGCCATGGGACCACCACGCGGTTACTCATCAAAAAGACCACCGCAGGCCAAGGCTCACGGCATTCTCTTCATAATCAAATTGCGTGCCAGTTACGCCCGAAGACCCAGAAGAGTCACTAGTGGCGTGGTAAACTTGACCAGTGACCGACAGTCGTTTGCCCACGCGATAAGCTATATCCGCGCTGTAGAACGCCTCGTCCCGCTCGAACGGAACGCGTTCCCCATCCACCAGAGCGGCCTGCCCCGCCCCTTCTGAGTTGGTAAAGCGTGCCGTTGCAGAGGCCGTCATCCGCCGTGACAGGGCGCGTGAGGCCCGGAAGAAATAGCCCAAATCCTCTTGATCGCCATTAGCCAAGGCAGATTCGGAGTAATTCACGCCGGCAGAGAAATTCGTTCGCAGGAAATTGGCCGAGACAGTGGCGCTATAGCGGTCAAAGACATTGACCCCAAAACCACCCTGACGCCCATTGAGGAACCCTGCCCCCTCAAAAGCGAGTGCGCGTTCCACCAATTGCTCTGCAGCATTGGACTGGCTGTCCGCGAGCCGCGTGAGGATCTCAGCTGCCTGGCCTTGTCGGCCAAGAGAGCCAGAGACAAAATTCTGTGTGCCTGTATCAAGCTGTCGCACAGCATCGGCGGTAAACACGATCCGCTCTGAGACACGATAGCGGGCATTGGCGTTCACCGAGGTACCATCATACCGCTCTCCCACCTTGGCGCTCAGGTCTACGCGCCGATTGGGGGAGTAACGGAGACCCACATTCCAGAAAACGCCGCTTAAATTATCAGCACGCTCATCATCCAGATCTTCGCCCGCCGCGCCGAAGACATTTTCGTCCTCTTCCACCGTCAGCTCATCAATCCCAACGGACCCAATGACACTCAGCCCACGACCCACTTCATATTCGCCATCGACCGATGCGCTCAGCTGGTCAAAAGAGATATCGGGTTGAAGCCCGCCATCCTCTTTCACCGTGCGGGCAAAGGCGCCGACAGCGAAGGTCAGCTTGTCGAATAAAGACCCGCTGTCATAGCGCAAGAGGGCTTCCGCACTTTGGGAATCGTTGGAGATTTGATCGTCATTGCCTATATCTTCGAAATCAATATCGTTCGCTGTGCGACTATCAAATTGCTCGCCCAGCACCCCAACATAGGTGCCCCGGATCCGGGCTTCAGCACTGCCCCCATGGGCAAATTCGCGAAGCAGATAGGGGCTCACCGAAACACCGCCATAAATCACTTCGTCGGTAGACCGCCCAATGCCTGCCCCACCAATTCCAGAAGCTCGACCGAGCGCCTGCTCCTGGGCGAGGACCGAGCCGTCAACATAGAAGAGATTGTCCACGAGGCGGAGGGAAGCGGACGCGGCGATGTTTGGATCGATGAACAGGGTGTCGTCCGTATCACCGACGAGGAAGGTTGAGCCAAGCAACTCCCCACCGCCGAACATATCAGGGGGTGGCGCCGCTTCCTCTGTAAGGCGTTCACTGACGGAGGCGTCGTCGAGATAGCCGCCCACTCGCAAACTGCCGGAGACAAAAACCGTGAGGGCGGGCCGCTGAAGAAGGCTTGCGCCGGACAAGGTGGTTGAAACAATGGTGTTGTCGAGGGGGTCAATGGGCACATCGGCCTCAACAAGGGGTACGCTTACCCCGTCATAGAAAGAGGCCCTGGTTGCCGTATCTGGCAATCGCCGGAAATTATCGGTATACGTTACCCGCGTATCAAGCGACCAAGACTGAATCACGGACGGGGCGGGTGCAGCCACTCTTTGCTGCGCTGCGGGCTGCGCCATCGCGACCGCGCCCCCCATTGCCAGCCATAGGGCCGCGCCGCTCAAAAGGGCTTCTCGCTTAGTCACGGTCTGCTTTATCATAATACTCATCATAGGACCCATAATGGATAACGTTCTCTGCCACCAAGGCACGGTTTAGTACAAGACTGATCCGGTCATTCGCATCAAGTAGTTCGTCGATGGCGGTTGCCACCGCAGGCTCCGGCGTCTCATTGGCCTCGACCACAAAGATGATCTCATCCACATGGGGGGCAAGGAGCGCCGCCTCCGGCGTAGCGAGGACCGGCGGTGCATCTAGGATGATAAGCCTGTCAGGGAACCGCGCCGAGAGATCCTTCAAAAATACCCCGGCCTCATCCCGCGAATAAAGCTCCGTGGACCGCGCCCGTTCTGTTCCTTCACCGATTAAGGCCAGCTTGTGGGTGTGTTCGCGGCGCAAGGCTTCGCGCACATGCACATCGCTCGGGCGGGCAAGAAGGTCAGTGAACCCCATCCCCCCAGCATCAAGGCCGAAATGCTTCATCACCTTAGGTCGCGGGGCATCCGCATCGACAAGGACGGTACCGATATTATCCTCAATCGCGAGGGACAAAGCCAGGTTGATGGAGGTAAACGTCTTCCCCTCCGCCGGGCGCGTGGATGTCACCATGATGAGGTTTCGGGGCCGTTTTCGCGATGCGCCTGAGGCGGGACGTCGACGCTGTCCCCGTTTTTTATAATCGAGGCGACGCAAAAGCCGGCGCTTAATGGCCCGCAGCTCAAGCGCCAGACGGCTTGAAGGGCCTTGAGGGGTGAAAAACCCTTGGGAGGCCAAAAGCTCTTTGTTTAAATCAAACGACGCCGCCGCCTCTGCGATAGGCGTGTCCGCCCCACCACCCGCGGTGTCATCAGGTGCGCTTGCGCGATGAACAATGGGAGACATCTGTTTCATCGGATAGCCCCCTTCCCGATGGTCTCGATCGCCGCCACCGCCCGCGGCCCTTCATCAGCCACGTGAATATCATACCACCAATAAAGTGCGGCTGTGCTGAGGACGAGTGCCGATAACGCCACCCCAAGGGCCAACCGATCACGGACAGTTCGCGCAATCCCATCAGCGGTGGGCACCGGCGACACAGACCCCAGCACCGGGAGGCCGAGCGCTTCTTCCATATCGGCACTCTGAGTATAAGTTTTGTCCAGCTGAGTGAGGATAAAGGCAAGGCCCGCTCCGGCACCCAACGCCATCACCAGGATGGCCAACGCCATCAGCCCCCGGGGCGGCCAGCTGGGTTCAGCGGCCACTTTGGGCGCTTCGAACTGGCGATATTGGACCGCGCCGCCCGCCTCGTTGAGATTGGCAAAGACGTCCATCTCCGCCTGCTCTTCTAGGAGCTGTTTATAGGTCCGCTCAATTTGCTCACGGTCCCGCATGAGGCCAAGCAATGTTGATTCAGCCGCCGGCATGTCCGACGCCTCAATGGTCAGGGCATCAAGCTCCGCCTGCACCCGTTCTTCCCGTGCGCGGGTGGCCGCTAGCTCATCGTCCAATCCCTTAAGCGCTAAACGCTGCTCCACATAGGCGGGGTTCGTCGGCAGGCCTGAGGAACCGGATTCAAGCTCCGCGATCTGGGCCTTCAGCCGAACAATATCGGGGTAGTCGTCATTAAACTGACTTTGCAGTGTGACCAACTGTAGTTTTAACAGGTCAAGCTGATCCCCCGAGGTGTAGCGGGGAATATCTGTCAACGTCGCCATCACCCGCGCCCGACGCACCGAGAGAGCGGACAGGTCATCCTGGAGGCGCCCTAGCTCTTCTTCCTTCGCATCAAGGCGACGCGCCATGCGGTTGGCCCCCGCCAATTCATCCGCATTCGCCCGGCGAAAGGCCGCAATCTCGGCATCGATATCGTCAAGATCTCGCTTCCGCTCGACAATTTCGTCCCCCAACTTCGCCAACGCCTTATCCACATCAGCGATGGCGGTGCTGCGGTTTTGCTCGATAAAGAGGTCGAGGACGGCCGCCACCACCCGCCGGGCCACCACCGGGTCGCGGTCAGCATAGCGGATGACGAAATATTGCTCTTCCTCACTGGACACGGTGATCGCCCGGGACAGGCCATCGATACGCCGTGAAAGCGCCACTGGGCCTTCTAGCTCGGCATCGAGACCCACCTCGTAGATCACTTCTTCAATATTGTCGCGAGAGAGGATCTGGGTGCGTACGATCCGCACCCATTTCTCTAAGTTCGGCCGGGCACTGACCTGAGAAATCGTGCTGTCAAGAGCCGTATCGGTGTTGATATAGACCTGCGCCCGGCTCTCATACATATCGGGGATGGCGAGGCTGGCCAGCCACCCCGCCACAGCGACGATCCAGGCGACCCCTGCCACCAACCACCGCCGGCGCCACAGGCCCACAAGGCCACGGACGACAGGACTGGGAAGACTAGGCAAGAGTGACACCATGGCTTAACGCGCCTTTCAATCAGCCAACAGAGGGTTAGAAACGGGTCTCTGGGATCAAAATCACATCACCGGGACGAACCGGCACGTTGGCCGACACATCACCGCGACGCATCAAATCGTTGAGCCGCACGCGGTAGGTCTTCTGATCCTGGTCACGACCGCGGATGAGCTTTGCACGGTTGCCCGCTGCAAATTCCGTCAGCCCGCCAACACCCAGCATCACATCAAGGACGGTCATGCCCGCCTGATAGGGAAGCGCGGCGGGTGCCGTGGCCTCGCCCAAGACTCGCACCTGCTGATCAAAAGTTGAGGAGAAGCGGTCGACAATCACCGTCACCTCAGGGGTCTTCACATAGGTGCTGAGGGATTCTTCAAGGTCGGCGGATAGCTCCGTCGGGGTTTTCCCCGCCGCCTGCATATCCTCGACGAGAGGCGTTGATATCCGGCCGTCAGGGCGCACTGTCACATTTGTAGACAGTTCTTCTGCGCGCCAGACGAAAATCTGAAGCTGGTCATAGGGCCCAATAAGATATTCAGGGGTGGCATCATCCGGCCCCTGGTCAACGGCCGCAGCCCCTTGGATCGCCGACGGCACATCCGGGGCTTGCGGACCCATTGCGGTCTCACAAGCCGTAAGCCCCAGGGCCAAAAGGCCACCAGCGGCGAGAGCCGCCATTTTCGAGGTGGAAACCAAGCGCATCATGTTCGTTATACTCCTCAGGCGGCGCCCCTTTTATATCCAAAAGGACTCGCTCGCTCTTCTGTTGCAAGAATCGGTGACAAAGACCGTCTTTGTTGCATTCCGGGCTGTCGCTCCCCATCCCGTATGCCGGTCTTGTAAGGGAGTGCGCGTTAAACACCAAGGAGACATTTGGTTAACGAGGCCCCTGGGCCCAGGTCGCAAGCCCTTCATCGAGGGGGGCCGACAGCCGGGCGCGCCGCACCAGTCGGCGGGCTTTTTCCACATTCCCATTTTGCTTGAGAAAGTCAGCATAAGTCTCTGTTATGGATGGATTTTGAGGCGCCAGTCTGAACGCTCTCTCAGCAAGGGCGAGGGCGCCCTCAGGATCGCTTGCCCGCCGCGCCAACGCCAGATTGTTGAGCGCAAAAGGGTTACCGGGGGAAACTGTCAACGCGGCGGCCAAGGCGGCCTCAGCCCGCTTTTTATCCCCGACATCAACCGCGATACCCGATAAAAGAAGAAGCGCGCTGAGGTCGGTCGGGTATGCGTCCGTATAGGTGACAAGGTCCTTGATGAGGGCCTGCGTCTGTCCCTCCATGCGGGGCAAGGTGGCTGCCACCGCGAAAGAGGGCATGGTTTTTGGCGCCCGGTCGAGCGCCGCCCAGGCCGCTTTGTCCTTCCCAGCAAGGCTCAACAGCCGCGCCTCCATCACCGGACCGCGATAGGGGGCGAGAGCTTTATCGCTGTTCAGCTGCTGTAGGGCTGCATCAATGTTCGCGCCGGCCAATCCCTCAAGCCAGGCGATGGCCAAGGCCGCGTCGGTCGGCTGGGCCCGGAAAGCCTCTTCCAAAAGGAGGTTCGCATCGTCCTGTTGACCCATCGCGCGGAGGGCTTCGGCCCGCAGGGCGGCATCATCCGACAATGAGGCCAGCCGCGCCGCCTCTTCCGCCTCCCCAAGGGCGAGGAGCAGCCGCGCCGCATCGGATGCCATGGTCGGGTTGGTGATGCCACTCAAAAACGTGACAGCCTTGCTCTTGTGGTTCTGCACAAAGAACAGCCGCCCGGCCCATAGACGGTTACCGTCGGCAGGATCGCCCGCAACGATACCCCGAATCAGCGCGAGGCTCTTGGGCGTGTCCCCAGCTACATAATGCTCTTCGGCCAGACGAGTGAGCACCGCCTCGCTTTTCGCTCCGGCTTCCCGCGCGGCCTCCAGGACAGGCCGAAGGGGGTCATCCCCTTCATTTAAGGATGCCCGGTTGAGGATCGCCGCCAAGAAATCAGGATGCGCCGCAATAAGCCCATCAAGGGTCGCTTTCGCTGAAGAGGTGTCGCCCGCACGCGCCTGAGCCGCGGCCAGCAAATTGAGCGCCAGTGGATCACCGGGTGAGGCGACAACGGCCCTTTGCGCTTTTGCGAGGGCGAGATCGGTATCCCTTCCTTGCAAGGCTGCGAGCGCCTCCAGCAGGGGCACATCATTCGTGCCTGACCCGAGGAACTGCGCCAGGGCGATGTCCGTCCCCGACGCTTTTGCCAATGCCGCCTCGGCGGCCTCATACTGACCATTGGCGAGGGCCAGCTGGGCTTTCAGTTGCAAAAGACCTGGATCAGCGGGCGTGAGAGCCAACCCCTCTTCCAGCACCTCACTCGCCTGCGTGACTTTATCCGTATCACGATAGAGTGTTACCAGTCCCTGCCGGGCGCCGCTATCGCCTGGGGCGCGCGCCAAGCGCTCCCGGAGGATGGTCTCCGCCTGCGCCGTGCGCCCCGTTGCTTGCTTGATCTCCGCCAAGAGGGTCGCACCACCCGCATAGCCTGTTAGCCAAGGCTCAATGGGGCCAACCACCGTGGCCGCTTCCGAGACCTTCCCCTCCTCCAGCAGGATAAGCGCCTCTAAATAGGCGGGGCGCGGATCGTTTGGCTGTTGGGGCTCAAGGGTCGCTAAGACCGCTCGCGCGCTATCCTTATCACCGGCGCGCAAAGCTGCTTCAACGCCAATGGCTCCTGCGGCCACATTGCTGGGGTCCACAGCCAACAGATCGTCAGCCAATGCCTTTGCTCGGGCGGGATCTCCTGAGCGTAGCGCCAGGCGTGCCCGCAAGGTGAGCGCGGGGATCGCGCGGTCTCCGTCGACCGTGAGTGTCTCGACTAAACGCCGGGCCCGGACTAAGTCGCCGCGCATATATTGTGCGCGCGCCGCACTGAGTTGTGCCAACCGGCCGAGGCGATCATGATCCAACGCAGGACCAAGGCCTTGAAGCGCCACCGCCGGTTGGGCTTGGAGCAACGCCTCCTCCGCCGTCATAAGGGCGCGAAGCGCCTGCGCGTCAGCACCGTCGGCAACAGAACCGATGGCCCGCTTGGCCTCGTCAAACTTTGACTGACCGAACAGCGCCTCGGCTAGGACTAAAGACACTTCCTCCGATGGCGCCCGGCGCTGGACCACCCGTGCCATTTTCTCCGCCCGTTCAAAAGCGCCCATACGGACGAGGGCTTGGCTGAGGCCAAGGCGCGCTGCCATATCGTCAGGGTTTGCCCTTAAAGCCTGCTCAAAGCGGATCATCGCGGCCCGGGGCTCCCCCTCATCGAGCTTGAGGTACCCCTCTTCCAGCGGGCTGGCTGCCGCAGCTTCAAGGGCGAGCGCAGAAACCCCAACCAGGGACAGGACAGATCGGCGAACCAATGAACATTTTGAATAAACCATCAGCATAGCCCATTAAATGAAGATAAACTCTTTCGTTTGCCACGGCTCGTCCGTGGCATCCACCATTTCAAGCGATCATTGCTGAGCATCATGGACCCCACGGACAAGCCACAGACAAGCCATAGGGAACGAGAAATCAGCGATCTCTGAGCGATAGCCATACCTAGAGCCTACCGGCTCCCGATGGCGAACAGCGCCACCCGTAGGGTTTTCAAGACAATGATAAGATCGAGAGCCAAGCTATAATGCTGAATGTAATAAAGATCGTAGGCCAATTTTTGCCGGGCATCCTCGATGGACGCACCGTAGGGGTAATTCACCTGGGCCCAGCCGGTGATGCCGGGCTTTACCTGGAGCCGATCCTTATAGTGAGGGATTGCGCTGGTGAGATCGCTTAAGAATTCAGGCCGCTCGGGCCGTGGTCCGACGAAGGACATCTTACCCGAAAGAACACTCAACGCCTGGGGGATTTCGTCAATCCGTGTCACCCGTAAGAAACGACCTATCCGGGTCACCCGACCATCGTTCTGCTGCGCCCAGCGGGCACCGTCCTTTTCCGCATCCACCCGCATCGTACGAAACTTCAACAGAGTGAAGGGTACCCCGGCCCGGCCCAGTCGGGTCTGGCGGTAAAGTACCGGTCCGCCGCCCTCTACCTTAATCGCCAACGCGACCAGGAGAAGAAAAGGCGCTGCGAACAGTAAAAGCGCCGTACTCAGTACAATATCGGCCGTCCGCTTAATGGCGCGCACCAAAAACCCGCCAGCGATGAGCGGGCTATCGGCAAGGTTGGGTCCTGCTGGCTCTTCGGCTTCAATCCGGCCGGTTTGGTAAGTCTCGGGCGCGCCCGGATGCCAAATCCACCGGCAAACCACGTCCGCCGCCTTGTTGGTGGCCACAAAACGGGATGAGATAATCGTCCGCCGCTGAGGCAACGCAAAAATGGCCGCGCGCCGTCGGGGCGTGCTCGACGCCCAACAGGACAAAAGACCAATCAAGACTATCAGCGCGAGGGCAAGCCCAAAGGCCTCAAACCATCCCATTGCACTCTCCCAGCCTATACCGCGGGTCGCGCCCACCTGTTCGGAGGCAAACGGAGACGCCGCGGCCTCATCAGAGAACCATTTTGTCTCAAGCTGGTGCAACCAATGTGCCATACCCTCACCTCCCACGGAGAAGGAGCGCCCCGAACCCGTTTGTGGCGCCCCGGCGCGGCTCTTGCAACCATGGGGGACGGCAGGCACGCCGTCTTTTGCCTCGCGGGCCAAAGGCTCTCCGGCGGGGCGTTTGATCAGTTTTAAAGGTAACTTCCTTAAGCCGCGGCATCAAAGAAGGGGCCCATGCGCATTTTAACCCTTTCCACCCTCTACCCCGACCCGGCCCGCCCGCGGCACGGGATCTTTGTGGAAAACCGCCTGCGCGCCCTAAAAGCCAGGGGTCACGACGAAAGCGTGGAGGCGCCCGTGCCATACATCCCTTTCAAGGGGCAGATATTTGGTGAGTATGGACAGTTCGCCGCCGCTCCAAAGGCGGACGAGCGGTTCGGTATGCCGATTACCCACCCGCGTTATCTTCTGCCGCCAAAGCTGGGGATGAATGCGGCGGTGCCTGCCCTCACCCACTGTTTCCGGCGTGCCATCGCCAAGGCTCTGAAAGACGGTTTCGCGCCAGACCTGATCGACGCGCACTATTATTACCCCGATGGGGTCGCCGCGGTGCGAGCGGCCGACGCTTTTGGCCTGCCTTGCGTCATCACCGCCCGGGGAACGGACATCAACCTCATCCCCCAATTCCCCAAGCAGCGGCAAATGATTCTTGAGACTGCAAGCAAAGCCGCGGCCAGCATTACCGTGGCCGATGCCCTGCGGGAGGAGATGATCCGCCTCGGTGCAGATGGGGAGAAAATCATCACCCTACGGAACGGAGTGGACCTTACCACCTTTTCCCCCGGCAACCGCATAGCCCTGCGCCAACGCCTTAGGGGCAAGGGGCCCCTCCTCCTATCGGTGGGTCATCTTATTGACCGAAAGGGTCATGACCTCGTCATCCGTATGCTGCCCCACTTACCCGACGCGCACCTCGTCATCGTCGGGGATGGGCCCGAACAGGCGGCCCTTGACCGCTTGGCCGAGGCAGAGGGGGTCAGGCATCGCGTTCAGTTTTTAGGCGAGGTCCCCCACACCCAACTGAGAGACGTATACGGCTCAGCGGACCTGTTGGTGCTCGCCTCGTCGCGCGAGGGATGGCCCAATGTCTTGCTAGAGGCCATGGCCTGCGGCACGCCCTGCGTCGCCGCGCCCATTTGGGGGTGCGCCGAAATCATCACCGCCCCCGCCGCCGGACGCGTGGCTGAGGACAGAACTGTCCCCGCCCTTGTTGGCGCTGCACAAGCCGTGCTTCGCGCGCCGCCCTTGCCCGCAGACACACGAACCTATGCGGAACAGTTTGGCTGGGATCCGGTGGCGAAGGGCGTCGAAGAGATATGGGGAAAGGCAGTGACCACAGCCCATGCCGGCGGCTGGGGCACCCCCACGCCGATCCCGCCCTTCAAGAAAGCTCCCCGCGCGCTCCTCACCGTGGATGCAGAAGAGTGCTTTGATTGGAAGGGGGATTTTTCAGGCTGGTCCGTTCCGCCCCTCGATATTCTCGACCGAGTACAGAATAGTGCCAAGCAGATGGGGTTCACCCCCCTCTACTTTGTGACCTACCCCCTGCTTGAGGATGAGGATATCGCAGCGCGCCTTAAGACATGGATCGCAGACGGTCAGGCCCATGCGGGGCTGCACCTTCATAGCTGGTCAACGCCGCCCTTGGGCTCTCGTCAAACCGGCGCCCACTCTTTCCAATGCCAGCTCGCTCCCGACCTACACCGAGAGAAACTGTCCGCCCTCATTCAATTATTTCACAAGCGCCTTGGGGCCAAACCCATCGCCCATAGGGCGGGACGCTATGGCATCGCCCCTTGGGTTCTAGACCAGTTAGTTGAGGCGGGCGTCCCATACGATTTCAGCCCCTCTGCCGGGTTTGATTTCTCGCACGAGGGAGGTCCAGATTTCTCGCGCGTTTCAGCCCTACCCCATCATCGGACAGGCCCGAACGGATCTGGCTGGATCTTCCCGGTCTCTGGAGCAAGCGCTATTAAACGTACAGACATTTTTGTCGGTGGACAGAATAGCGTCTTACGCAACCATATGGCAGCCGTTCGCCTCACCCCGGAGGGGAATTCCCTCAGTACCATGAAGGCCATAACGCAGCATCTTCTGAGGGGGCCTGACGCGCTCCTCACCCCGTCCCTTCATTTGAGTTCGCTTGTCCCCGGCGCCACGCCCTATGCGAAGACTGATATGGAGACGCATTCTATCCTCGACCGCCTTATTACCTGGTGGCGCTGGGCACAAAAAGAGGGTGTACGGCCGATAGGACTTGATGGAGTGAGGGCTATGTTGAGTGAAGAGCGGGTGTCATCCAGGACGAACACCGGACCGGTTCCAGCGGAGACCCGGGATCCATAGGCTCGGGATGCCCAAATTTCTCAAAAGACCCCAACCACTATCGCGACCCCGGGAAGGCTGAGAGGCGAGGTCCTTACCCTGCCCTCAGTCGTCTCGGTGCACTTTTTCCCGGCGTTCGTGACGCTCTTGCGCCTCTAGGGACATGGTGGCCGTCGGACGTGCCTCAAGCCGGCCGAGGGAGATCGGGTCCCCCGTCTCCTCGCAATAGCCATATTCGCCCATCTCAATCCGCCGCAGGGCGGAGTCGATTTTCGAGATCAGCTTCCGCTGGCGATCCCGAGTCCTGAGCTCGAGGGAGTGATCTGTCTCACTCGACGCTCTGTCAGCGGGGTCGGGCAAGTGCAAACTCTCGGACTGCATCTGCTCAATTGTTGAGCGACTTTCAGAGAGAATTTCATCCTTCCAATCCATGAGCTTCTTTTTGAAATAGGCCTGCTGGCGCTCATTCATAAAGGGCTCATCGTCGGTAGGACGGTAGGTTTCATCCAAAACGGTCATAGGAG
>ERZ1740067.1057-NODE-1057-length-19974-cov-5.273608_pt1 | contig 19974 bp, 18 predicted proteins | sample MGYA00581736_ERZ1740067 | MGnify/ENA primary metagenome ERZ1740067 (study PRJEB43018, sample SAMN04849236) | marine metagenome | isolation source: floating plastic debris | place: Pacific Ocean | collected 2008-08-27 | study: EMG produced TPA metagenomics... | reverse complement strand
GCGACCCGCCTGCAGGTTGTGTGCTTGGCATCTCAGAATGTCTTTTAGCGGATGAAGACACTGGCGAATGTCGGACAACAGAGCATACCTATGAGTGCACGGTTGCAGGAACACCTGGTGGCGCAGTCGGATATTGCGACGAGGATGTTTATTGTATTGATGGTGACTGCGAGACCGTTACACGCCCGCAGAACACCGAGTTCAATCAAGCTGTCTCTGCGCTCTCCGTCCTTGGCCAGCTTCAAAATGACGTAAACGATGCGACCTTGGAGATTTTCCCAGGCGAGACGTTGAAATGCTCAAAGGCCGTCGCCGGGCTTAAGAATTGCTGCACCGATGATGGCATCCTCTTAAGCCTTGGGTTTTCTTGCTCCCCAGAAGAAGAAAGTTTGGCGCTTCGTAAAGCTGACGGACAATGCCACTACGTCGGTACGTACTGCTCCAAAAAGACCTTCTTTGGCATCTGTCTCACGAAACGCAGGTCTCACTGCTGTTTCACCAACAATCTCGCCCGCATCACTCACGAACAGGGTCGTCCGCAAATCGGATTCAGTTGGGGTAATCGGAAGAACCCGGACTGTTCAGGATTCACGGTGGCGCAGTTCCAAGCACTCGATCTCTCCATGGTCGATTTCTCCGAATTTTATGACGAAGTGCTGGAGTCCTTCACGGGCCCAGACACCGATGCAGCGACAGCCGCGATTGCCGATAGGATCATCAATGCGTATCAATGCCCACCAAATTGTTAGAGGGCTGATCGCTTCTCTATGTGTGATGGCAGCTTTGCCATCGGTAAGCGTCGCTCAAGAGCGTGCCCCTGATCCATTCTATTGCGAAGAACGCGATCTTGGGCGTTACTTCTATTGTGAGCGAGAGCGAAATAAGAAGGCTCCCCCTGAGCCGACAATCATCGAAGTCACTCCGGCTCCCCCGTCCGCAACTGAAGAAATCGCTGCAATCCGCGAGCATCTTGAAGAATTGCGCGCCGAAGCCGTACTGCGCCCAACTCAGGATAATGTACGCGCCTATGTAAGCTTCCAACGGCAACAGCTTGATCGCGCCAGCACGTTTTCAGACGCATGGCGGCGTCTTCTTTGGACGGAACCCTCATTGGATTACACCTTGCAACGGCCTGTGTCGCAGCTCGGCAAGCGTCAATGGCTCGACGAACGCCGCGCCGACAGAAATGTTGTTCTCGCCAGTCTCGGTGAGCGTTACGGCATGTTCTACTTTTTTGCTGCCTCTTGCACGGCGTGCACAGAATTTTCGCCAATCCTAAAAGCGTTTGCAGACCATCATGACATTCCGGTCAAAGCCGTCAGTGTTGATGGTGGTCCGTCGCCATACTTCCCCGATGCCGTTCGCGATAACGGCCACATGGCAACGCTCGGCCTATCCGGTGCGCCGACGCCCGCCGTGGTGCTCTATGACTCCGAAGCCAACAAGGTCATTCCAATAGGTTTTGGCATTGTCTCTCAATCAGAACTCGAAGACCGCATTTTTGTCCTCACGCAGACCATAACTGGGGAGGACTATTGATGGGGCATCACCCACAGCCACAAGACTTAGAAACCGTCACCGAGGCGTGGCTTATGGCTCGCGGTGTTCGATTGGTTCGGATCAGTCGCCAGGAGCGGGATGCTGCGCTCCAACGTCTCTCACGATTTGGCGATCCTGAACGCCGTAAAGCGCTTCGTATGGTCGCTCTTTGGTCTCTTGCGCCTGGCTGTGCGGTCCATCGACCAGATCTGACCGTGAGAGACATGGCCGATTTCATCGGCGCAGAAGGCTACGCACTCGAAGATTGCCATGGAGAACGAACCTTAGTCCCGGAGGACCTTGACCAATGAGAAAGACACTCAAAAAACTCACCGTTTCCTTAGCGTCCATGGCGATAGCGCTGGCACCAATGGCAGCCCACGCCGACGTCAATTCTAAGATGAATGACTTCTGGGATGAGATTGGTGTTGCCGCCAATGTCACGGGACCAAGCTCCTTCCAAGGTCAACGTGCTGGCTACTACACCCTTGGCAATGTCTATCTGCGGACGCCCCAAGAAACACTGAATCCGGTCAATATACAGATGCCCGGTTATCGCGCTGGATGCGGCGGTATTGATATGTATGCCGGTGGTTTTTCCTACGTGAACTCCACCCAGCTCGTGGCGTTTATGAAAGCCGTGGCGAACAACGCGGCGTCCTTTGCTTTCCAGGTGGCACTCGAAACAATCTCACCGGTGATTGCAGAGAAAGTCAGTGAGCTACAATCGATAGCGCAACGGATCAATCAGTTTTCGGCAAGTTCTTGCGAAGCGGGTCAATTGGCTGTGGCGGCGGTCTGGCCCCAGTCCGATCAAGCCAGCCGTGTTATCTGTGAAGCGTCGGCCTCGCGGCGTGGGCTTTATCCCGATTGGGTCGCAGCGCGTCATGGCTGCGGCGCTGAAGGGGATCGTTCAGGTGTCCTTGGCGGAGCAAGCGCAGAGGAAAAGGCGCAACTGCCTCAAAACATCAATATTGCTTGGGACGCGCTAAAGCGTCACCCGGTTATCAATTCCGACCGGCAATTCATGCAATTCCTGATGACCTTATCCGGGACGGAGATCCTACGAGCGGGCACCGACGATGATGCTCAGCAGTCCTATGAGTTTTTGCCGTCCCGTATGCTCGATGCCGGCGTTATCTCAGCCTTTTTAGATGGCGGCGAGATCGCGATCTATGAATGCGATGCCGACCCTGATGACCGCTGCCTCAATCCAACTACGGGCACAGCCGTGACCATTCCCGCTGCGGATGGGTTGAGAGCGCGCGTTCAGCTCATGCTGTCAAACATCACGAATAAAGTGCGCACGCGCACCGCGCTGACGGCAGACGAACAAGCCTTCCTCAATCTGCCGAGTATTCCGGTCTATAAGATGATCAGCGTACATTCCGCCTATGAAGGGGTCTTTGCCGATCAGACCATACAGTCTTATGCCGAGATAGTCGCCATCGATCTGCTCTATCAGCTTTTTGAAGAATTTGCAGAGACCCTGGAGGATGCTTCGTCAACAGCAACATCGGGCGCGCGGGATTCTGTTCTCGCTTGGAAAAAACAACTCGCCACGCAACGACAATTCCTAATCGATTACCAGATTGAGAATAACGCCCGCATCGAGGTTGTTGAACAAATCATCTCCAAGACTCAAGCGATTGAACGCCAACTTGCTGGTCGATTGTCCCGCGATCTCGCAGACGCGTTCGAGTTTTCACAAGCGACATTCTAGGAGACCGAACCCATGGAAGTGATTACCTATGGCGGCGGAGAATTTGTTCGCGACATCCTAAACGGCGTTGCTGCCCTTGTTGGCGGCGGTGCTTTTGGCTCTGCCATCCGTTTATCGCTTTTACTGGGCCTCCTGTTCACGCTGTTTCAAACCGCCTTCAATATGAACGCTTGGGTGATGATCCGATGGTTCATCACGACACTGCTCATCTATCTTTGCCTCATGGTTCCCAAAGTCGAAGTCACTGTGACAGATAGGTTTAACCCAGGCTTGCCAAGTCCAACCGTTGCGAATGTCCCAATCGGATTGGCTTTGGTCGCGAGTATCACGTCAACCGTGGGCGATAGGTTCACGGATCTTACGGAGACTGCATTCGCGCTTCCGACTGATCTCGAATATCAAGAGAACGGATTTATTTTCGGATCGAAAATTTTCCGTGACTCCATGTCTTTTCGCGTGACGGATACAACCTTCAGCGAGAACCTGTCGGGTTATGTACGAGAATGTGTGTTCTTCGACCTATTAGAACATCGTTATTCAGTTACTGACCTTCGAGAAACGAACGACTTATGGGCATTCATCACAACAACCCATGCGCCTAATCCCGCACGCTTCTACGAGTTCGTCACCGGGCCAGGGACAACTGTGGTTCAATCCTGCGATGTCGCAGCAACCACTTTAGATGGTCAATGGAACGCAGAAATAGACCGTATAGCCACCATTTACGGAAAACAAATTAGACCGGACCTTTCCGACGCTGCTGCCCGCGCGCTGGTGCTTGGATCATTGGTTGACAGTCATGATTTCTTTTTGGGGTCTGCCCGCGCTGCAACCGCTCAAATCCAGCAAACGACGCTCGGCAATCTGATTGACAAAGCCGTGCGCGATGAAGGGGCAGAGCTTGGTGCGGACGCCTTGTTGGATGCCTATGGACAAGCGCGCACCGATGTTGAAACGGCCAATGCGATTGAACAAGGCGCTAGGATTGCTGATAGGTTCGTACCTTTATTTCGCACAGTCGCAGAAACGGTCTTCTACGGATTGTTTCCTATACTGTTTCCGATCTTTCTCATGCCAATGGCAGGCGTCCGTTTGTTGCGCGGATACACGTTTGGATTTGTGGCCCTTATGTCATGGGGACCGCTCTATGTGATCCTTCACCGGATCACTATGGGCACAGCGGGTTTCAAATCCCTCGGCGCATCATTCACCCCAACATCTGGAAATGAGATCACGCTAGTAACGCAATCGGGCATAGCCGGCGCACATGCCGATATTGCAATGATCGCTGGGTATCTAACGCTGCTTATTCCTTTTGCAGCTGCTCGGCTTGGCCAGGGAGCAATGGCCTTTGGCGGGCTCGCCCAGTCCTTCTTGCAGCCGGCCCAATCTGCCGCACAAACAGCGGCGCGGGATATGACCACCGGCAATTTCTCGTTCGGCAACACGTCCATGGGTACACATAGGTACAATATGACCGATGGAAACCGAACGGCCACCAGCTCATTTTCTGATGTTGGGGAAACATCATTCAACACGCCGCAAGGGGGCCGCGTTCGAGTCTCGGGTGGAGGACGGACCGTTCTCGACGGTAGCGGCGCTGGAAGTCGAACGTTTACAGACGTTCTTTCGTCTCAGCAGTTCTCGCAGGCGATGACCTTTGAAGCTGGAAGATCGGACGAGCTTCGCTCTGCGGCAGCCCAGAGAGAGACACAAGCACGATCTGCGCTCAGCCATCAAATGGGTGAAGCAGCGTTCATGGTGAGCAACGGAGCAAGTCTGGAAGAGGCTACAGGATGGGGTCAGAACACCAATCAGCAAAAAGGCTTCAATACTCTCATTACGGACGCAAGTCGGTTTGCATCGCGATTTACAAACCAAAACGAACGTGCACTTGCAGCGGAACTCTATATGCAAGCGTCGGCAGGCATCGAACGGGGCATACCAATTGTTGGAGCCAAATTCAAAGCTGAAGCAGGTGCTAAGGGTTCGGTAGTTTCATCAAACCGCGTAGCCGAGATTGCTGAAGAAGCCAGAGAAGCAGCAATTTCCCAACAGGCTTCTACGAACTATGAGCACGCGGTGAACACGTTTGACCGTAATTCAACTGGAGTGACATCGGGGCAGAGTTCTACGTGGCGGGAAGGCTTTGCTTCAAACCTGCAAGACCTAAGAAGTGCCTCATCGGACGTAGAGCGCTATCAGGCACGCGCTGACACGGCCCGACAGCTCGCCAGCGATATCAGTTCTGAGGGAAGCTCTATCACCCAACAACTGAGCCAACCCTTCTGGGAGTATATGGTTGATGAAGTCGGCCTTGGCCGCGCTCAATCCTTAGCTCTCTCATCTGACCCGCAAGAAGTCATCGAAGTCCGTCAGATGGCGAATGATTTTGTGGATCATTGGGTGGCAGACGCCATAGAACCGCAGTCTGTTCCTGGCTGGGTTGATTCTAGAGGAGCGATAATCGAAGAACCAGCCGATCTAAGCGACATAGAGGTCACAGCAGCCTCAAACATGGCCGCTGCCCGCATTTTTGCTTCACCCCCACCAGAAGGGCACGATGTAACAGCATTTGACCAGAGCAAAGTGGAATCCCTTGAGCGTGCGGTTGGCGGCGTGTCTCAATTTGCTAAGACACGAGCATCTCGTGGAAGCGACAGCGTAAAAGGAAAAACCGCCGCTCAGGCGGCAGGTGTCGAGGAAAGGACACCAGATAAGGTCGGCGCAGGTTTTATTTTTGACCGAGGCAAACGACAACACCAAGGAGGCGATCCTACCTTTGATTTTGAGTTGGAGGGAGCAGAAAGCCGTGGTCGTGCAAATCACTATGAAACAGGGGAAACACGATTAAAAGACAACTAGTGGCTAGCGTCCCTCAGCTTCCGCTTGCTTCAGTTTTATCGCCATTTCGCGTGCTGTTTTGTAACCGCTCCAGAGAGACGTAACACCGACGCCACCAACTAAAGAACAGATTAAGCCAGCGAACACGTTGACGAACCATTCTTTGCTTACAAAGGCAAAAGCCAGATTTGCGAGACCGAAAAGCAAAATCGCAGCCGTCATCGCCAGAAATGGCCAGTAGACACAGGTATTGTTCGCCTGCCACTTATATTGGCTGCGCATTTGGATTTCGAACTGTTCTTTAAGAACAGGGTCAACAAAAGCTGCATGTTTTTTAGGGTCTTGTTCCATAAGAATTCTATAGCAGATTTATCAGAACAAATCACGTTACCGTCTATGCGTAGAGGCTGATCGGGCCGGGTGTTGGTATGTCTGCCGCAAGCGCCAGACCCCCACGGCCTTTGGACCGAGGGGTCTTGGACATACGCCGCAGGCACCCGGCTAAGATCGTCTATCAGCCGCGCTTGAGGTTTTCGAAGGGGATACCAAGACTCACCGCCCCAACATCCGCATAGCGGCACTATGTTAGAATAAGGTGCCCACAAACCAACGTTGGAGTTGTGACGCGTATGCTGTCACCACATTTTTTCTGTGACGGGAATGACGGGCCGTGGGTCAGTTTGAAATTTTTTTGGGGGGTTAGATTTCGCCGAAGTGGACGTCTACCCAATAGTGTTCAGTGCCCATTATGGGGCGAGATAAAGACATAAGAAGCGTTAGGGCGACACTTCTCAAAGCGTCGCCCTCGTTATTCGCTAAAGCTGCTTCCAGAAAACGATTTTGTCGCCTCCCGGCTCATAAAACTCGCGGATACAAGCTTCTTCTGTATACCCGCACTTCTTATAGAATGAGCGAGTAAGCGCGAATTCATCCGTCCCCATAGTTTCAACGAGAAGAATGCGCTGATCTTGGCCTCTAAGCTCACGTTCAATATAGGCCATCATTTTAGCGCCTATCCCTTGACCTTGGCGGTTTGGGTCAACGCCTATGGCGAGAAGATTCCATGTTCCATCAGTAGCTCGTTCTGGCTCACAGAAACCGAATGAGACCACGAGGCCACTTCGTTCTGCGACGAACCATATGTCCTTGACTGCTTTATTCTTATAGCCGCTGATCATGTCATCGAGTGCGCTCGCGGGAAATAGGTTGGTTGTTTCAGCGATAGTTCCGATTGTGGCGTAGTCGTCTATTTGAGCGGGACGAATAGTCGTTTGTGTAGTCAATGCTTCATTCCTTGCGTTAGGGCGCATAGGCACCGTCAGGCCGCTAAAGCCTTTTGTCAGTTTGGATTAAAAAATTTTCCAGCCGCGAGCGTGCGCTCAGCGCCTGAAAAGAAGCTCTCCCGATGTCGGGGGCTATGTTTTAAGACAAAACATGGTTGCAAATATGATGACACTTAGTTGAAGTGAACGCAACCGAGATGGCACTCCCCAACGAAAATCTGTTGCTTATGAGCTCTCGAGCGTCGGTTTTAGGGCGACTTAAGCCGTTCACGTGGATATTCTGAATATCACCTTCGGGCCACTTCCTGCCTGCCAATTTCAAACTGGCCCACTACCGAATGACGCGATTTCCTTGAGTAATCCACAAGCTTGCGTTAAGCTTCCTATTGATCAGTAACATGTTTTTCGGTCACGGCCATCATTAGTGGTATGACCGATCGAGTATTACATTCTGGCTTTCTCTCTACCGAAAGCTATTCCATATCAATTCATGAACGAGTTGGCGGTGACCAATGAGCACCGCAGAGGATATTCCGCGCTCTGAAGAGCAGTCCATTGGGATTGGACACAATACAAGACAGCGTTCCGAGAGTTGTTTGCCACCCTTAAAAGATCGCCGGTGCCTTAAAGATCAACCCATCACTGAAGAAGAATTGCTTCGCGCCTGCGAGGTCGTGTCGCTCATTATCGAGGCTTATGGCGATGCATACTGGCCGATATTGGATCGACTGGAAACGGAACTTGAAACGCTCCTGTCCAGAACCTCGCGCATAAGCAAGTACAAAACCAGCGGTAAATCTATTAAGCGACCCCGACGGTGCTGACATTACCTGATTGGAAAATACCCGGATCGAAGGGATGGGTGATTTTCTGTAGCTCATCCCGCTTAAATTCGAGTGTCCCACCGATCCCGTATTCAGGCCGCGTATTGACGTGTCCCATCAATGCAAGGCGCAGTCCATAATCAAGGCCAGCGTGGAGCATCCGATCCTCAAATGAATGGCGGAAGGAATAGATCTTATGCTGATCGGTCGGCAGGAGTTTGCGCTGCCGGAAAGCCTTCATGAGGTTAGCCGATGCAAGCAGGGATTTATCGTAGTATCTAGGGAAGCCTTCTGGTGTCGCCATCATTGCGATATGCGCAACACCAACCAAAGGCACTTCGCGGGCTGTGCCTGGATTTTTCAGCTCCCGGTTCTGCTCAGGTTGAATAACGATGTGAGGTACACTGTGATTTAACCGGATATCTTGCTTCTGGAGACCGCAAATTTCACTCAAGCGGGCTCCCGTCTCGATCAAAACGAAGAGTATTGATCGAAGCTCCTCATTGAGACCATCAAACAGGCCGGGGACCAAGACCTTTGTCCTCACCCAATCGTCGTCAAATGGAAGGCGCTTCTTCTTCACCGTCTTCCCTGAGAAATACATCTTGCGGAACGGATTGTCGTAGTCCCGCACACCAATGTGCTCGAAGTATCGTTCTAAGAGCGACTTCACATTGCCGATATGTCGATTGGCGGTGTTTGGCGTGACGGGTTCTGACCCATCTTCCGGGTCCATTTTTTCCTTCCACCAGTCTTGATACTCAATGGCAATATCTCTGGTGATCTCACCGACGGGCATATCTCCAATCTGAGAAATAAAGTAGTTCACGGAAGTCAGTTTGGTTTTGCGCCAGCTGTATTTCTGTGCATCGGATTTATTGTAGAGATCATCAAAGGCGATCTTCTCCACAAACAACTCAAATGCTTCGCTGATGGGAATGCTCTGGGAGGGGTCTTCAGCGCCGCCCAGCAAGGCAGCGGCGTCCCGTTCTTTGGGGCCATCGCTAACACGGTTATTGAGCTGGCTCTCTAGGATATGGATACGGTCGAGTAGCGCCCGGGTCGTTTCTGTCGCTGCGAGGTCCTCTGCGGACTTGTAGGCGAAGCCATAGGCGGTTGCTCGTTGTATTGCCGCTTGGTGGCGCGCTTCGGCTGCCGCGCGTTCGGCCTGAGACATCTCTCCACGCTCATGCGCCTCAGCGGCTCTGGCGGCGAGGGAGTACCACCATTGCTCGTCAGCTTCGGCTAACAGGTCTCGTCTGGCGCGAGCAATTTCAATGTTTGAAGTGCGCAAAGAGATGCGCGGCATCACCCTTGGATCAACATGCGAGAATCGTCCGGGTACGCGCCTTTGGTAGTAGTAGATGCCGCGTAATTGCAGCAAATATCTGTCTCGTTTTGTCATGGCCGCTCGCGCCCTTTGTATTCTCATTTGTATGTTATTTGTATGAGAATATGGAGCGACCGTCAAGAAACGCAAAAGGCTCAACTTAAAAAGTTGAGCCTTTTCAATGCGTTAACGCGAAACCATTTCCAATAAACTGGCGCGAGTGACGGGGCTCGAACCCGCGACCCCCGGCGTGACAGGCCGGTACTCTAACCATCTGAGCTACACCCGCGCAATGTTAGTGACAGGACAGCCCGTCAAGAACAGGAAGCCCGGATACTCGACCGCTACAATGAGGTCAAGCAGAAACGGCCCGGAGTGATAGTGATTTGATGCCTGTAGCGTCGGGTGTTCTTATTGAATCAGCCCGATGCTAAAGAATCTTTGTTTTTCGCGCGTGAGCCTGCTTTCTCTGACCCAATATGATCGCCCGGCGGGCTAATGGCGCCAGGGGCGCAACGGGTTTTCCACACAGCATGTGGAAAACCGAAAGAACAGCCATCATCAGTTAGACAACGGCCCATTCCGACCCGAGATCACGAGTCCTTCCCGCCATTTGGGCCGTAGGGTTAGGGGCGACAGTACCCTGCGAGCTAGACGCGCTTTGGCCGAGTGCCCCAGCTGTCCCATCTGGGCATGCTCGATCTGGATGTCCTCGAAGCCCGCTTCTCCCATTTGCCACTCCATATGGGCGGCAGAGTACTCATGCTGATGCCCCAGACCCTGGCCGGGACGCGGCATCATGAAATGGTCCGTGAAATCCTTGCCCATGATCATTCGAAACATATTCCGGAGGCGGAAAAGGTTTGGTGTTGTCATGAACACCAGCCCTCCCGGCGCGAGCCATGAGCGGATCTTGGACAGAATAATATAGGGCGGAACAGGCATATGCTCGATCACTTCGAGGAGGACCACCGCGTCGAACTGGCCATGCCACTGGGCGGGATCATCTTCGATAAGGTTGCAAACGTCGAAGGGTACTCCCGCTTTATCGACAGAAGCCCGAAAACCATCGCTCACATCCCCCACGCGAGAGGTACAGCCGAGCATCTTCTGAGCGAAGATCGCCAACTGACCACCGCCCACCTCCAGCACCCGGCGCTGGGGTCCCAGCTTGTGAGGCGCGAAATGAAGAAGCGAGCGCCAATAGCGCTCCCGCTCGATCTCGTAGTAGGTCTCGCCTTCAAAAAATCCCGCACCGACAATGAGGTCATCATAAAGCCGGTCAAAGGTGCCACGATCCACTCCCCCCTGTTGAGCAGTGGCGGCGGACGTTGGTGATACGGACTGGGACATCGGCAAGCCGCCCTTCTCTCTTCCTGGTGGGTTTCTAGCGCGCCGGGCGATCACATTGGATCGGAGAAAGTTGGCTCACGCGCGAAAAACAAAGACTCTATAGCATCGGGCTGATTCAATCAGAACACTCAATGCTATAGAAGATTTTTGGGCGCCTGGGCAAATGTGGGACAGCGAAAAAAGAGCCGCATGACTGATAGGGGTGTACTGACAGTCATTGCAGCCCCTCGACGTGCTATCAATTGCAAATGCGCGGGGCCCTATGAAACGGGACTTGCCTTATTCGCAGCACCCGGAAAGCGCTTGGCGGATCGCCTCAATGCGCTCTCGGTTGGCGCTAAGGTCCTCGTGCCCCACCCGCGAGGCGGAGCGGACATGGACCACATCCTCCGCAAGACGGAACTCAACGTCATCCACAAAGCCCATCAACGGGGATCGGAACGTGGCAGCAATATAGGCCGGCTCGGTGGAGACGATGCCCCCGCCAACATCGTCAATGGCGGCGGGGAGTGTTGCCCATGCCGCGACGGGAAAGGGGTCGATCTGGTGCTGAGACGACGCTCCCGCTTCGCTGACGACACAATTTGGTTTGTCCGGACAGGAGGACAACACGCCGTCCACAAGGCCCGGCGCCGCGCCGTCCTGCGACTTTTGCGCGAGCACGTAACCCGCTACGGCGATCAGCAACGCCAATCCAACAACGATCCAAATCAAGATCTTAACAATGCGCATTTTCCCAACTCCTCACCTATATCCATATTGTGACCAGTGCGTTCCCCTGCCCCGCCAGACCGAAAAATCCCTACTTTTCAGGTTTTTCACCAATGCGGCGAAGCACGCACCTTTTTTGATTCTGGCGCCTCTTCAGGACCGCCGCTTAAACGTACAAGACCATAGAGCCAAAGGGAACATGCTCCCGCCTCGCAACCCGAACGATAGAGGGGAGATGAGGCAGACCGAAGGAAAGCCATGTTTTCTGCACCCCACATATGGGTGCGAGAGCGCAAGACATCGCTAAGGGAGGGTTTTAAAGCCCTGGTCCACTTAAGCGCTTTTATTATATGGGCTGGTGGGTGAAGTCCATCTACCCCAAGTCTTTAATCCGCACACCCCCCTCTATATCAACAACCCACAGGTCGCAGTCAAAGGCGCGCTCTTTTTCAAAGAAACGATCAACCTCCTCGTCAGCAACTGATTCGAGAGAGGGGCGCCAGCTTAACGCCCCTTCATCATCATAGGTCGCACAAAATACAGTGAACTGATTTGTGTTCTCAGCAATAACGAGGTGGATAACCCCCGCGATCTCATGGCCACGATGGCGTACAGTCGCAAAGCCTCCCAGGCCTTGCACCGTTCGAATGAGAGATTGAACTTGAAAATCAGATCGTGGCCGTAGAATCACGCCCGTCTTATATCATCAAGACGGGTCACGTTCGAGGGAAAAGGGAGAGAGCCACCCCCCGTCGTCCTATCTTCGTCCAGTGCTTGATACGGCAGACGCAATATACCGGTTGTACCGGCCCCCGCAGCGCTGACGAGACGCAGTTCACCGCCATGCACCCGAGCGAGGGCTTTACTCAAGGAAAGCCCGATGCCGGTGCCCCGCACACCGCGCACCCCTTCGGCGCGCGCCTGCTTGAACCGCGTGCCCACAAGCGCCAACTCATCAGGGGCCATGCCCACACCAGTGTCCACGACACTAAAGGTTATGACCGCCCCTTCACGTCGAGCCGACAAGGTGACACCGCCGGTCTCTGTAAATTTCAGCGCATTCGAGAGCAGATTGAGTAGCACCTGCCGCACAATCTTGGCGTCCAGCATCACGGTATCCAACGTGGGATCCACCTCGGTACGCAGGTACAACCCATCCTCCTCCGCTCTCAACCGCATGATTTCGGCGCAAAAGCGAACAATGTCCTTTGGTCGATGAGGCTCTACCGTGAGAGGCGTTTCATTCGCCTCGGCTTTCGACAGGTCGAGCAAGTCCGAGATCAAAGACAGCAAATGCTGCCCACTATCGTGGATCACCTTCGCATAGTCGCGATATTTGTCGTTCCCCATCGGGCCGAAGCGTTCGCCCTGGATCGCATCTGCAAACCCGATCACGGCGTTAAGAGGAGTGCGAATCTCGTGACTAACATTGGCCAGCTGCTCGCCCCGCTGCGCCACAAGCTCCGCGGTCCTTTTGCTTTCCGCACGGGCAGCCTGCTCAGACTGAAGGCGCGCCTCAATATTGCGGGTAACGGAGCGAAGGCGGCGGCCAGGCCCCCGGCTGAGGGCGATCTCGACTGCGGCGCCGAGGGTTTCACCCACCCGCACACGGCATTCGAAACGGGCCCGCCCCTCACCCTCGGTGCGACCGACCTCAGCCAACGCGCTGAGGAGGCGTTCCTGATGCGCTGGCGCGACAATGTCCATCAATCGCCGCCCAATAAGGGCTTCAGGTGCAACGCCAAAGGTGGAGAAAGCCCCCTCTGAAATTCTCTCGATTCGTCCATCTGGAGAGTGGATAGCGATCACATCATCGCCAGGGCCCGCCCAAATACTGGCCTCCGTCGACAATTTAAGATGCTTTTTCAAGGCGCTGAACATACCGGGTTAACAGTATGGCCCAGACTGTTAACGGTTCCTGAATGCCCTTGGGACAAGGTGATTTTGAGGGCGGTCGGGCACCGGCTGGCCTCGGGTATGGTTAAAATTTTCTTTAGGCGAATAACCGTTCGATTGCGGGGAGAGGTATGCTACGCCTCTTTTTCAGGCCTGGGTGGGCACCCCGTTGGTTGGGCAAAAACGCGGAGGAATGGGATGATGAAACGGGGAACCCTGGGGGTCGCCGCAGCTGCGGCCATGACAGTATTGGTACCAATGACGGCAACGGCGGACGGATCTAATCCAGCAGCGCCGATGATGGAGAAGTCAGCGGCACCCTACATTTTTCTAAGAGGCGACATCGCTCACCTTGAGGGAATGACCCTCAAAAGTGATAAGTCCACGCGCGATGCTCATTTCCGGCTTTCTTCTTACGATTCAAAAGAAATGGCGGCCGCCTCCGTGGCCTATGCGGCGCTCGTGGCGGCGGACACACCCGCCTTTGCCAACACGATCGAGAAAAAGACAAAGAAGCGGCGCGACAAGCAAGCGTTTGTTGAAGAGCTGAACGCCAACCCTGCCATGGTCCGTGACCTTGATGGCGCGCAGGAGGCGATTGACGCCATCCTCACCGTATTCGCAAAAGACGCAACGCGCATCGAACAGCTGGGCGACCGCTATATTGACCAGGCTTACCAGCTTCAGAAGCTGAGCTGGGCGAGCAAAAAGCTACCAACCGACGGGATGACCCGGGTACGCAGCGCCGCGGAATGGAGCGCCTCCCGCCGGTGGCCCGTCATGAGTGCCCTTCCCGCTAGCAAGAGTAAGGCCGGCAACACCCGCCCGAACCTTGGGGCCGAGGCCATGTGGAACAATGACTGGTCCACCATCGCAGCGGACGCCAATCTTGATCCCAAGGCCAATGTGATGGTCACCAAAGCATTGGTTCTCGGCACCCGTTACGCCCTTGGCGATATAACGCCGAGCCACCTAGCCAGCTTCGGAACGTCCAAAAAAACCGATCGCTGCATGAATAGCGCGAAGCTGATGATGAACCAGTGCATGGCCGCGACGCGAAACGCCTATGAGGAGGCCTTCTGCATCGGCACCCATGGTCTACACGACGTGTCCCGTTGCGTCGGGTGGCCATCCAGTTCGGGCAAGGCCAAGTAAACCGCCACACGCTCACAATGATCGAGACAAAGGGGCCTGTTTCCTTCGGGCCCCTTTGGTTTTATGGGGGCGTGATGACAGCTCCCTCTTCCACTGGTCCAAGCTTTGACGACATTGCAGGTGACTTCGCCTTTATCGATGATTGGGACGAAAAGTACCGCTACCTAATCGACTTGGGCGAGCGCCTCGCTCCCCTCCCCGATGAGGCCCACAACGACCGGACCAAGGTTCGGGGCTGCGCCAGTCAGGTCTGGCTTGAGATTGCATGGAACGATGGGAATATTCTTCGCATGCGCGGTGACAGCGATGCCGCTATCGTCAAAGGCCTCGTGGCGATCATGATCGCTCTTTATGATGGTCAGTCTCGGGATGATGTCCTCGCCATCGACGCCAAAGCGAAGTTAGCGGAACTGGATCTTGAAGATCACATCACCCCCCAGCGCTCTAATGGGGTGGCCAGCATGATCGCGCGCATTCGCGCTGAGGCTGAGGCACGCCGCGGGGATTAGATTACCCGCCCGTCCGCTCCATCGCGCGAAGGAAAGACGGCAACGCCATATTGCGTTTCACATAAGCCCCAAGGCGGGGATAAGGGTCCAGTACCTCCAACCGGTCAGCCATATGGGCAATATAGGTCATGCCAAAGTCTGGACCCTGAAGGCTATCCCCCAAAAGGAACGGTTTGTCCCCCAAAAAGTCCTCAACATAGCTCAGCTGACGGGGCACCTCCGCCTCGGTAAACATCGAAATCAGCGCCGGCGTCGGTGAGGTTTCGCGCATAAGGAGGAGTTTGAGGAGGAGCGGCGCAAAGGCAGACCCTTCCGTATAATGAAGCCATTGGGTCCAGATGGCTCGCGCCTTCACATCCTCTCTTGAAGGCGCAAGGCGTCCCTCTCCATCATAACGGTCAATCAAATAGGTGGCGATGGCCCCCGACTCGGCAAGCAAGAGACCGTCATCTTCAATGACCGGCGACTTTCCCAACGGGTGCGCCGCCTTCAAATCATCCTGTGCCCGCCCGAATGCATCTCGCTCATAAATGCTCAATTCATAGTCGAGGCCAAGCTCCTCAATGAGCCAAACCGTAAAGACCGATCGGCCGATGCGCAAATGATGGACGTGGAGCATGGTGTGCCTCTTGGTTGAATAACGAGCTGACCTTAGGGGGCTGTGGGCATATCCGCTAGAAAGAGATGCACCGTACGGTCGAACTCATCCGCAAAGGCAATGGTGGAGTGATCCGCCTCACGAAACGCCTCATAAGTGACGTCTAGGCCATTATCTTCCAGGGTTTCAGCGAGATGGCGAACCAGGTGCTCCCGGATGACTTTATCCTTCTTCGCCCCTAGGATCAGAACGGGCTCGTCGTACCCCGCAAGAATATCCACAATATCAAACCGTGCGATATCCTCAGTAGGCTTCACCCGAACGAAGGGGCGCAAGGCGAAGGGGATCCAGGTCTGGGCCACAGCCTTCGCATTCTGCCCAGCGGCTTCTAGTACCAGACCATCCCCCCCCTCCACTATTTGCGCTAGCTGCGCGCAAACAAATCCGCCCAAAGAATGCCCCCAGAAGATAACGGGTCGATCTTCATCCTTAGCCATCAAGGTTTCAATATATGCCGCCATGGCGAGCGCGGCTTGCTCAAAATCTGCGACGGTTGGCGTGCCGCCACTTTCACCATGACCAGGCAGATCGAAGGTCACCATATCACCATAAGGTAGCAATTTGAGAGCATGTTGCACCCCATTATTGTAGAGGTTTGCGCCAATCCCATAACAGTGCACGAACAAAGGAGCTGAGGTCGCCGCCTCCCTCTCCACATGCAGTACATTGAGACGACCACGGCCAAAGTCTAAAGATAGCTGCTTTTGGGTGGCAGGAATGAACTTATCAGGGGTTAGACGAAACTCAATTTTGGTTGTCATCCACTCCCGATGAGAAAGGGTCCGCTCCATCGGTTCGGACAGCGCCTGCCCCATAAAGAGACCGGTCTCGCCCTCTGCGCGATCATCGATGGTCAGCCGGTCCGGCACCCAAAAGACATCATCATCGATAGGCACCGCGCAGGCGGCCAGCAATAGATAGGAGGCGAGCCCCAACACACCAGCGCGTATCATTGAAATCCCTTCTTCAAAAAATGGGCTTGGTATAAGTTAGGGAATTTGTGAGCGTGATCACCCGTCTATTAATGAAATGTTTCGGTCAATTTGGCGCATCTTCGCCATCACGCCGCTGAGGTGGGCCTTTGCAATGGCGACTAGAACGAGATTCTCACCTTGATCAAAGCCCGACTGTTTCTCCGCCACCTCAAAACAGACAAATATTAACGATCATCCTTTATGCATATTGAAGAGGTTGAAAGCGCAGAAAAAGCATATATGCAGTTGGTGCTGCACGACGACTTAACAGGGTCATTGAGTGCCAATTCGTTTTTCAAAGCTGACATTTTGCGTTGGTACAGGACAAATTTGGAAAGCGACCCTTTTTGTGTTGGATAATTTGGACCAACGTCAGAATCCCCTCGCAAGTGCGCGAAGGCGCGCGCTCACCTTCTTTTGCATTATGGGCGGCACCGTCGGCTCCCTATCTGGTTTTCTAGCGGCACTCACCTTTTTTGATGAGTTCCCCGCTTTCTCCCTCGTCACAACCATCACGCCATTGGTGTACTTTATCTTTCCGGTCCTTATGGCGCGTGGGGTGTCTGAACATCACATTCAGGTCACGTCACTTGCCTTCACCTTCATATTCATCAGTACATTAATATATTGGGCTGGCGGCATTTTATCCAAGGGGGCGTTCTTTCTTGTATCGTCCTGTATGCTAAGTACACTGATTTTTACCAGGCGAGCTTCCACCATCTATATCGCGGCAGCCGTTCTTCTTTTGGTGTCTGGGCATATATATAGCGGGTATGCAGGCACAAATTTCGACTTCACCTTTCCTGTTATGGATTACCAAAGCGTATCGGCTTGGTTACTCTCTAGCCTCCTTTTGATTTTAGTCTTTGCAGCTGGGTCGGCATACATATTTGTTGTCGAAATGAGCCGCGCTACAAAGCTTCTCAACGCTGCGACAGCGCGTGCAGAGGCGGCCAGTCGCGCTAAATCTGATTTTTTGGCGAATATGAGCCATGAAATTCGTACACCAATGAATGGTGTTCTGGGTATGGCAGAATTTCTGCAACGAACAGACCTATCCAATGAACAAAGGATGTTCGCCGATACGATCCATAGTTCGGGGAATGCCTTGCTGACGGTAATCAACGACATCCTTGACTATTCAAAAATCGAGGCAGGGGCGTTAGAGATTGATCCGCATCCCTTTTCGTTGCGCTCGGTTGTGGAGGATGTGGCGACCCTCCTGTCGGTGAGTGCCGATAGCAAGGGCATTGAACTGATGGTCCGGTTTCAACCGGATTTACCGTTGAGCCTCATTGGTGATGCTGGTCGTCTTCGTCAGTCGCTGATGAATATTGTGGGGAACGCCATCAAATTTACCCATAAAGGTCATGTACTGATTGATATTAGCGGCGACTGTGAAGACAGTTCAGTTCAGCTCAGCGTTAAGATCGAGGATACTGGGATCGGCATTCCCGACGACAAACTCTCATCTATCTTCGATAAATTCACCCAAGCCGAGAGTTCGACAACCCGCCAATTTGGGGGAACGGGGCTTGGCCTTGCCATCACAAATAGCCTCGTCGAAGCAATGAATGGTAACATCGTCGCCACATCAACCCTCGGTGCAGGATCCACCTTCACGATCACACTGCCATTGCCGGTAGCGGAAGATTTTGAAACGCCGGTACCGGATGATATTCATCTCGACGGCACCCCAATCCTTGTGGTGGATGATAATGAGGTGAACCGAACCATCCTAGAAGAACAATTGCGGTCGTGGAAAGCGAAACCCATCACTGTCGAAAGTGGGGCAGAGGCACTGGAACAACTGCACGCCGCAGCGAAGAATAAACAAGCCATTCCAGTCGCAGTGATAGACTATCATATGCCGCGAATGGACGGCCTAGATCTTGCAAAGCGCATTCGTAGCGACAAGCTTTTAAGCCATACAAAGATCATTGTACTGTCCTCAGCTAATGACGACGAAACTGTAAAAGCCTTCAAAGCGCTTGGCGTTGCTGACACATTTCAAAAACCTGCGCGATCTTTATTGCTCAACCAAGCCATCATTCGGGCGGTTACCGGACAGGCGCTTGATGAGCTAAAACACATTGCCAAGGAACAGGCGCCTTGCGCCAAGGCACCGCCTACACCCAAGGGATCCCTTCCCCCAACCATCCTGATCGCGGAAGACAATCAAATGAACCGCATGGTTCTAGAAAATATGATCGACTATAATCAGTACTCAATAGAGTTCGCTGAAGACGGCAGAGCCGCATATCAAAAGGCATGTGAGAAAGAGTATGATCTCATTTTGATGGACATCTCTATGCCCGAGATGGATGGGGTAGACGCGACGAAAGCTATTCGGGCTTACCAATCCAAACACGGCCTAAACCGTACGCCGATTATAGCGCTGACCGCCTATGCTCTACCAGCGGATGCAGAACGGTTTTTGAATGAGGGAATGGATGACTATATCGCCAAACCCATCCAAAAGGACACCCTTGACTATACTATCGCGAAATGGGTTGCTCCGAATACTACGACCATTGTCGCATCAAAATGACGGACCCTATTGCAGAGAGGCGGTCCGCATACGCTGTTCTGCGACTTCATTGCGGTAAAATGTATAAGACAGCGTGATTTCCCGCACCTCATCGAGACGGTCATTCTTCACCATCTCGGGATCAATGTAATAGGTCACGGGCATTTTCATGCTTTCGCCAGGCTTTAGCAGCTGCTCTTGGAAGCAAAAGCATTCCACCTTCATAAAGTAGACACCGGTCTTGGCCGGCTGCACATTAAAACTTGCTGTACCAACAATTGGCTCATTCGTGGTGTTGGTCGCCTCATAAAAGGCAAGACCCGACTCTCCAATATGGACTGTTTGGCTCACCTGCAGGGGTTTGAACGACCACGGCATCCCCTTGGCGGTTGAGGCATCGAACCGAACCGTAATTTTACGATCTAGGACAGTGTCAGAGAACGCTGCCGTCTGCTGCGTCGTGCCGCCCCACCCCGTGACACGACAAAAAGTCTCGTAAAGAGGAACAGCCGCATAGGACAGGCCAAGCATGCCGGAAACGACCAAGACATCAATGCCGGCGGTGCGACGGTTCTTGTCCATGGTGGTAGGTCCTTTCTTCAATAGTAGGGCGCTGCAAAAACGCTTAGACTATAGAGAATTGAT
>ERZ1740067.1056-NODE-1056-length-19986-cov-5.868597_pt1 | contig 19986 bp, 23 predicted proteins | sample MGYA00581736_ERZ1740067 | MGnify/ENA primary metagenome ERZ1740067 (study PRJEB43018, sample SAMN04849236) | marine metagenome | isolation source: floating plastic debris | place: Pacific Ocean | collected 2008-08-27 | study: EMG produced TPA metagenomics... | reverse complement strand
CACTGACCCCGCTTTGGCAGAAAGTCGCTGACGAAGCAGCTCAAGCTCTTTCCTCACTTTTAGGGGTAGAGATGGAGGCGGAACCCTTGTGGCTCAGCACCACCGACAGTCTTGGGTTCGTGAATGACCATCCCGATCCTGGACTATTGATTGCCCTCAGGGCCGTTGGGGATGACGGCTACCACGCCAGAATGTCCGCCGCCGATACACTTTGGCTCACCACCCTTCTTTTGAAAGCATGGGATGCAGCAGAGGGCGGCGGCGGGGATCTTTCCATTCTTGATGGGTTACTTCTAAGGGGCGCGATCAATGCCGTCCTCACGCCAATTGGCCAAGCCTTTGGCGCCGATATTGAGTGTATTGAGGACGAAGAACCCTTGTTCGAGTGGCCTCTCGCCCCACCAGACCCGGTGCGTGCGTTGCTTGTGGCGCGCTTTGTGTTTCGCACCGATGGCGAACAGAAAATCACCTTGGATGTCAGTCTACCGACCAGTCATCCCGCCTTTGCCCGTGCTGACAATGAGGAAACAGATCCGTCAGCGGCTCTTTTGGAAACCATGAGTGTTCTTCCCGTGGAGGTATTCGCTATTCTTGATCAGTGGACCACATCCCCAAGTGCGGTCAAAGCCCTGCAACCGGGGGAAACACTGTCCCTAAAAGGCGCCTCCCTCGACAATCTGTCCCTCGCCGTCTCGAACCGTGGTCGCCCTGCGATCCTAGCCCATGGCGAACATGGACGCTCAGGGGGCAGGCAAGCCCTACGGGTTACCGCCGTCGAAGGCGGGATCGCCTCTTAAAGTTCGGCATGAAATCTGGGGTGACTATCCGCCCTGCCGCACCGTTTCAGAGAACCGGATCGCCGCCGCCACCGCTGCGAAATGCTCCGGCCTGATGGGCGCACCAACGTCAACTGTTGCATGCAAAGCGCGGGCGCAGGGCGGATCTTCGCGAACGGGGACGCCGCTTAACCGTGCCCGATCGATAAGCGCTAAGGCGAAATGATCAACCCCTTTAGCGACACAAACCGGGACCGTATCAGCGGCCCGATCCCATTTGAGCGCCACAGCATAGTGGGTGGGGTTCACAATAATAACATCCGCAGACGCGGTATCGCGTAGCATCTGGTTTTGGGCGAGTTCCTGGGCTCGCTTTTTCCGGGCTTGTTTCTGGGTCGGATCCCCTTCCATCTCTTTATTCTCGTCGCCCACCTCTTGCCGGGTCATCCGAAGGCGTTTGGCGTGGTTCGCCCGTTGAAGGGGCAGGTCAACAAGTGACAAGACAAGCGCGATGCCGCATGCAATGCCGAATATGTTAACGACCTCCCCCAAAAGAAGGGAAGGAACCTCCTTATGCTGACGCATCATCGCGGCAAGGAAGACATCCCGTTGCCCCCAAAGATAGAGCCCCCCTGCGGTTGCCGCAAAGGTGATCTTGACCGCACTTTTCAGAAACTCCGTCATTCCCGTGGGGCCATATTTCCGTTTAATGCCCTCCCACGGGTGAATACGCTTTAAGTCCGGCTTCAACTTTGTCGGCGCAAATGCAATACCCTGCTGGGCGATGAGGCCCACCACCACAAAGGCCGCAGCCGGACCAATAACCGCCGCGACAAGTAAAAGGGGTCCTCCAATAAGAGCCCTCGCTCCCCCCCCTCCCGACAAAAGTTGATCCGTGGCGGCCTCCGGATGCCAAAAAAAGCCAACCAAGCCCTCCGCAAACCCCATTGCCGCGCCGCCCACCATCGCTAGCCCGACGAGCGCACCGGCATAGGACGCGAAAACAGCCACATCGGTGGAAATGGGAATGTTCCCTTTTTTCCGCGCTTTTTTAAGTTTCTCCGGCGTCGCATCAAACGACTTATCCTGGCCGGTTTCCTCACTCATGGCAGCACCGTCCCAAACGCCGCAATCATCAGATCACGCCAAAGGGTGAGGGTCGCAACCACAGCCGCTGCGAAAAGAAAAAGCCCTGTGAGGGTAATGGCGGGCATCCCCACAAACGTCACCATCAGCTGCGGCATGGCCCGGTTAAGAACCCCCAGCAACATGTTGTACGCAAGGTTCAATAGAAGAAAGGGTGCCGCCAAAGAGAAGGCAAGCGCAAACCCCTTAGCGCATGCCTCGACCGCCTTCTCCGCGGCAAAGCCGAGGCTATTATCTGCAAACACCAATCCGGGCTCAAAGATATCATAGCTTTGTACCAATAATTCGAGGGCAGATATATGAAGACCGAGCGTCAGGAAAATTGTTGCCGCCGCCATGGTCAAAATGGTGGAGATCGTTGTGTTCGAATCCTCAGAAATCCCAGCACCGAAAATCTGCGATAGGGAGAGGCTTTGCGCAACGATAGCGCCCACAAGGCCGAGAACAAAGATCATCACTCGCAAAGAAAAGCCAAGATAGAAGCCGACAAACGCCTCCCCCAGCAAAAGAACAAGAAGGCTCCCGTCCCCCACTACCAAGCGGTCACCCACCAAAGGAAATAGCAATAGGGTGACCGCCATGGCCGCCATCAGCCGAACCTGGACAGGGATGATGCGGGTCCCAATGGCAGGAAGGAGAAAGAACAGAAGAGACAATCGGGTAAAGAGGGCCATTAACGGCACAACAGTATAGGGAGCAAGCTGTGCGTAGGGGGCAATACCCTCCAGGACGGCGATCATGCGGTCCCCAGCACCATCGGCTTGGCGTTGGAGGCAATCTCGTCAAAGGATAAAACGGGGTTTGTGATTCCGTGGGTAAAAAGCGCCGTCCGTACCGTTCGGCGACGCGTCCCATGGGTCGCCACCGCCGGGTACGCGCCGGTTACCGCCGCCTGGTCGAGCACCGCCCGGACGGTTTTCACCATCTCCGTCATCTCGTCCGCCACCGGCGCAACGGCCGTCCCCTCCTCCCCATCCCGGGAAACGGGCGCAAAAAGGTGATCCCATTTTCCCGACAGTTGGACGACCGGCAATGTCCCTTCTTGATTGGTCAGTCGACTAATAAACTGAAAGGCAAGACGCCGTCGTACATGTTCAACGATGGCATCCACCCCCTGCTCCGCCGCGCGTGCTTCACTAATCGCCTCAAGAATGAGCGGTAGGTTCCGTACCGAAACGCGCTCACTCAACAAATCCCGAAGAACCTGCTGCAACAAATCATATGGGATTTTCTCAGGCACCAGATCGTCAAGGAGGCGTTTGTTCGCCTCCGCCCGATCAGGGTCGGTTGGTCTTACAAAGGCATCAAGGATAGAACGCATCGCCCGACGAGTCATTAGGCGCGGAAATTGTCCCTGTACCGTTTCAAGGAGGTGGGTGGAGAGTACTTCTACCGGCTCCACCACCGTCGCCCCATCCAAAATCAGCCGTTCTTTGGCTTCCTTGTCGACCCAACGCGCAGCAGCGCCATAGACAGGCTCATGGACACGTTCCCCCTTTATATCCGGATAGGTATCATCGGCGATAAGCGCGAGAAAACGACCTGCTTGAAGTGTATTCTTCGCAACCGCCACGCCATGGACTTTTAGTTCGTACTGGTTGGAATTGAGCGCCGGTTTATCCGTCACCCGAATAGGCGGCATGATAAACCCATATTCTTGGATGACATACCTTCGAATTTTTTCAACCCGACTATCAAAGCTGCCGTCCCCTGCGATCACCGCCTGCACAAGGTTCGGGCTCAACTCGACATGGATATCATCGACGTCCAGAAGATCACCGAAAGACGGCTCTGCGTTGGTGCTCGCCTCCTCGACCGGTGCCTCGATGACTTCCTCCGGCGGCATCTTCTTCGCCGCAACCCAAGCAAGTCCCCCAAGCGCGGAAGCCCCTAGCAAAAATGGGAGTAGGGGTAGACCTGGGAATAGGCCGAACACAGCGAGTACAACAGCAACCGTTCCCAACGCTTCGGGCTTACTACCCAACTCCCGCACGAGGGCCAAGTCGACCGACCCCTCGCTCCGTCCCTTGGAGAGAAGAAGCGCCGCCGCAATGGAGATAATGACCGCCGGGATTTGGCTCACCAAGCCGTCCCCCACGGTGAGGACGGAGTAATTTTGAACCGCTTGCGCAAAGGAAATGCCGTGGACGATGAGACCAATGCCAATACCCGCAACAAGATTCAGCGCCGTAATGAGCAAGCCAGCGATCGCATCCCCTTTTACAAATTTCGACGCCCCATCAAGGGAACCGAGAAAGGATGTCTCCTCTTGTTCGCGTGCACGAAGGCGTTTGGCCTCTTCATGACTGATGGCACCAGCAGCAACATCAGCGTCAATAGCCAATTGCTTGCCAGGCATCGCATCAAGCGCAAAGCGGGCGCCAACCTCCGCCATCCGACCTGCGCCCTTCGTGATCACCAGGAAATTTACAATGATGAGAACGAGGAAGATAATGAGGCCTAGACCCAGATTCCCCCCCATAATGAACATAGCGAACCCTTCGATCACCCCGCCCGCTGCGTCCGTGCCCGTATGCCCCTCACCAATGATCAACTTGGTGGAAGAAATATTCAGTGCCAAACGCAAAAGAAGGGAAACCAGCAAAATGGCTGGAAAGGAAGAGAAATCGAGAGGCCGTTCCACAAACAATGTCACGGTAAAAATGAGAATGGCAAAGGCAAATGATAGCGTAAGGCCCAAGTCCAGCACCATAGGCGGTACAGGCAGGACCATCATGACCACAATGCCCATCAGCCCAACGGCAAACGCCACCGTGGGGGATAAGCGGCCCGCCTTTAAGACAGCCTCCATAATGCTAATGCCCTTTATTGTTCAATCAGTGCAAGAACTTGTGTGTCGAAGAAATTGATAATGAGGCCTGCGATCATGCTGGCCGTGATCCAAAAGACGAAGACGATGACGCCGATCTTCGGCACAAATGTCAGCGTCATTTCTTGAATAGAGGTCAGCGCCTGCAGCAATCCGATGGCAAGCCCTGTGAAAAGGGCGGCGAGGAGTAATGGCGTTGCCATCAATGTCGCCGTGGCAAGAGCTTCTCTCAAAAGTGAGAGGACATCTGCTTCGCTCACCGGGCGGCTCCCTTCATCTTTACTCTATAGCGACGGACGTTCGATTATATGCATGTCGTCGCTATAATCTTTTGTTTTCGCATCGCTTTTCGCCTAAACCTGAGTACACCCCGGCCTTCGCCGGGGCATGCTTTTCGGCGCGATGCTCTAAAGAGGCATACGAAGGAGTTCTTGATACGCGCCCACAACGCGATCCCGCACAGTAATGGCCGTTTGTAACGCCATCTCCGCCTGAGAAACCGCTTCCACCACGGACTGTGCGTCAACAGCCCCCGCAGCAAACCCCTCAATGCGAGCGTCCGCTTGATCCAGTAACGCTGCAAAGCGTTCAGCAGCCTCCGCCAAGGGCGTTTCGACCTTATCCACCGGTGAGTTTAAGGCCTGGTTCCCGTTCTCTGCATTTACCGTTGAGACAGCCATATTTTTCTCCTAGCGTTTTAAGATACCAAGAAGCCCGTCATATAGACGGCGGGCCTGGGCAAAGACTTGTAGGTTAGCGTCATAGCCGCGCCCCGCCTGCCGGGCATCAGCCATTTCAATCAGCATATTGACGTTTGACATCATGACGACGCCATTTTCATCAGCTAACGGATGCGCCGGATCATAAAGACTTGTGCCCTCTTTTTTGTCCAAGAAGACCCGCCCCAACTCCACGCCACCAGCCTCAGCTCGAAATGTCGCAAGCTTTCGCTGGTATCCGGGCGTATCTGCATTGGACAGGTTTTCGGTCGCCAACCGTAGACGAAGGGACTGAGCACTCATGCCAGAGGAGGCAGAATCCATCGCCCCCAAGATAGGATCAATCTGTGTCATACTTACCTCGGTGACCCACCAGCCAGCCGCATCATCTCTAAGGTCTTGGACCAAACGGTGACCGCCACCTCATGGCGCCCCGCATTCGTGGCCAATTGGGTCATTTGCTTGTCGAGGGCGATTGGGGTTCGGGTATCGCGCACCAGGGCACGCTCCCCCTCACCAAGCCGCGCCAGGGCCGATGCAAATCCTTCAACCGCGCGCGCATTCGCACCAGGAAGATCCGTACGAGCAATATTATCGCCCACCACCCCGTGAACCTGCGCGGCATGACGCGCCATCGCGGAGGTGAGCTTCAAGACAGACAAGTCAGGGACCATTTGGGGACGACTCCTCAACGTTAAGAGAGTCTCACCATATGCAACCAATGGTTGACGATGGGTTAATGGCTAACGGCGTCGCCCGATTTTGTTAAGGTCAGTAATACGGTGGCTTCCTGCGCTAAGAGGGGGCGCAAAATCTTCAAAACTTTGTAATATTTACCTTTTTCAGCCTCCGCCGCAGCCTTTGCGATGGCCTCGTGGAATGAGAACCCCGCAAAGCCCTCTACAGCCTCCGCGAGTAGTCTTATCAGAATGGGCTTCGCTTCAGGGCCGGTGGTGTCACCAACAATCATCGTCTGCGCAGCATAATAGGCACGCGTGAGCGGCGTTTTCACATCGTTCGGGTGCAATGCATCCGATAGACGCAGGACCCCAGCCCCCCCATCGACCACGCGCAATTGTGATCGCCGCAGACCATTTTGGAGAACAATTACACCAACCAAAAACTTTTCATAGGGCATAAGGTTAAGGACCAATCCCGCCATCGGGCTTACGCCGCCGCCACATCAGGACTGCTAAGCCCTTTAATGATATTTCGGTTGATCTCGATAAGGATCTGAGGCGATGCTGTTCCAGCGATCACCGCACGAGAATGGCTTTGCACGAAGGCCGCTAAGCTTATCAGTCCTGCACGGAGTTCATCCGAACACTTATTCTGAGGGTTTGCAAGATCAACCGCAAGGGTCGTCCAAAGACGCCTATTTTCGTCGATGGCAGATATCAACGCTGTCGGTCCGCCTGGGGCGTTTGCGTCGGCCCCCTCTAGGCGAGCTGTAATCCGGATAAAGACCTCACGTTCTAAAGCCCGTCCCGTCAGTGTTTCGCGTTGTACCGCGGCATAGCCCGTCGCGATCATACCTCACTCCCTAACTCTTTATGGTGACAAGGAGCGTGGGCCCGTAGGCACCACGCTCAAAAAGATATCCTGATCTCTTACCGGAAGAGAGCCAGAATGGTTTGTGGCGACTGGTTTGCAATCGTCAGTGCCTGGATATTCAGCTGCTGCTGCACCTGTAGGGACTGAAGACGAGCAGATGCTTCTTCAAGATTAGCATCGGTGAGAGCACTCACGCCCGCTTCTAACGACCCAGTCAAAGCTTCAATGAAGTCATTTTGGATGTCGATGCGGTTTTGCACAGAACCGAAGGCAGCAGAGGCATTAATCGCTGTCTGCAAAAGACCTTCAATATCGTCTAGTGCATCAGAGGCACCTGTATTTGTACTGACATCGATCCCATCAAGATCGCCAAGACCGCCACCGGCAGTACCACCGGTCTGGCTATCCCCCTGGATCGTCAGTCCAGCGCCGGTATTGTTTGTGACACCTAGGACAACGGCATTGTTAACAACGTCATTTGTCGTTGTGAGAGCAACATCAGCGTTGATCCCTTGGGAGGCAATACCAGCACTGACAATTGCACTGAGGTTTTGAACAACCTCGTTCATGCCGTCACCGTCACGAGCCACATAGTCGTAGTTCTGTGCACCAATGGTGAAGCGGAAGCTATCACCTGCAGAGATTGTCGTATTCGCCGCAATGGTTAGGGTGGCTTCATCGCCGTCAGCAACAGCAGCACCGGTATCAGCGAAGGTCGCACCGGTCACCGCGCCGCCACCGCCATAGGTTTGGGCTGACGTCTCAAGACTGACCCGAGAGACAGTGATCGACGCATCCGTCACATTGCCGCCAGAATCGCGATCCAAAGATGATAGAACTTCAACAGATCCACCAGCCTTAATCATGTTCAGACCGTTGAACTGCGCCGCGTCAACGATTGAATCGATTTGGTTCTTCAGGGCCAAGACGTCTGTTTGGATCTTGTTCCGATCCACATTGTCTTCCTGAGCGGAAACAATGAGAGTCTTCATTTCTTGGAGCAGATTTGTAATTTGCTCAGAAGCAGACCGCGCAACGCCGACTGTTGCGGCACCGAGGTTCAAGCTGTCCTGGATAGCATTGAACGATGAAACGTCCGTCTCCATCACAGTGGCAATCGCCCACACCGCGGCATTGTCACGGGCGGTTGCAATGTCCTTACCCGTTGAAATAATATTCTGGGTTTTTTGCAAGTTCATGTTGATATCCCGAAGGGTATCAAGGGCAACCATCGCGGATTGGTTGAAGTTAATGCTGCTGGCCATGTCCAGTCTTCCTTTTAGATAACCGCTCCGGTCTCTTCCTAAGACGTGGCGGCAATCCCGCAACTTCCGATTGCGGACATGTCATCTTAAGGTTGTATTCGCTAAACTTTGGTAAACGATATGAAGGCGACTAAAATCGAACAGCTTTTGTTTCGGTTGCGGGGAATAAGCGGGTGCCATCAGGACCATAACCCGCCGCACTTTTACGCGCTGCCTTGGTTTGCTTTGCAGCTAAGTGCCCAGCGAGAACGGCTTGTAGCAACGAAGCATTCTCCTTATTCAGAAGAAGGAGACGTTCAATCATCGGCCGTAAGGATATGGGCAAATAATCCTTACGCGATAAAAGGTCTTGTTCTAGGGCCGTGAGAAGGGCTTCGCGCGTCTCGCTCACGACCAAGGCCTCTTTCAAGCGCCCTTCCCGCAATAAAAGATTCTCAGTCTGCAACGCCTGGCTAAGGTCATCGACCAAGGCCCCAATAGCGACGGTCGTGTCGGTCATAACCTCTCCCCACGCTGAAGGGATTGATAAATCATCTCGGCCAACGCCGGGGATTGCGCCGTCATTTGATCGGCAATTGCACCGAGCGCCTGTGAATTGAACGCTTCCGCCGCACTGTTCCCACCGCCAAATGCCTCAGCAAGCTTCGCGCCCTTCAGCATTTCAAGCATAAAGGAAGAAGCCAGCTCCTCGGCAGACTGACGAAGGGGGTCAGTCACCGGATTAATTGGCGACGACGTCAAGGAACGTAACGGTGTATCGGCACTAAGGGGGGAAAGAGGATCCATAAAAGCACCTTTTTCAAAACATGAAGAAGATCTAAACGGCTTCTCGTAAAGGTTTAGTAAACCAAATGCGGCAATTTATAGTCGCATGACCCAATTTCTGTTGTCGCCCCCCGCCACCGCCACAACAACGCCGGCCGCGCCTGCGCCCAAGGAGGCGTCTGGCGGCGCCCGCCTCGAAAAGGCCGGAGCCACGACCACCAACAAAGCAGACACATCTTCATCGGGTGGGAAAAGCGATTCGACCCCAGCGCCCGAGACGACAGAGAGCGGAACCAGTAATCCCTTCCAGGCGATCCTCGACGCCATGACCGAAGCTGAAACTGAAGCCAAAGCGCAGACTGGCTCCTTCGTGCCTGTTCCTAAATCGGCGGGCCCTGCCGAGCCCCCTTTGCGCAAGGGTGATGCGGATCTCGCTGTGCCAACCCAGAGCCGCATCATGGCTAAAGTGCCTCTCACCCTTCCGCAGACGGCGGGGAACAAACCCACCCTCCCCGCGCCGGGTGACCCAAGTTTTATTGGCCCTACCCGGAACAACACCCCCACGCCCACGCTGAGCTTTCAGTCGCCCGGTGCACTGAAGCTAACAACAGAACAGATCACCGTTCCGAGAGGTGAGGTGCGCTCACTGGAGACGCCGAACACCACGGCCGATAAAAAAATCACTATTCCGTTCGCTAATCCGATTGGCCCCGTTGGCCTGGCTCCCATTGGAGGTAGCATCAGTATGGAGATGACCTCTCCGACGCTCCTCCCCCCTATAACAAGCGTTGTTGCAACCCCGACAGCGCAAACCAACCTCGTGGATGCAAGCGTCGCGGCTACAGCCTCTCAGCAAGTGACAACGGGTCAGGCAAACGCCCCCTCTGTCACCCACCAACTGGTTCATGGCATTCGATTTGCCTCAGGGGAACGATCACTGGAACTGCAGCTTGATCCCCCACACTTAGGTCGTGTTCGTATTGAATTCGACTTCAGCCCAGACAATAGTGTCAAAGCTGTGGTCAGCGCGGCCGAACCCGAAACCCTCACCCTTTTGCGTCGGCAAGCTGGCAGTTTTGGTCAAGAGCTTGCGGATGCGGGTCTTGAGGGCGTCTCTATCGAGTTCGCAGATCACCTAGCGGGCCAGGCGGAGGACGACGCCCCCCTTGGCCGTGAGGCCAACGTCATTCTTGACGAAGACGTCACCACAGACGCCGTCACCGCTGACGGTAAGCCCATCCACATCGCCGACGATACTGGCCTTGATATTCGTCTTTAGAAGGAGATTACTCATGACTGTTTCTGCCGTTGCATCTGCAACGACCACGACCGCCGAAGGAACGGACCCTGCGACCGCCGCTCAGGAGGCAACGACTGAGGAGTTCACCCAATTCCTTCAGCTCCTGACGGCCCAGGTGGAAAACCAAGACCCCCTAGAACCGCTCGACTCCACCGCCTTTGTGGAGCAATTGGCGACCTTCTCAGCCCTTGAACAACAGGTTCTCTCAAACAATTATCTTGAGGAAATTCTCACCGCGGTGCGAGAGTCCTAGAGCGTTTTCCGACCAAGTGGGTACCGGTTGATCGTAAGAAAACGCCATAAATCAATAATCTAGAGCATCGCGCCGAAAAGCATGCCCCGGCGAAGGCCGGGGTGTACTCAGGTTTAGGCGAAAAGCGGTGCGAAAACAAAAGACTACAGCGAAGGCGTGAGTGCAAACGAACGTCCGTCGCTGTAGAGCACGCGAACGAGTCAATCTGTTCGCAAAGTGCTCTAGGAAAATAGACGGCCCATTTGGAAAGCCTGCTGGCGATCACCAGCAGGCTTTTTCATTTATCGTTTCCTGCAACGAATATTACCGCTTATACAGATCGCTTGAGAAGCTCTAAAATCAGCACATCACCAACTTCGTCGGGGAACATCTGTTCCGCCGCATCGCGCACAGACAAGCGAACCGCATCGTAGAGCGCCGGATCCGTGGCTGCGCCTGCAAAACCACCTTCGTGGGACAACCCGATAAGCGATGACATAATCCGATCCCGAAGCTTATCTTGAATACCGGTCGTCTGGTCAGCCGCTTGGCGTTCCACTTCAATATTCAGCTTTAGGACCACGAGAGCTTGGGTTCTCCACCCATCCGTCACAGGTACGACGAAGGGACGAGAGAATCGGACAGAGTAATAATCTGTGCCCTCAGCGCTTTCATCGGTATCGGTGGCGCCGTCTTTCTTTTTTTCGCTCTTCTGATCACCCTCTGCATGGGCGACTTTTTCACCAGTGGCAGGGGCCACAGACGCAGGCCGCAGTAGGTTACCGCCGTATATTCCCCCGCCGACAGCAAAAATATTCAAAAGACTGACAATAATAAGTTTCATAGAAACGCCCTACTCATGGCTAGAACGGAATAATTGTGTCAAGGATGCGGTTACCCATGCGGGGCTTCACCGTACGATTGATTGACCCCTGCCCTACATACCCAATTTGGGCATCTGCGATCCGGTCATGGGGCACGGTGTTAGACCGAGAGATATCCTCAGGCCGGATAATACCTTCAGCCCTGAGGACCCGTTCCTCATAGTTCACGCGCACCCGCTGTTCACCGCGGATCACCATATAGCCATTGGGCAGCATTTCGGTCACACGGGCAGCAAGCCTTAAAGAAATCTTCTCCTCACGCTGAATAGAGCCTGAGTTGGACACAGACGTCTCCCGGCTCAAATCAACCGCTGGATCAACGGTCGCGCCGCCCGGAAGGGTATTCGCCGCCCAACCAGGAAGTCCAAATAGGGAGCGAATGGAGAAATTGTCTTGGTTCGATCGAGATTTATCGACAGAGTTATCAATCTCCGCTGTTTCATCGATCTCCACCACAACAGTCAGAATATCCCCGACCGCGCGAGCGCGACGATTGCCGAAGAGTGATTCGGGTGCTTGATTCCAAAGAGACGCCGATGATGGCGCTGGGTACTCCGTCAACGGCATATCCCTACCCGTAAAGGAATGAGAAGTATCCTCTTTCATTTCATCCGGAGTCGATGCGCAAGCGGCCAAAGCCACAACACAGACAAGCGATATAATCGGGCGCATCACCGAATCTCCACGAGGTTCTGGGCAACGACGGTCGCCGTGATCGGCTGGCGTCGTCCATCGAGCATGACGGGGATAGGATCGCCCGCGCCCCCGCTACGCATCGCGCGACCAGGTAGCGTTAGAACAAGGCCTCGGCGGCGAAATTGCACTGTCACCGTTTCTTGGCGGGTGACGAGGTCGACAGGTTTCACATCGACCAACCGTACCGGCTTTGCCTCGTAGATTGGTCGACGGAGCTGTTGCCCTAAAAGGGGCTCCAGATCCTTAGGGTTGGCGGTCGCCACCAGCATAGAAGGCTCCAGCACCGTTCCCTTACTGAGGGCTTGGGCGGCCACGACCTCACCGGCCCATCCCCGCGCCATCACGGCCCAGATGACCGATAGGGCAAGAAGACTATAGCCAATCACCCGCGCCATCTAGCGGATCCGGGTCGCAGCAGCGTACATCTCATCCGCCGCCGTCAGAACTTTTGAGTTAAGCTCATAACCTCTCTGGGCCTCGATAAGGTCTGCAATCTCGCCCACCACATCGACCCCTGAATCTTCAAGATACCCTTGGCGCAGGAACCCCGCACCATCGAGACCGGCGACGCCGCCCGCAGCAGTGCCAGAGGCTTCGGTTTCCCGGAAGAGGTTCCCGCCCAGGGCCTCAAGCCCCTTATCATTGGCGAAGATAAATAAGTTAAGTGTACCGATTTGTGTTGGTGCCTGCCCGGCGATCTCTGCGAAAACTTCGCCGTCAGCGCTGATCGTCACCGCCCGCGCATCCTCAGGTACAACAATACCGCCCGAGATTGGGAAGCCTTCCGGGTTTACCAATACCCCGTTGGGATCAATCGAAAACCGTCCGTCCCGGGTATAAGCCGTCTCGCCAGAGGGCAATTCAACGTCAAAAAAACCGCGCCCCTCGATGGCCACATCAAGATCGCCACCAGTGTTGGTGAGCGTGCCTTGCACCCGGTCGGCCGTCACCGCCGCGGTGCGGACCCCAAGGCCCATTTGAATGCCGCCCGGAACAATTGTGCCTGTCCGGGACGAAACCGCGCCTGGGGTCACCTCTTGACGATAAAGGAGATCTGCAAAGGCCGCGCGCCGGGGCGCGTATGCTGTTGTTGACATGTTTGCGATATTGTTCGCGATGGTATCAACCCGGGTTTGCTGCGCGGCCATCCCGGTGGAGGCAATTCTAAGTGCGTTCATGAGTGTCCCTCGATCAACTTTGAATGGTACGGATTACCGGTTATCGCCAAGAGTACGGATCATATTGGCTGTCCGTTCCCCTTGGCTTTCCATAAGACTTTGCCCTGCCTCAAATAGCCGTTGGGCCTCCACGAGGCGTGCCATCTCAAGCACAGGATTGACGTTTGATTGCTCAACATATCCCTGCCGGACGATGGGATTATCAATGAAGGCGTAACTCTCGGTAGGCTTCCACAGATTGCTTCCCATACGCTCTAAGCTACCAGGCGGCGCAGAGAAGACACCAAGCTGGGCCTGTGCCAGTCCATCGACGCTAATCGTTCCATCAGGACTGACCGTGACGTCGACAGCCTCAGGCGGTATCTCAATGGTCCCGCCCCCATCGTCGAGAACGGCATACCCATCCGCGTTGACAAGGCGACCATCCGCATCACGACCAAACTGGCCGCCGCGGGTCAGGTACACACCATCTTGTGCTTGAATCGCAAAAAAACCCTCCCCCCCGATGGCAAGGTCGTAAACACCGCCCGTTTTCACATAGGCGCCCTCATCCATCACAGCGTAGTGACCACGAAGCGATCCCATCGACATGGACGGTCCGGCGACATCGCGGTTTACATATTCGGTGAAGACAGATGCCTCGCGCTTGAACCCAGCGGTGCCCGCATTGGCGATATTATTGGCGATCACCTCTAGCTCTTTGAGGAGGCCGGTTTGCCGGGAAAGCGAGACAGTGGTTAGGTCAGACATTCTCTTTAGGCAGCCTTTTTATTCTCACGAATAGCTTCGTCGAGTTCATTGAAGGAGGGGCGCATTTTGTGAGGAGCATTCCGGCGCCCCACCTCCACGCACATGATGGAGGGGTGTTTTTGAAGTGAGGAGACAAGCACTTCTCGAATAAGGCCGTAGAAGGCATGCTCCTCCTCGCGGATCCCTTTCACCCGAGCAGCAAAGGGTCCAACCATGCCGTAGGCCAAGAACACGCCCAGGAAGGTTCCCACAAGGGCACCGCCAATCATCTGCCCAAGGATCTCCGGCGGCTTATCAATAGATGCCATGGTCTTAATCACCCCCAGCACCGCGGCCACAATCCCAAGGGCAGGAAGGGCATCTGCCATGTTTTGAAGGGCGTGGGCGCCGTGGAGGGAATCTTCTTTGCGCTGCTCAAGCTGCTTTTCCAACATGTCTTCGACCTGGTGAGCATTGTCGAAGTTCATGATCATGGAACGGATTGTATCGCAGATCATCTCCACGGCATCATGGTCCGCTTGAATCTTTGGATATTTGGAAAAAAGCGCGGAGCTGGCCGGATCTTCGATATGCGCTTCAATATCCACAGGGCTTTCTCGCATCACGTCGAGAAGAGCATGCAGTAAACAGAGCAAATCCTGGTAGTCTTGCTTGTTCCATTTAGGGCCCTTGATGAGGGCCATAAGATCACCACCCGTGTGCTTAATGGTGGCCGTATCGTTACCGGCGAGGAACGCCCCAATGGCCGCTCCCCCAATCATCATGCCTTCGAAAGGAAGGGCTTTAAGAACAATGTCGAGCTTGCCGCCGGCGAGCATATAGCCCCCGAAGACCATGACCATTGTGACAGCGAGACCGATGAGCGCAAACATGATTGAGGATATACTCAACCCATGGTTGCTGATCCGTTAACAGACCCTGAAATCCATCAACTTAAACGTGTTTCTCCGAGCTCACTGCACAAAGCTGCCCCATGCGGGGGCCGGCGTTTTAGCCTCAAGACACATAGACAATTGGTATGAGGAGACCGTCGTTAAGAGAGCCGTTTGTTGGTGGTGGCCGTCCGCCCATCCGCGATACCGCTGCCAAGGCCCAATAGGAGGCAGAGCGTCCAAAAAACCGCCGGAATCTCCACCCCGTAATCGACTAAGCCATGGACGAGCGCCAGCCCCCCGCAGATAATGACTGTCCGTATAAGGGTGCGCTGACGCCGCCGCTTCGATAATCCCGCAAGCAGATGGCGGCTTAGCGCCCACAAGAAGGCGACGGCGGCCAGGGTCCCTATCACCCCGGTTTGCAGCAACCATTGCAATGGAAGGTTATGGGCCGCCCCCTGAAGAATGAGGATCGGAGCTGTTTCCTCCGTAATATGGGGTGCAATTGCCTCGGTAAACCGCCCCAACCCATGGCCCCAAAGGGGGCTAGCGAGAAAAGCATTCCAACTGGCCTGCCACAGGACCCCTCTGCCTGCATCATCCGTCTGCAGACCCACAAGCCGATCCTGGGCGATGCCGCCCGATGCCCACCAAAGAACGATAAGCAAAATGAAAAATGCGCTCATCCCTAGAGCAAGACTTTTAGAGGCAGAGGGTCCGGCCCCTTTGCGGGCTGCCATGGCATCCCACAAGAACAGCCCCCCTAAGCTGCCAATCATGACCAAAAGCCCCGCCCGAGAACCCGTGAGCAGTAGGGCCGTCAGGGCAAAGACAAAAAGGATAAGCGGCAGTAACGCCCGTCGCCCCACCCGCTCAAGAGCGCGAACCACACTGCCCTCAGCCCCGCGGGCGGCCCGCAGTAGATGACCAAAGGCAAGGACGGTGGACACAGCAAAAAAGGTGGCGGCGGTGTTCGCGGATAGAAAGGGACCTGTCAGCCGGTCCTGGTGAAATGGTTTCGCGCGCCCGAAGACCTGCTCAGGCGCCGCAACGAAATCAATAAAGGACAACACAGCCACGACAACGAGCGCCGCCATGAACCATGCCATTGCGCGATCTGCCGCCTTGGTTTCCAGCGCCGCCACCCGTCCCAAAATGAAACAGGCGATACCGGCCATGAGGACCACCCCCTCCTGCGCCACTGCCCCGCCTTCCTGTCCCTGGCCAGACAGAACCACAATCGACTGACCCACGAGGAGGACAAACAAAACACCGGCGCCAGCCCAGATCACCCCGGACGGCAGGCGCGGCATTTCCGCCCCGGTTAGGCAAATCATCCCCAAAATCAGGAAACCAAAGGCCAACAGCGGAGCCGCCGGAGCGCTATCTGCCCCCAGCGCGGCCAACGCGCCCAAAAGAGCCAATAGCCCTAAACGATATGCCGCCACACTTGCGCCCATATGCATGGTATAAACGAAAGGAGTTGGCGAAGGTTAAAACGCAACGACACGAGGGACGAGCCAAAGGGTTGGCGCAATTCATGCGTGGGTAGCAGGCTATCCAAGAAAGGGCGATCAGGAATGACGGCGCTGGCCAGCCTTACCGAAAAGCCGCATCAGCTGTCCGATGCACTGCCCCAAGGCGCGCCGACGGGCCTTTTGGGCCTTCGCAAGCGCATCCTCGATATTGCGATCACCCTGCCACTTATCATTTTCCTGACACCTCTATTTATCCTTATTGCACTGGCGGTCCGGCTGATCGACGGACAGCCTATCCTCTACCGACACATCCGATGCGGACAGGGGGGGCAGCACTTTGTTCTTTATAAGTTTCGCACCATGCGAACCGATGGCGACGCGATGCTCGATAGGCTTTTGATGGACGACCCGGTCGCGCGAGCCGATTGGCAGGCGTTTCGCAAACTCCGCCGCGACCCAAGGGTAACGCGCTTTGGCTGGTTCCTCAGAAAATCAAGCCTCGACGAACTCCCCCAGCTTTTCAACGTGCTGAAGGGCGATATGTCCCTTGTCGGCCCGCGACCCATCATTGACGAAGAGCTAGCGCGATTTGGCGCCCTCGCCCCGGTTTATGAGGCGGCACGGCCGGGCATCACCGGCCTGTGGCAAGTCTCAGGGCGGAACGAAACCGATTTTGCCACCCGGGTGGCCTTGGACACAGCCTACGTTCGTGATTGGTCATTGAACCGGGATATTGCTCTTCTCTTGAAGACGATCCCCGCCGTACTGCTCGCTAAGGGGGCCTACTAGATAGAGGGCCCCTCTACACCTTTCACTGATCCACCTTGGCCTGCCAGCCCCCTGCCCCCACCGTATAAAGAGTTGGCCGGGAGACGATGGCATAAACCGCAGGGACAGCCTCGTCTGGCCCTTAGCGCCAACACCATCTAAAGCGCATAGCGTGTTGTTCTGATGTCGACTGAAAGGTCGGGGCGTGCCCTCAATTCTCAAATCCATGGCCACCGTTTCGGGGCTCACCCTTTTGAGTCGCGTACTCGGTTTTGTGCGGCAGATGCTCCTAGCTGGGATTATTGGCGCCAGCGGTAACCCGGTGGCGGACGCCTTTTGGGCAGCGTTCCGGCTTCCCAATATGTTCAGGCGTCTTCTCGCCGAGGGGGCCTTTCAAGCGGCCTTTGTTCCTCTGTTCCAAGGAGAGTCGGTCAAGGGAGACATGAGTGACGCGAAACGGTTTGCCGAAGACATCCTTGCTTGGCTGATTGTGATCCTCACCGGGCTCACCGCGCTTGTGATGATTTTTACACCGATTTTTGTCAGTATTCTCGCAAGCGGGTTTCGAACAGATCCAGAGCGATTTGATCTCACCGTTCTTTATACCCGCATTATGTTCCCCTATCTCGCCTGCATGTCGATTGTTGGGCTCTATGGGGGAATGCTCAATGCCCTTCACCGGTTTGCGGCAGCCGCAGCCGCACCACTCTTATTAAATGTTTGCCTCATCATTGGCGTCCTTGCCTATGCGGATCAAACCTCGGAGGTGACCGGTTATGCCGCCGCCTGGTCCGTTATGGTGGGCGGCGTATTGCAGTTGCTCGCCCTCATTTTCGGCGCCATGCGGTCGTCTCTTCTGTTACGCCTCAGATTACCCCGCTTTAGCGGCGCAGCGAAACGCATGTTGGTACTGGGTACACCCGGGTTCATCGGCGCTGGTGCCCTCCAAGTGAACGCCATTGTGGGCACCAACATTGCCAGCCGGGAGGAGGGCGCGGTTTCTTGGCTGATCTACGCCGACCAGCTTTATCAACTCCCCCTCGCCCTTATCGGCATTACATTAGGCATTGTCCTTATGCCCGCTATTAGCCGGTCAGTGAAATCGGGCGATGAGGCAGGCGCTAAAACCACCCTTAATCGCGGTATTGAGATTGCCTGCTTCTTCGCCCTGCCCGCCGCGGCAGCATTGATCGCGATGCCAAGCTTTCTGTGCGCCGCTCTTTTCCAAGACTTAGCGGGCGATGCAACAAGAGCCATCGGCGCGGGCGACTCTGCTTTTAACAATAGAGATGTCTCCCAAACGGGGTTTGCTCTATTTGTTTATGGTATCGGGTTACCCGCCTTTGTCCTTCAAAAGGTGTTCGCAGCCGCTTTCTTCGCGCGGGAAGACACCCGCACTCCCATGACCTTCGCATTGGTTGCCATCGCCATTAACGCAATCGTCTCCATCAGCCTCTTCCCTATCTTAGGTTTTATCAGTGTGCCAATTGGTACGATTGCCGCGTCGTGGATCGAAGTCAGTTGCCTGGCCACACGCCTAGGTCAAAAGGGCTTCTTACGCACGTCACCACGACTTTTCAGTCGATTACTCCGGATGGGGATACTTGCCTTAGGGCTTGGCTTCCTGCTGAAGGCCGCCCTCAACCACCAGGATACGCTTAGAGATGTCGCCCTGGGACAAGACTGGATCCTGCTCCTCGTGCTCACCTTTATCGGTATCACGAGCTATATCGTTGCAGCGCTACTGACCCGTACCGTGACCATACAAGATATCAGGCCCACAGCAGCACGCTGACCATTGACTTGAGAGGCCTGTGCGACTTCACGCCTTATTTCGTTTGCGTGGCGCAGGGGAACGGGAAAATCCTGTCTTAACGCCAGACTTTGCCGAGAGGGGGTTTTCCCCCAATATTGTTGGAGCGATCGGGCGCAAATCCCCCTGCCGCCTTAAGACGCGACCAACCGACCAGGTTAAAGCGCGAGCGATCGTCATTACTGATACTTTTCGGCTGGCCTTTAACGCAGCCCTATCTTTTCGAAACTGTCCAAGCTGCCCATAGCCATCACGCATGGCCCGTAAAAATGCACCGCCGCGCCCCCCAATGATTGCGCGGGCCGCGAGATACACGTTAGACAAGAGCTGAGCCGGTAAAAGTGGCCAATATAATGTGGACGGCATTGACTTATATGACGCCCAAATACGATTCCGATTGCCGTGATACACCGTAAACGTACTGTACCGCCCACTTAAAGCAGATCCCTCATGGTGGACCACTGCTTCCTTCACTTGGATCATCCGACCGCCCGCAAGGCGTAACCGGAATCCCAGATCAACGTCCTCGCAGTAACAAAAGAACCGTTCATCAAATCCGCCAAGGTCTTCAAATGTCTTCTTGCGGAACATTGCAGCCGCCCCGCAGGGCGAAAAAGTCTCTCCAGTCTCCGGCAACTTATCCAACGACCATCCAAAATAGCCGCGATAAGGAACGCCGAAAACATGAAAGACATCCCCCGCCCCGTCCAGCGTTGCGGGGTCATCGGCATTTAGCTGTGTCGACCCAAACCCATCCACGGTTGGCCATTTTTGGGTCGCCATCCAAAGCTGCTCCAGCCAATCAGGCTCTGGGTAAGCATCCGGATTGAGAAAAGCGACCCACTCCCCCTGCGCGACGCTAACGGCGCGATTATTCCCCGCGGCAAACCCTAAATTCTCTCCGGCCCAAATGCCCCTCGCATCAGCTTTGACAGCCGCCTCTGCAGATTGATCAAT
>ERZ1740067.1055-NODE-1055-length-19987-cov-7.650712_pt1 | contig 19987 bp, 20 predicted proteins | sample MGYA00581736_ERZ1740067 | MGnify/ENA primary metagenome ERZ1740067 (study PRJEB43018, sample SAMN04849236) | marine metagenome | isolation source: floating plastic debris | place: Pacific Ocean | collected 2008-08-27 | study: EMG produced TPA metagenomics... | reverse complement strand
TGACCCCCGGTCTGGCCAATGTGCGCGACGGCAACATGACCGTGCGCCAAGTGTCCGGCGGGTTGCTGATGCAGGACAAGGATAACGGCTATGTCGGGCTGGATGATCTGACAACCGTCACCAAACGTGCGCCCACGGATGCCGAACTCAAAGACCTGCTTTTCGCCTGGAAAGTCGCAAAGCACGTAAAATCCAACGCGATTATCTACGTCAAGGATGGTGCTACCGTCGGTATCGGCGCAGGCCAGATGAGCCGCGTGGACAGCGCCCGCATCGCCGCGCGCAAATCGCAGGATATGGCAGACGCGATGGGTCTGGACACGGCGCTGATCCAAGGCTCTGTCGTGGCTTCCGACGCGTTCTTTCCTTTTGCCGATGGTTTGATGGCGGCGGCTGAGGCGGGTGCGACCGCGGTGATCCAACCCGGCGGCTCCATGCGCGATGACGATGTGATTGCAGCCGCGGATGAAGCCGGTCTCGCTATGGTCTTCACCGGCATGCGCCACTTCCGCCATTAGGAGCCCGCGATGCGCCTTCTCACATGGACAGCCTTCTGGGCCTTTCTGGCCGATCAGCTGACAAAGTATCTGGTCGTGCATGTGATGGCGCTTGAGCGGAACTCGCCAATCGAAGTGTTCCCGCCGTTCCTGACCTTCATCATGGGGCGCAATTACGGGATCAATTTTGGGCTCTTTGCCAACCAGGGTGATGCAATGCGCTGGGTACTGATCGCGCTGGCACTGGTGATCTGCGCACTGGTCGTCCACTGGATGCGGTCCGAGACGTCGCGCTGGTCATTTATCTCAGCCGGTTTGTTGATCGGCGGGGCGCTGGGCAATGTGATTGACCGCATTCTTTACGGCTATGTTGCGGACTTCCTGAACATGTCGTGCTGCGGCATCCGCAACCCGTATACGTTCAACGTCGCCGACATCGCGATTTTTGCAGGCGCAATCGGCCTTGTGATCTTCACGGGCGAAAAGAAAACGGATGATGCAAAGACCCCGTGACGCCGCCTTACGGATCGGCTAACAAAGGGCAAACAGGACGCGGAGGCTTCAATGCAGGGCAAATTACGCAGCACATTCGGTGTGATTTGTATGGCTTTGGCTTTGTCTGCCTGCTCGCGCGGGGAAGACCGTGTGCCGGACCTGTTGAACATCCGCTCTGACGGTCCTGACGAATTCGCTATCTTGCCGAACAAGCCGCTTCAGGCGCCGACAGATTACGCAGAACTGCCGCAACCCACACCGGGTGGCGCAAATCTGGTTGATCCTACGCCCAATCTCGACGCTGTCGCCGCTCTTGGTGGCAACCCTGCGCGGTTGCAGCGAAACAATGCCAGCGCCGGCGACGGGGCTGTTCTGGCCCATGCCACGCGCTTTGGCCGCGCGGGTGGTATTCGTCAGACGCTTGCATCTGCGGATGAGGAATATCGCCGTCAGAACGACGGGCTACTGCTAGAGCGTTGGTTTAACGTGAATATCTACTATGACGCCTACGCGCCCCAGTCCCTTGATGCCTACCGTGAGCTTGAACGGTTCCGCCGTCTGGGGATCCGCACGCCATCGGCGCCGCCTGAGCCTGTTGAGTAACCCGCTCACATCCCCGTTGGGATGCTTGAAACAAGCGGCACATGGCGTAAGTCTTTCTAAACGTTTCCTATAGAAAGGACGCTGAATGCGCCGCCTTTTTGCTTGTTTCCTGGCTTTCTCAGTCGCCACGCCTGTGTTGGCAGAGGACGAAGTCACCACATTTGAACTCAACAACGGTCTTGAGATCGTCGTGATCGAGGATAACCGCGCGCCCGTTGTGGTAAACATGGTCTGGTATCGCGTCGGATCGGCTGATGAGCCTCCAGGCAAGTCCGGCATCGCACATTACCTCGAACATCTGATGTTCAAAGGGACCGACACGCTGGATCCGGGCGAATTCTCTGCCACAGTTGCGGCCAATGGCGGTACGGACAATGCGTTCACCAGCTACGATTATACTGGCTATTTCCAGCGCATTGCTTCGGATCGGCTTGAGTTGATGATGCAGATGGAGGCAGACCGGATGGTCAATCTTCAACTGACGGATGACGACTGGCGCACCGAGCGTGACGTGGTGAACGAAGAGCGCAATCAACGGGTTGAAAACAACCCCGGCGCTTTGTTCGGCGAACAGCGCCGTGCTGCGCAATACCTCAACCACCGCTACGGCGTGCCCATTATTGGGTGGCAGGACGAGATGCGGGCACTCACGCTCGACGATGCGCTTGAATTCTACGACCGCTTTTATGCGCCCAACAACGCTGTGATGGTAGTGGCGGGGGATGTGGTGCCCGAAGAGGTGCTTGCTTTGGCCCAAACCTACTTTGGCCCGATCCCCGCCAACCCCGAGCTGCTTCCACGTGATCGCCCGCAAGAGCCCAATCAAATGGCAGAACGTCGCCTGACATTCTCTGATCCGCGCGTCTCTGAACCTTATGTGATCCGCACTTATCTTGCGCCTGAACGCGATCCCGGTGCGCAGGAAGAGGCGGCGGCGCTTGTCATGCTGTCTGAGCTGCTGGGCGGCGAAAGTGCCACGTCCTATCTGGGCCGTGCGCTGGAATTTGACACCCAAACCGCCGTTTACACATCGGCCTTCTACAGTGGCACCTCGCTGGACGACACGACCTTCGGCTTGGTTGTTGTGCCCACGCCGGAGGTGTCGTTGCAAGAGGCCGAAGACGCGCTGGATGCAGCCGTTGCCCAGTTTATGATTGATGGCGTCGACATCGAAAAACTGGCGCGGATCAAGATGCAGCAACGTGCTTCTCTGGTCTATGGCAAGGACAACGTTCAATCACTTGCCAACCGCTATGGCGAGGCTTTGACCAGTGGCCTGACGGTCGAGGATGTGCAGGCATGGCCCGATATTCTGCAAGCCGTGACGCCTGAAGACATCATGGCCGCTGCTGAAAACGTGCTTGATAAACGCCGCGCCGTCACCGGCTGGCTGACCCGTTCCGAACCCCAAGAGGTGACGCAATGACACGGCTTTTCTTTGCGCTTTGCGCCACGATCCTACTGACATTCCCCGCGCGTGCGGCTGTCGATATTCAAGAAGTGACCTCGCCCGGCGGCATCACGGCCTGGCTGGTCGAAGAACCCTCGATCCCGTTCACCGCGCTTGAGTTGCGCTTTCGTGGCGGTACAAATCTGGACCGTGACGGCAAGCGCGGTTCAGTCAATCTGATGACGGGCTTGCTGGAAGAAGGTGCCGCCGATCTGGACGCGCGTGGCTTCGCCGTTGCCCGCGATGATCTTGCGGCCAGCTTTGACTTCGACAGTTATGATGACGCCGTCGCAGTCTCTGCCCGGTTTTTGTCTGAGAACCGCGGTGAGGCATTGGCGCTTCTGCGCAAAGCGTTGATCGAGCCGCGCTTTGATCAGGTCGCTCTTGACCGTGTGCGCGCGCAGGTTCTTGCAGGTATTCGATCTGATCTGAAAGATCCCAGTGAGATTGCATCGAACGCGTTCAACGCGACGATGTATGGCGATCACCCTTATGGCACCAATGACACAGGCACCGTTGAAACCGTCGCTGGGCTGACCCGCGATGACATCGTGCTGGCCCATGCCGATGTGATGGCCCTTGATAATCTTTATGTCAGTGCAGTCGGTGATATCACCGCGGATGAGCTGGGTACCCTGCTTGATGATTTGCTTGGCGCGTTGCCCGAAACCGCAGCCGAACTGCCGCCCGTGATCGAGGTCCAAAGTGAAGCTGGCGTGACCGTCGTGCCGTTCGATACCCCCCAATCGGTCGCCGTCTTTGGTCATAGCGGCATGGACCAGGACCACCCGGATTTCTTCGCTGCCTTCATTCTGAACAACATCTTTGGCGCTTCGGGCTTTGAAAGCCGCCTGATGGATGAGGTGCGTGAAAAGCGCGGCCTGACGTATGGCATCTCTTCCTTCCTAGCCTCGAAAGATCGCGCGAACATCATTGTAGGCCAGCTTGCCTCTGGCAATGACCGGATGGCCGAGGCGATTGAAGTGATCAAAGACGAATGGGCACGGGTTCAAAGCGATGGCGTCACCGCCGAGGAAGTGGAAAGCGCAAAGACCTATCTGACCGGCGCCTACCCGCTGCGGTTCGATGGAAACGGGCGTATCGCGAACATCCTTGTGGGTATGCAGATGACAGGCCTGCCGATTGATTACGCCGAGACGCGCAATGACCGGATCAACGCGGTGCCCTTGGAAGAGATCAACCGCGTCGCAAGCGAACTGATGCAACCCGAAGCGTTACGATTTGTTGTTGTAGGCCAGCCCGAGGGTTTGTCCTCCACCAACTGATCTGACCTTTCAGAATCGCGGTCGAGCGTGCTACAACTTGTGGCATGCTTGACCGTAGCCCCAATATAAGGCCGACTATCCGGCAGCTTGACGAAGGCGCAATCAATCGGATTGCGGCGGGTGAAGTTGTTGAGCGTCCGGCGTCGGCGGTCAAGGAACTTGTTGAAAACGCTCTGGATGCGGGCGCCGGGCGGATCGAAATTTGTCATGCTGAGGGTGGCAAATCCCTGATCCGTGTGACCGATGATGGCTGTGGCATTGCGGCCTCTGACCTGCCTCTGGCGCTATCGCGTCATGCCACGTCAAAGATCGACGGGAGCGATCTTTTGAACATCCACACCTTTGGGTTTCGGGGCGAAGCACTGCCCTCGTTAGGTGCTGTTGGTCGGCTCACGATCACCTCTAGGATCGAGGATCAGGACGCCGCACAAATCCACGTCTCCGGCGGTAAGATGGAGCACGTGCGCCCTGCCGCCTTGTCCAAAGGCACCGTGGTCGAGCTGCGCGACCTTTTCTATGCGACGCCCGCCCGGCTTAAATTCATGCGCACGGACCGGGCCGAGACGCAGGCGATCACGGACGTCATCAAGCGCTTGGCGATGGCCGAGCCTTTTGTGGCGTTTACGCTCCGCGATGTCACGGGTGGCGGTGAGGGCCGTGTCACTTTCCGCGCAGATGCGGAGACGGGCGATATGTTCGACGCTTTGCATGGTCGGCTTGCCAGTGTTCTGGGCCATGAGTTCGCTGATAATGCCCTGCGGATCGACGCGCAGCGCGAGGGGCTCCATCTGACCGGTTACGCCGCCTTGCCGACTTATTCGCGCGGCTCTGCGGTGGCGCAGTTCCTTTATGTGAATGGTCGCCCTGTGCGGGACAAGTTGTTGATCGGCGCGTTGCGTGGTGCCTATTCTGACATTCTCAGCCGAGACAGGCACCCCGCCGCGTGCCTTTTCATCGACTGCGATCCGATCCTGGTCGACGTCAACGTGCACCCGGCAAAATCCGAAGTCCGCTTCCGCGAACCGGCCATGGCGCGCGGGCTGATTGTATCGGCGTTGAAACATGCATTGGCAGAGGCCGGGCACCGCGCGTCGACCACCGTCGCGGACGCGACTTTGGGTGCGATGCGTCCAGCGTTTTCCGAACCGCGTGTTTACCAGATGGATCGCCCTTCGCAGGGTGCCTTGGCCGCCAGCCACCACGCGCAGGCGCCCGGTTTTGCCGAAACGAGCGCCGTTTTCGCGCGCGTGGAAGAGCCTGTTATGGATGCGCAGGATCACCCGCTGGGTGCCGCCCGCGCGCAGGTGCATGAGAACTACATCATCGCCCAAACTGCCGATGGGATGGTGATTGTGGACGGTCACGCCGCGCATGAGCGGCTTGTTTATGAGAAGTTGAAACGCCAGATGGCCGAGAACGGTGTCGCGGCCCAGGCATTGTTGATCCCCGAGATTGTTGAACTGAGCGAAGCTGACGCCGCACGTCTGTTGGAGATTGCGGATGATCTGTGCAAACTTGGCCTGACGATTGAGCCTTTCGGCGGTGGCGCCGTCGCCGTTCGTGAAACGCCTGCCATCTTGGGAGAGGTGAACGCAGCCAATATGATCCGCGATATTCTGGATGAATTGGCGGATCTGGGTGACAGCCAAACCGTGCAAGCTCGGATTGAGGCGATCCTCAGCCGCGTCGCCTGCCACGGCTCCATCCGCACCGGTCGCCAGATGCGTGGCGATGAGATGAACGCGCTTTTACGCGAGATGGAGGCGACGCCCCATTCCGGCCAGTGCAACCATGGGCGTCCTACCTATGTGGAACTGAAACTGGCCGATATCGAACGGCTGTTTGGGCGCACATGATCCAGATTGGCGATCAAACTTACGCGTTCAGCGACCCGCTGGTGATCGCCGTGCTGATCGGGGTAGGGGCGGTGCTATTAATCCTGATCCTGCTTGTGATCGCTGTGCGCGCGGCAGGTCGGTCAGCGCGTTTGGCAGAGCCGTTGGCGCAACAGATCGGCATCCTTGGCCAGCGCGTTCAGATGCTGGGCGACGGGCAGCAACAGCTTTCCGGCGGCCTGACCCATGTATCGGAAGCGCAGGCCGCAGCGCAGAACAATATGCTGACCTTGATGGAGCAACGTCTGGCGCAAGTCACCGAAAAGATGAACGAAAGTCTGCAAGGCTCGGCGCGACGCACTGCGCAATCATTGGGCGATTTGCAACAACGGCTCCAGACAATCGACAAGGCGCAGGCCAATATCACCAAGCTTTCGGGCGATGTTCTGAGCCTTCAGGATATCCTGTCGAACAAGCAGACGCGTGGTGCGTTCGGGGAAATCCAGCTCCATGACATCGTCTCGAAAGCACTGCCCAAGGACAGCTATTCGCTGCAAGCGACGCTCTCGAACGGGAGGCGCGCGGATTGCCTTATCCACCTGCCGAACCCGCCTGGACCTATTGTCGTTGACAGCAAATTCCCGCTGGAAGCTTACGAGGCGCTGCGCAACGCAACGACCGACTGGGAGTTGAACGAGGCGGCGAAGTTCCTGCGCACCTCGGTCAAAAAGCACATCAAGGACATCGCCGAGAAATACGTGATCGAAGGCGAGACCGCTGATGGCGCGCTGATGTTTCTGCCGTCCGAGGCGGTCTATGCCGAACTGCACGCCAACTTTCCCGAACTGGTCCGCGAGGGGTTCGCCGCGCGGGTCTGGATCGTCTCGCCTACCACGTGCATGGCCACGCTCAACACGATGCGCGCGATCTTGAAAGATGCGCGGATGCGGGAACAGGCGGGGGCGATCCGCAAAGAACTTGGCCTGCTTTACGCCGATGTGGATCGGCTGGGCACACGGGTTGAGAACTTGGATCGGCACTTTGGCCAAGCCTCTAAAGACATCGCAGACATCAAAATCTCGGCCGATAAGGCGGGGCGTCGCGCAAAGCGGCTCGATAACTTTGATTTTGAGGAACTCGCGGCGGAGTCTGATAAGGTGGTCCAGTTGAAAGGCCCCGCCGAATAAAGGACCAAAGCCATGCCGATTATCAAACTGGCGGACGCGCCTGTTGAGGAAATGACCCCCGACAATGCCGATGAACTTGGCCCTTACCGCGCGCATCTGCTGAGCGATGCAGGCGGTCTGACCCAGTTCGGCGCGTTTGTCGAGGAGCTTGCCCCCGGCTCGCGGTCATCTGACAAACATTACCACATGACGCAGGATGAGTTCGTCTATGTGCTGGATGGGCACGTGACCCTGCACGAAGGCGATAACAGCACTCAGATGATTGCTGGCGACGCGGCGACCTTCAAAGCGGGCGCGACTGTCGGGCATTGCTTTGAGAATATGTCGGACAAGCCGGTGCGCTATCTGGTTGTCGGAACCCGGTCCGGAAATGATGTCGTGCACTACACCGAAAGAGACAAGATACTGACCGTCAAAGAGGGTATGCGTTACCCGACAGATCGTAAGGGCAATCCGATCCCCGAATGAAAAAGGCGGGGTCGCGCCCCGCCTTGAATCTCTACGCTGTCATCCGCCTCAAATCCGCAAGAACGGCTGAGCGATCCGTGGGATCAGTGAGTTGAACTTGAGCGGTGCGTCGGTGACCACCAGGCAAATGCAATCCTCACCTTCTTCAGCGACAGGCGTATGGTGCATTTCCTGATCTGCAATCTCGATGTCACCGCGGGCAAAACGATCATGCTCGTCTTTGAAGGCGCCTTGCAGGACCAAAGTCATCTCTTTGCCGTTGTGGGAGTGATCAGGCATCGCTGCACCGGCGGGGATGCAGAGCAGGCGCACCGACGCTTCTTTCGAGGTTTTCAGAACCGCTTGTTTCACGCCCATACCAAGGCTGCGCCATTGCACACTTTCCAAATCGCCACCGACATAGTCCTGCAAAGGCGTCGGAAAGACGCCCTTATCGTACGTACGTTCGGTTTTGATCGGGTCTTTCGGCATTTCGCTGATCAGTTTCAGCGTCGCTTTCAGTGCGCCATCCGAAATTGTCGCAACGGGTTGTTCGTCCAGGACCGATCCACCGACTGCATCGAAGCTGTCTAACGCTGCGCGACATTCGTCACACAGCGAAATATGCGTCGCGACAACAAGGTTGAAGGCTTCGGGCAGCGTACCTGCCGAATAGGCCATCAGAATGTCATCCGTCAGATGATGTTTGATCTTGCTCATTTCACTCACTTCATCGCGTGACGCAACCGTTCAAGCGCCAACCTAATGCGGGACTTGATCGTGCCAAGGGGCAAACCTGTTTCGTCAGCGATTTCGCTGTGTGACAAGTCGCCGTAATACGCACGCTCAATCAGTTCCCTTTGTTTCTCCGGCAGCTCAGATAGGGCCTGAGCCAGTTTGTCTGTCTCTTGTTGCAGCGCCAGAACGTCTTCCTGATCTGGCTCTGCCTCAGGGCCCCATGTCAAATCCTCAGGCTCGGGCCGCCGCTGCTTGCGGAATGCGTCAATCTTGCGGTTTCGGGCAATCGTGAAAATCCACGTTGCCACGCTCGCCCGCGAAGGATCGAACATATGGGCCTTGTGCCAGAGGGTCGCCATGACCTCCTGAGCAATTTCTTCCGCGAGGGTGTCGTTTGCCCCCGACTTCATCAAAAACGCCTTCACACGCGGGGCGAAATGCGCAAACAGCTCGGCGAAAGCCGACTGGTCTTGCGCCACTTGGATACGCTCCATCTGTGCGATCCACGGCCCTTGTTCTAGCGTTTCGTTAACAGACACATGCCCACTTCCGGTGACACGGATGAGTTGATCCGCGTTAGCACCATATGGGATCGGATGCATGATTGCACCCTTTTCCTCGATAGACTGCATGTCTGTTAACATGTGTAGGATACGGCGGACGCCTGATGTTGGATCACATGAGGGTGACATTTTTTCTCATCCGCTGTTGGTGTCGAACCGTATTGTATTACAACGGTTTTGACACGACGGAGACACAGTTCATGCCAATTGAAATTCCGGCCCGCGCGCCGAAAAAGATTGCCGTCATTGGTGCGGGGATCTCGGGAATGGGCGCGGCGCACATGCTGGCTGAGGATCATCACGTCGTTCTTTACGAGGCCGAGCCGCGCCTTGGAGGCCCTGCGCGTACGTTGATTGCTGGAAAACGCGGTGATCAGCCGGTCGATACCGGTTTTCTGGTGTTCAATTACGTGAATTACCCGCATCTTGTGAGGCTGTTTGAAAAGCTGGATGTGCCTGTCGTGCCCAGCAGCATGAGCTTTGGTGTGTCGATGAACGCCGGCGCGTTGGAATATGCGTTGAACTCGCTCGATACGCTTTTCGCGCAGCGCCGTAATCTGGTCAGCCCGAAATACCTTGGCATGGTCCGCGATATTTTTCGGTTCAACAAGCACGCCTTGCGGATTGCGCAGGACAAGGATTTGACGGTCGGTGAATTTCTCAAGGTGCTTGGCACGGGGGATTGGTTCCGCGACAAATATCTGTTGCCCTTTTCCGGCGCCATCTGGTCGATGCCGGTTGAAGACGTCATGGATTTTCCGGCACACGCAATGATCCAGTTCTTTGAGAACCATGCCTTGCTCAGCCACACAGGTCAGCATCAGTGGCATACGGTCCAAGGTGGCTCGATTCAGTATGTGGACCGGCTTGAAGCCACGATGAAAGCGCAAGGGGTAGAGATCAGGTTGCGTGCGCCCATTGACGCGGTAAAACGCAATGCGGCTGGTGTCCAGGTCAAAGCCAAGGGCGCAGATTGGGAGCACTATGACGAGGTCGTCTTTGCCACCCATTCCGATGACAGCCTGCGGATGCTGGCCGATCCGTCGCCCCAAGAACAAGCGGCGCTGGGTGCTGTGAAGTACCAGCCCAACGACGTGGTTCTGCATTGCGACGAAAGCATTATGCCAAAAGCGCGCAAGGTCTGGTCGTCGTGGAACTATACCGAAGGCTACGCCAAGCAAACCGACCGGATTGACCTGACCTATTGGATCAACAGCCTTCAGCCCATTCCGATGGATGATCTGCATTTCGTGACGCTCAACAGCACCCGCGAGATCCGCGAAGAGTTTATCTATGATCAAACGATCCTGCGCCATCCGGTTTACGATATGGCTGCGCTTGAGGCACAAAAGACGATTGCACGGGCGAACGGCACCAACCGCACTTGGTTCTGTGGCGCGTGGATGAAGAACGGCTTCCATGAAGACGGCCTATCAAGTGCAGTGGACGTTGTTGAGGCGATGGGGCGTGCGGCCCCCGCAGCCGTTGCGGCAGAGTGAGCACACGCGTCGATCATATTCAGGGCGAGACCTTTCATGGTCGGCGCGGCGGGATCGACAATGCATTCCGCTACACGATTGATTACGTGATGCTTGAGCCTGAGCAGGAGGTGCAAACACCAGCCTTGTTCGCGCGCAATTCGGGGAACCTGACGTCGCTGTACGACAGTGATCATGGTGGCCCGCCCAAGGCAGGGCGTGGCGCGCGGTGGGTTCGTGATGTGCTGTCTGCGTATAACCTGGATATGCCCGGTCGGGTGATCCTGCTCGCCCAGCCGCGTGTTTTGGGGCATGTCTTCAACCCGGTCAGCTTCTGGCTGTGCCATGACGTCCAAGACCGGATGTGCGCCGTGATTGCAGAGGTTTCGAACACGTTTGGTGACCGTCACTCCTATCTGTGTCACCACGACGACCTGCGCGAGATCACGCGCGAGGATACATTGCAGGCGGCCAAGATTTTCCACGTCTCGCCGTTCCAGCAGATTGAAGGCGGCTACACGTTCCGCTTCGATATCCGCGACGACAAGATCGGTATCTGGATAGATTACTCCGCTGGAAACGGCGGCCTTATGGCGACGCTCACGGGCAAGCGGGTGCCGCTGACCAACGCGGGCATCTTAAAAGCCTGTTTGCGCCGTCCGTTCGGATCGCGCCGCGTGTTGGGCTTGATCCATTGGCAGGCACTCAAGCTGTGGGCCAAAGGCGCACGCTATCAGCCACGGCCTGACCCCCCTGCACACGACGTCTCAAAATGAGCGCGTTTTCGGATCGGCTGCCGGCCTATTCGCTGTTTGGGATGATCCTGTCGGGCGCGGGTCTGCCGATTTATATCTATGCGCCTAAGTTCTACGCGGACAACTTTGGGGTCAGCCTAACAGCCTTGGGCGCAGTGCTATTCGGTTTGCGTCTGTTTGATGTGGTGCAGGACCCTGTGCTGGGCTGGCTGTCGGAACGTCTGGGCGATGCGCGCAAGCTGGCGGTTTGGATCGGGGCTGCCTTGCTGGCCATCTCGATGATCGGCCTGTTTGCGGTTGCACCCCCGATCGCGCCGCTGATTTGGTTCGGGATCACGATCACGGGGTTGTTCACTGCATTCAGCTTTCTGACGATCAATTTCTACGCGCAAGGCATCACTAAGGCTGGAACGCTCAAAGGCAGTCACATGCGCTTGGCGGCATGGCGCGAAACCGGCGCGCTGCTGGGTGTGTGTATCGCGGCGGTTGCACCCACGCTGCTCGCTGACTACGTCGAAAACCCGTTTGCGATCTTCGCCTACAGCTTTGCCGCAGTCACGCTGATCGCCGCCATTGCCATGCGCCCGGAATGGAGCGGTCGCGTCACGACCGAGCCGTCGCCGATCCGCGAAATCCTGTCCGACAAACTCGCGCGGCGCCTCTTGCTGCTTGCGCTTGTGAATGCGGCTCCGCTGGCGGTCTCCTCCACATTATTCTTGTTCTACGTCGAAAGCCGCCTCAACGCGCCAGGCATGGAAGGCCCGCTTTTGGTGCTGTTCTTTCTTGCCGCCGCGGCTTCAAGCCCGTTCTGGTCATGGCTGGCGCGCAAGATCGGCGCGAAATATGCGCTCTTTGCTGCGATGCTTCTTGCCATCGCCTCTTTCGCGTTTGTTCTGACGCTGGGCGAAGGCGACGTGACCGCCTTTGCAATGATCTGTATTTTGTCTGGCGCGACCATCGGCGCGGACCTCACACTCATGCCCGCGCTGTTCGCAAAACGCATGGCAACCGTGTCCCCGAATGGCGGGCAAGGCTTCGGTCTTTGGTCCCTTGTCTCAAAGTTTACCCTCGCTTTTGCGGCAGCAGCACTACTTCCCGTGTTGGAAGCCAGTGGTTTTCGCGCTGGAGACGCCAACTCCGCTGAGGCGCTGACCACACTCACGTATCTGTATGCACTGGTGCCCTGCGCACTGAAATTGATTGCCGTCGCGTTGCTGGCGGCCACCACATTGGAAGAAGGCTAAGACCCATGGATTATGTGATCTACATCCTCCTCGGCATCGCCCTTGTGATCTCGGTGTTGTTGTTGAAGAATCGTTTTTGGTCGTTCAAGGCCCAAAGCCCGGATGAATATGACGGCCACGGCCCGCAGTTTGATATCCGCGAACACCTATCTGGTCCGATCATCTGCGAAGGGGTGATCTACGGGCCCACAGGCCGGGTTTCGTCGCGTTTTGTGGGCGACTTTGAAGCCGAGTGGAACGGCAATGTCGGAACCATGAAAGAAGTGTTCCGTTATGATACCGGCAGCACGCAGGAACGCCAATGGACGCTGACGCTGGGCAATGACGGGTCCATCAAGGCCGAGGCGCCGGATGTGATTGGCGCAGGCACGGGCAAGCAGCAGGGATCAGCGGTGCAATTGAATTACCGCATCAAGCTGGGCGAGGATGCAGGAGGGCATGTGCTGGACACGACCGACTGGATGTATCTGGTCGAGAACGGGTCGATTATGAACCGCAGCCAGTTCCGCAAGTTTGGGTTCAAGGTGGCCGAGTTGGTGGCAACAATGCGGAAGAAGGAAACGACGTGAAAGACTGGAATGGGAAGCGCTACTGGTTGGTCGGGGCAAGTGAAGGTCTTGGCCGATCTGTTGCAGAAGTGATGAGCCGCGCGGGTGTTGAAGTGATCGTCTCTGCCCGCTCGGAAGACCGGCTGAAAGAGCTGGTGTCAGAGCTTCCCGGAAAGGCGTCTTACGTCGCCGTTGATGTGTCAGACAGCGACAGCGTACGCGCGGCCGCCAAGGAAATCGGGCCTGTTGATGGCGTTGTGTTTCTTGCCGGTATCTATTGGCCGATGAAAGTGCATGAGTGGGACATCGACAAAGCCGAGACGATGGCTGATGTGAACTTCACCGGTGCGTTTCGGGTTGTTGGCTCTGTCATTGGCGACATGCTTGAGAAAGACAGTGGCCACATCGTGCTGACGGGTAGCCTTTCGGGCTTTCGCGGTTTGCCGGGAACGATTGGCTACGGTGCTTCCAAGGCAGGCGTGATGTATCTGGCGGAATCCATGCATGCTGATCTGCGCGGCACAGGCGTAAACGTGCAGGTGATTAACCCCGGCTTCATCAAGACGCGCCTGACCGAAAAGAACGATTTCACGATGCCCTTTATTATGGAGCCCGAAGACGCCGCCAAGGAGTTCTTTGAGCACATGAATGATGACAGCTTCAAAAAGAGCTTCCCTATGGTCTTTTCGTGGTTCTTCCGGCTCAGCCAGTTTCTGCCCGATTGGCTTTATTACCGCATTTTTGCGTAAGGCATTGTCCCAGATCAAACGGTAAAGGCTGGTGCTGCGCTAGGGTTCGTTAACGAATCTGGGAGGCAACCATGCTCGACATCGACACATCCAAGATCGCTCAGGTGATCCTTTATGCACGCGAGATGGAAAGGGCAGAGCCCGAATTGCGCGGCTTTATCGACAACCTGAACGAAGACGAACAGGTGTCATTGGTCGCTGTGATGTGGATCGGTCGCGACGCGTTTGACGCTGATGATCTGGAAGAGGCCAAAGCCACCGCGCGTCACGAGGCCACGACGCCCACGGCGGATTATCTGATCGGCACACCTCATGTCGCGGACCACCTTGAAAGTGGTTTGGACGCGCTGGGCATCAGCTCTGCCGACGCTTTGGAAGACCTGCTCTAGATTGCTCTGACGTGCTGATCGAACGTCGCCTTCGCGCGTGCCCAGACGCCTACCCCCATGTCCGTAATTTGTAGCAAGGTGGGCAGCAGTTGGCCTGCGTAATCCTCTGAACTTTCCACCGGTAACATGGACGGCAAATTGTCGATCGCAGTCACGTCGAGCACAGGGGTATCGTGCACGCGCAACGCCGGCGCATCCCATGTGGTGACACGATCATACACCTTGATCGGGTTGAAATCGCTGTCCGGGTCGCATGCGATGTCGCCGATGATGCTTAGCTTGCGCGGCGCAGTTTTTGCCGAGGCGGGCACAAAGACGGGCGTGCCGGGCCGCGCGAGGATACAGTTTAAGAACAGCTCGTGGTTCAGGATTTCGGGAAACGGTCCGCCGTGCGCGGTCTCTGCCATGTCCCAGCCTGTTACTGGTACCCCCATATGAGTACAGAGGTCGGCCGCTCCGGTACCCACGCGCCCCAGCGCCCCGATGATCAGCGCGGTGGGGCGGGTGAAGGCCCCGCTCAGATCGCTTTGCAGGTCAGCCAGCAAATGCTTTGAGCTGTCATAGACGCCAACCGTGCCGCAAATCTCATCCCGTTGCTGCGCAGCCCAGCATTTCAGCGCGACGGCAGCGCCTGCGTAGCCCGCCCAATAGCCAAATGCGGCGACGCGACGCCCGTGTTCGTCGACAAGATACTCCAGATCATAAAGCGTGCCGCCACCTGCCTTGAATCGCTCAAGAAGCTGTCTGCCAGCGGGCTGACCCTTGTACGCATGGCCAAACATGATGTGACGATGCGCAAGTGGTGTGCCGTCTTCGGGCAGTTCTTTCAGCCCGAAAATCACCGCGTCTTCCGGTGCTTCGCGCCAGCTGTTTTCCATTGCGATGTCGCATCCGGCAGCTTTGTAGCCGTCGATTGGAATGGCCCGTGCGGCGCTTTCCTCGACCGTAACGCGCAGACCGCTGGCCAGCAGATCCGCGGCGTCTTCCGGTGTCAGGCCAACGCGCTGCTCATGCGCACGTTCCTCGGCTCGGACCCACAGATGTGTCATGCAATTGCTCCCTGGTTCTTGCCTTGGCTTAGGCAAAATCCAGCGCAATGCCAATGCCCGAACACGGGATGTGAGCGATAACTGAACACTTGTTCAAAAAAATCATTTGACGCAACGCTGAAGCCGCCCCATCATCTTTCACAACCCCGACGGCAAGACCGGGGACTGCCAATGGTGCAGGTCTGGGAGGACTTCACGATGACAACGACTTCTGCGCCCGAGGGGGCGTTGGTCTCTATTCCGCATCTTCTTGCGCGCAACGTGTCGGCGTTTGGCGATAAAGCGGCATATCGCGAGAAGGAATTCGGGATCTGGCAAAGCTGGACATGGCGCGAGGCCGAGGGCGAGATCCGTGCGATTGCGCTGGGCCTGTTGGAGTTGGGCATCGAGAAGGGCGATTTCATTGCCATCATCGGGCGCAACCGGCCTTCGATGTATTGGTCGATGGTCGCAGCGCAAATGTGCGGCGCTGTACCGGTGCCCTTGTATCAAGACGCGGTCGCCGAAGAGATGGCGTATGTGCTGGAACACTGCGGCGCGCGTTTCGTGATCGTCGGTGATCAGGAGCAGGTCGACAAGGTCATTGAGGTGCAGGAAACGGTCACCGGGATCGACCAGATCATTTACCAAGACCGGCGCGGCATGCGGAAGTATGACCACACGCATATGAACGCGCTGGGCGATGTTCAGGCGACGGGCCGCGCGGCGCATGAGCGGTTTGATGCGGAGTTGGAGCAGCGCTGGAAAAGCCTTGGGTATGATGACACGTGCGTGATGCTTTACACGTCCGGCACGACGGGGCGGCCCAAGGGTGTTGTCCTGTCGAACCGCAATATTATCGAGACGTCTAAGAACTCTGCCGAGTTTGATAATCTGCTGCCGGGGGACGAGGTTTTGGCCTATCTGCCCATGGCCTGGGTTGGCGATTTCATCTTCTCGATCGGGCAGGCTTACTGGACGGGGTTCTGCGTGAACTGTCCCGAAAGTGCGGGCACCATGATGACCGATCTGCGGGAGATCGGGCCGTCTTACTACTTCGCGCCCCCACGGATTTTCGAGACGCAGCTCACTAATGTGATGATCCGGATGGAGGATGCGAGCCGGATGAAGAAGTGGCTGTTCAAGACGTTCATGGCTCATGCCAAAGGGGTCGGGCCGAAGCTCCTGGATGGGCAAAGCGTCAGCGGTATGGACAAGCTGAAATACGCGCTGGGCAACCTGTTTGTGTATGGCCCTTTGAAGAACACGCTTGGGCTCTCCAAGGTGAGGGTGGGCTATACGGCAGGGGAGGCGATTGGCCCGGAACTCTTTGATTTTTATCGCTCTTTGGGGATTAACCTAAAGCAGCTTTACGGCCAAACCGAAGCGTCGGTATTTATCACGCAGCAAAAAGATGGCGAGGTGCGGTCCGATACGGTTGGCACGCCGACGCCGGGTGTTGAGTTGAAAATTGCCGATAATGGCGAGGTGTACTACCGCTCTCCCGGCACGTTTGTGGCCTATTTCAAGAACGCTGAAAGCACCGCGGATACCAAGGATGCCGAGGGTTGGGTGGCCACTGGCGATGCCGGGTTCATCGAGCCTGAGACCGGACATCTGCGGATCATCGACCGCGCCAAGGATGTTGGCAAAATGTCAGACGGGCGGCTTTTTGCGCCGAAATACGTGGAGAACAAGCTCAAGTTCTTCCCCAATATTCTTGAGGCTGTCGTCTTTGGGGCGGACCGTGCGATGTGCACAGCATTTATTAACATTGATCTGACTGCCGTCGGAAACTGGGCCGAGCGCAACAACATCGCCTATGCCAGCTATCAGGAATTGGCCGGGCATCCACAGGTTCTGGCGACGATCCAAAGCCATGTGGAGGAGGTCAACGAGAGCGTCGCGCAGGACGAAATGCTTTCAGGCTGCCAGATTCACCGCTTTCTGGTCCTCCATAAAGAGTTGGATGCGGATGACGGCGAGATGACCCGCACCCGCAAGGTTCGGCGCCGGATTGTGGAGGAGAAGTTCCACGATCTCATTAACGCGCTGTACGACGGATCCAAGGAGGTCTCGACCGTGACGGAAGTGACCTATGAAGACGGGCGCAAAGGGTCGATCAAGGCAACGCTGGAGCTGCGCGACTGCGCGGTGGTGGCTGAGCCCCAGAAGCTGGCGGCGGAATGATTCCATGAGCGAAAACAGATGGGTATCATCATGAAAGACATGGCCGACGGATACATCACAGAGGACGGTCGCAAGATTGGTGGCGTCATGATGGAGATGAAGAACATCACGCTGCGCTTTGGTGGGGTGGTCGCGATCAAGGATATCTCTTTCGATATTCGGGAAGGTGAAATTCGCGCGATTATCGGGCCAAACGGGGCGGGCAAATCCTCGATGCTGAATGTCATCTCGGGGTTCTATCATCCGCAGGACGGCGAGGTTTGGTTTCATGGTAAGAAACGCCCGTCGATGAAGCCCTATCAGGTCGCGCAGCAGGGCATCGCGCGGACGTTTCAGAACATTGCTTTATTTGAGGGCATGAGTGTTCTGGACAACGTTATGACCGGGCGGTTGACCCATATGAAAACCAACATTTTTCAGCAGGCAATTTGGTGGGGAAAAGCGCAGGCTGAGGAAACGGCGCAGCGCGAAAAAGTCGAGAAAATCATAGACTTCCTTGAGATTCAGCACATCCGCAAGACCCCTGTGGGGCGGCTGCCTTATGGTTTGAAAAAGCGGGTGGAGCTGGCGCGCGCGCTGGCCGCGGAACCCAAGTTGCTTTTGCTGGATGAACCCATGGCGGGGATGAATGTCGAAGAGAAAGAAGACATGTCGCGCTTCATTCTGGATGTGAATGATGAATTCAGCACCACCATCGCTCTGATCGAGCATGATATGGGCGTTGTGATGGACCTGTCTGACCGTGTTGTCGTGATGGATTACGGCAAGAAAATCGGGGACGGCACGCCCGATGAGGTGCGTAACAATCAGGCCGTCATCGACGCCTATCTGGGGGTGGCCCATGACTGATTTTGGCCGGGATACCACGTACATATCGTGTGCGTCTTGCGTACATACCGCGTGCATACCCTGTACATACATTTTCGCTGATTTGACCGATGGAGGCCCGCATGCCTGACCAGTTTCTATTTGGCGTCGAAGTTGTTCTGAACGGCCTGATGGCGGGTGTGCTTTACGCGCTGGTCGCGTTGGGTTTCGTTTTGATTTTCAAAGCGTCCGGTATCTTTAACTATGCGCAAGGTGTGATGGCGCTGTTCGCAGCGTTGACCTTGGTCGGGATCATGGAAGGGCAGGTGCCGTTTGCGCATTTGATCAACGCGATTTTTGGCACCGATGTGCACTACTTCGGATGGAACGTGCCCGCGTTGGCCGCGATCCTTTTAACCATGATCTTGATGGTGTTCTTCGCTTGGGCGGTGAACCATTTCGTGATGCGCCATTTGGTCAATCAGGAACCGATCATCCTGTTCATGGCGACCATCGGTTTGGCCTATTTCCTTGAAGGCGTGGGCGACCTGATGTGGGGGTCCGAGATCAAGAAGCTGGATGTGGGGCTGCCTCAGGGCGCGTCCTTCTGGATCGAGGAGAATACTGCGTTCCTCGGGTCCGAGAACTTCTTTGGTTTCTTTATCGACCAGTTGGATATCGTGGCGACGGGCGTCGCGATTGTGCTGGTGATCGCTTTGGTCGCGTTTGCGCAATACACCAAGCAAGGCCGCGCGATGCGAGCTGTGGCGGATGATCATCAGGCGGCGTTGAGTGTTGGGATTTCACTTAACTTCATCTGGGTGTTGGTATGGTCGCTTGCAGGGTTTGTGGCCTTGGTTGCGGGCATCATGTGGGGTGCGAAATCGGGTGTGCAATTCTCGTTGTCGCTGATCGCATTGAAGGCTTTGCCGGTGCTGATGCTGGGCGGCTTTACGTCAATCCCGGGCGCGATTGTGGGCGGTTTGATTATCGGCGTGGGCGAGAAGCTTTTCGAGTTCACCATCGGTCCGATGATCGGAGGTGCCACCGAAAACTGGTTCGCCTACGTGCTGGCGCTGCTGTTCCTCGTCTTCCGGCCGCAAGGGCTGTTTGGCGAGAAGATTATCGAGAGGGTGTGACCATGAGCAAGCTGATTGCGATTTTGAATGTAGTGGCTTGGTCGGGCTTCTGGGCCTTCGGATATCTTGCGCTGACGTCGGATGCGGCGGAGCCGGGACAGATGGTAACTGCAACCGTGCTGGCGGCAGCGGGTGCTGGTCTTGGGGTTTTTGCCTACTTCTGGCTGGTCCGTCATGCCGAGGCCAAGGGCTATGCCAAGCGCGCGAACCGGGCGCAGCGCTATGATGATGACGGGGAGATTGCCTGATGTTTTACCGCGAGGCAGGCGATTTCAAGACGTCCTATGTGGACGACAGCCAGACCTTTCCCATCGCGTTCGACCGCTACCGCTACTATTTCGTGCTGGTCATCGCCTTTGGGATCATCCCGTTCATCATCAACGATTACTGGGCCAACGCGGTCATGGTGCCGTTCCTGATCTATGCGATTGCGGCGATCGGGTTGAACATTCTGACGGGTTATTGTGGGCAGGTGTCGCTTGGAAACGGAGGGTTCAAGGATGAGGGGTCCTATGCCAGTAACAAGCTGATGACCGGATTCCCAGAGATTTCCATCAAC
>ERZ1740067.1054-NODE-1054-length-19988-cov-6.195706_pt1 | contig 19988 bp, 13 predicted proteins | sample MGYA00581736_ERZ1740067 | MGnify/ENA primary metagenome ERZ1740067 (study PRJEB43018, sample SAMN04849236) | marine metagenome | isolation source: floating plastic debris | place: Pacific Ocean | collected 2008-08-27 | study: EMG produced TPA metagenomics... | reverse complement strand
GGAGACACTCCGCGAGGCGCAAGCGGCACTCTCGCGCGCAGCCAGCGAGTTGCGGGCGCTCGCCGCCGCCGATCGGGCCGCCGAAGTCCCGGCGTGGCTCGACGATTCGGCAAAGCACCTCGCCGAAGCGGTTGTCGATGCCGAGAGCGCTGGCGACCCCGCGCCCGACGTGCCGCGCCTGCCTCCGATGCGCCCGCCGCTCAAGCTGAGCTACACACGCATCCAGGACTACATCACGTGCCCCGCGTGCTTCTACGTCCGCCACGTGCTCGGCCTGTCCGGCGAGGACAGCGACGCCGCGTCCGTCGGCACGCTTGTGCACGAGGCGCTCGCTGCGTACGCACGCCGCTGCCAGGCCGCCGACGCCGAGGGCGTGCCGGCACCGACGCCCGACGCGCTCCGCGCGATCGCCGACTCGGTCTACTTCGAGTCGCTCAAGGCGGGCGGCGTGCCGGACAAGCAAGCCCTCGCGCGCGCGACCGCATTGCTGGATATCTACGCCCGCGAGTTGCACGACCCCAACGCAAACATCCTCGAGATCGAGCACTCGGCACGCGTGCCGTATGTCGCGGGCGATCACACGCACTCGCTCGAGGCAAAGATCGACCGGCTCGATCAGACCGGCGCGGGCCTCCGCATCGTCGACTTCAAGACCGGCAAGGCCTCGAAGAAACTCACCGAGCCGACCGGCACCGATCTGCAACTCGGCATCTACGCGATGGCCGTCGCCGAGCGTTTCCCCGATGCGGCCGGCGTCGCCGAGTACTGGGTTCTCTCGACAGGCCAGCGCGGGACAATCACGCTCGATGACCTCAAGCTCGATCGCGTCCGGAAAGATATCGACAAGGCGATCGCTGGCATGCTCGCGGGCGACTGGCACCAGGGCAAGAACTGCCGCTGCCTGTGCGACTTCATCAAGCACCGCACGCGCGACCCCGTTGCGGGCTCCACCCCGACCATCTCCGAGACAAGCCCCTCCGTGACAACTCCCTCGGGGTACTACCCCGAAGCGGCGGGTCGGTAGACCATGACAATGCGAGCCGGTTCTGTCGCCATGCTGGTTTTCGTCTTCGTTGTGCTCACGCACTCGTCCTGGGCATCACCCACGTGCGACGTGGCACCTGCACAGGCGGCGCAGGTCACCGGGCTGCACGTGCATCAGCCGCTGAACATGTGGACGGCCGAGTTTTCCAACGGGGTCATCGTGCATGTTCGGCATGATCCAGAGATAGGCGGCCGCGTGCGCGTCGCGATCAATCTGGGTTCAGGCCGCGTCGCCGAGAGCGGCGCGACGCGCGGCGTCACCGACGCGCTTGCCGCGGCACTCGCCTCGCCCACCTTCGTCGGCATCACCGATAGCGAGCGCAGCACGCTGCTCACGCCCCTGTCTGGCGAGACGACCACCATCGAAGCGATCGGCGGCGACGACGGCCTGCTCCTCTTGATCGAATCCCCCACGCCCTTCGTCACGCACGCGATGCGCATCGCACACGAACTCCTCACCGACGCCGACATCAATGACGCCACGCTCGCCGAGCACAACGCAACTGTGGCGAGTCCCGCAGGATTCGGCGACGCGTACCAGCGAGGCCTGCGTGATGTGATGGGCCTGCCCCGAGCGCCCCGATCGCCTGTGCCGGCCGAGGTCGCGCGCGCACACCTTGCCGAGCTGCGATCGTCCGCGCCGATCGAGATCGCGATCGTGATGGGCGCGACCCAGCAGCAGGGCATCGACGCGGCTCGCCTCGCGATCGCCTCGCTCCCGCCGAGGCCCTACCCGTCGCGGTCGTCGTGGGCCGAGGTGGTCGCGATCGATCTCCCCGCAATGCCCGTGGCGATCCGCCGCACACACACCGCACCCCAGCCGCTCGCGGCTGTCATGCGCGGCGTGATCTCGCAACAGCCCGCCGACCAGCACCAGCGCGACACCGTCCACATCCTCCGATCGCTCTACCTGCTCGGCGCGGTCGTCGACGCGCGGCTCGCCCGCGTGCCCGGTGTCGACAGCGCATCAACCCGCGTGAACTTCGTCACGCCCTTCGATCGCGCCATCATGCTCAGCACGGTCGTCGTCTGCGAGCCCAGTGAAGCCGACCGCATCGGCATCGCCATCGAGACAACGCTCCGATCGATCGCGACCGACGGACCGACCGCCGAAGAGCTTGTCGAGGCATCCGAACAGTTCACGGCACGCCGGGCCGAAGCGCGCACCGAGCCCTGGTTCTGGCCCATCGTGCTCGCCAAATCCCGCTGGCACGGCATCTCGCTCGACGCCTTTGCCGAGGGGCCCGAGTCCTACGAGCGACTCACCGTCGCCGACATCCAGCAGGCCGCCAGCGTGACGCTTATCGAAGCCAACGGCATCGCACTGGATCTGCATCCAGAACCGGACAGCGAATAACCGCGACCGCCCTCGCGCGTCGTTGCTCGTTCGAACTGTCGGTACGCCCCTACTCGAGGGCCGCGGCACCCGAGATGATCTCGGTCAGCTCGGTGGTGATCTGCGCCTGGCGTGCGCGGTTGTAGTCGCGCGTCAGGAGCTTGCCCATCTTGGAGGCGTTGTCCGTGGCTGCCTTCATCGCGACCATGCGTGCAACATGCTCGCTGACGATCGCGTCGCTGAAGACCTGCACGAGCGTCGCCTTGACCGCCGCGGGCAGCAGCGTGTTGAGCAGCTCGCCAGCCGAGGGGCTGAACTCGAACTGCTCGGTGCGACCAGAGGCCGACTCGTCGGCATCGTTCTCGGGCGCGGTGAAGGGCAACAGCGTGAGCACCTCGGGAGTCTGCTTGCCCGCCGAGATGTACCGCATGTAAATGATCTTGACGCTCGCGACCTCGCCGGCCACGAACTGCTCGATGTACGACTCGGCAAGCGCGTGGATGTCCTCGATCGCCGGCTTGTCCCCGAAGTGCACGTGGTGCGTAGACACATCGATCTTGTTGAACTTGAGCACGCCCGCGCCCTTCTTGCCGACCACTTCGACGTCGCCGGCCGACGCAGCCGGTGAGGCGCGGAAGTGGCGGAGGGTGGTGCGGAGCAGCGAGCCGTTGTACGGGCCGCACAGGCCGCGGTCGCTCGTGATGACGAGCGTCAGCTCCCGGCCGTCGCTGCTGGCCTCGCGCAACAGCGGGTGGTCGATGCCATCGCCACCCGCGAGCTCGGCCACGAGCCCGAACAGGGACTCGGCGTACGGCTTGCCCGCGGTCGCCCGCTGCTGGGCGGCGCTGAACTTCGCCGTGGCGATCATCTGCATGGTCCGGGTGATCCGGCGGATGTTGCCAACCGCCTTCATACGCTTCTTGATCTCGCGTGACTTGCCCATAGGCGGGGATCGTAGCCCGCTCCGAGCCGGTTTCCGCGCCCTCAAACCGCCCGTCTGGGGCCTTCCGCTTGCCCAGGGCCGTCTGCCCCGCAACCCTTCCCTTCACACAGGGGTACCACCGGGCCGCGGCCGATCATTCAAGAACCGCCCCCCGACATCCAAGCCGGCACCTCCCAGGAGACACCCGCCCATGCGCCTTTCAACCCTCATCCATTCCATCGCGATCGCAGGCGCGGGGCTCTTCGCCACCGCCAGCGCCCAGCCGCTCGAAGCCGACACCGCCCCGGTGACCGGCACGCTCGACAACGGCATGTCCTACATCGTCCTGCCCCACGACAACCCCGCCGGCCGGGCACGCGTGCAGATCGTCGTCTCCTCCGGCTCGCTCAACGAGCTCGAGTCCGAGCGCGGCATCGCCCACTACCTCGAGCACATGGCATTCAATGGCTCCGAGAACTTCAAGAAGAATGAGGTCATCGCCTTCTTCGAGCGCATGGGCCTCACGTTCGGCAAGCACCAGAACGCCTTCACCGGCCTCAACGTCACCGCATACGACCTCACCCTGCCCGACGCCGAGACCGAGACCATCGCCGACGCATTCCGGTTCTTCGCCGACGTCGCCACGCGCATCAGCTTCCTCCCCGACGCGATCGAGGACGAGCGCGGCGTCATCCTCGAAGAGCGCCGCACCAGCCTCGGCCCCCAGCAGCGCATCCAAGAGCAGCTCTTCGCCCGCCTCTTCCCGGGCTCGCTGCTCGGCGAGCGCTTCCCCATCGGCACCGAGGAGCGCATCAAGGGCTTTGATCGTGAGGACTTCCTCGGCTACTACAGCCGCTGGTACGTCCCCGAGAACATGACCATGATCGTCGTCGCCGACACCGATCCCGCGCCGGTCGTCGCCGAGCTCGAGAAGGCGTTCGGCGCGAAGGAAGGCCGCCCGTCGGCCCAGCGCCCGGTCATCGACGTGCCGATGCCCGCCCAGTTCGAGTCGATCATCATCACCGACGCCGAGCTCGAGACCGCGAACCTCTCTTACATCGTGACCTTGCCCCCCGCTGCCCCGCGGACCACCGAGCAGGCTGCGCGCGACCGCATGGTCATCCAGCTCGCCTCGGCCGCCTTCAACCGCCGCATGCAGGCCAAGAGCCAGGCCGGCGAGTTCGAGGGCCTCGGCGTCAACGCCGGCATGATCCCCACGATCTTCGACGCACTCGGCTACTACACCGTCGGCGCGGTCGGCCAGCCCGACCAGTGGCAGACGCTCCTCGGCGAGACAACCACCGAGATGCGTCGGGCCGTGCTCCACGGCTTTACGCCCGTCGAGATCGAGGACGCCCGCCAGCAGATCCTGTCCGGCGCGCAACGCTTCGCCGAAGTCGAGGCGACGCTGGACGCCGACGTGTTCGTCAATCGCTACCGCGAGGCCGTGCTCGCCGGCGAGCCGATCCGCTCGGCCGCCCAGGACCTCGACCTCACCGAGCGACTTCTGCCGGGCATCACCGCCCAGGAAGTCTCGCTCCGCTTCGCCGACGTCTTCGGCGCCGAGAATCTTCGCCTCGTCCTGACCAGCAAGGTCTCCGATGACCTGCCCAGCGAGAGCGAGCTGACCGCCCTCGCCACCGAGTCCCTCCGTGCGACGCCCGACGCGTATGTCGATCCCGATCGTGCTGAGTCGCTGCTCGCCGAGATTCCCGCGCCCGCCGACTACCTCGAGGTCACGCACCACGAGCCGACCGACGTCTGGACCGCGCACCTCGACAACGGCGCGTGCGTCCACTTCAAGCACATGGATGAGAAGAAGGACTCGGTCTGGGTCAACATCACCCTCGCCGGTGGCAAGCTCCTCGAGGACCCCGGCGACCACGGCCTGACCGATGCCGCGGGCGTCGCCCTCGGCTCGCCCGCCACGAGCACGCTCTCGTCAAACAACATCACCAACCTCATGGTCGGCAAGAACATCAGCGTCTCGGGTAGCGCCGGGCTCGATGCGGTTACCGTGAGCATCAGCGGCGATGTCGACGACCTCGAGACCGGCCTGCAACTCGCGCACCTGCTCATCACCGACGCAAAGATCGAGCCGGCCGCCTTCGACAACTGGAAGAAGGGCCAGACCCAGGCGATCAAGCAGCGCAAGAGCCAGCCGATGGGCGTCTTCCAGGAGCGCATGATGCAGACCATCATGCCCGCCGGCGAGCGCCGCATGAGCCCCCTCGAGCTCGAAGACCTCGAACTGCTCACCATCGACGCGGCCCAGCGCCGCCTCGACATGCTCATGGCGATCAGCCCGATCGAGGTCGCTGTCGTGGGCGACATCGACCGCGACCGCGCGATGAACCTCATCGCGACCTACATCGGCAACCTCTCCGACCGCGAGCGCATCAGCGACTCGCTCTACGAGTCGCGTCGATACCTCGACCTGCCCACCGGCCCGATGGTGAGCGAGACAACGGTCGAGACCCAGACGCCCATCGCGATGGTCGTCGCCGGCTCCTACGGCCCCGACGCCCGCAACAAGCGCGATGTCCGCCTCATGAGCATGGCACAGAAAATCATCTCCACCCGCATGCTCAAGAAGATCCGCGAGGAGAAGGCGCTCGTCTACTCCATCGGCGCGTTCTCCAACCCGTCGACGGCCTTCCGCGACATGGGCATCTTCGCGGCTGGCGCACCGACCGACCCGGCCAAGGCCGATGAACTCGCCAGCGCCATCCACGAGGTCTTTGGCGAGTTCGCGATCAACGGCCCCACCGGCGAAGAAGCCGACATCGCACGCGGGCAGATCCACAACGAGATCGACGAGAACCTGCTCCAGCCCGGCTTCTGGGCGGGCCAGCTCAACGGCGCCGTCTACCGCGACCGCTCGCTCAACGACCTCGCCGATCCCAAGGCCAACTACGACCCATTCACGGCCGAGGACATCCGCGATGCCTTCGCCCGCTACTACCAGCCCGACAGCCAGTGGACCGTCGTCGTGACGCCCGAGCCGGCCCCGACCGCGCCCGTCGAGCCCGCGACAAACTAACGCTCGCGACACTCACGACCGCATTGCAAATCATGCGAGCCCTCGGCGTGAGCCGAGGGTTTTTTACGCGCTCGTATCGCTGGTCTTGCCAAGCGCAAGCCCATCCCACGCGAGCGAAATCCCCTCCGGCAACTCCGCATCGCCGGACGAGTGCTGCACGTCGTGGCTCATGTGCACCAGCCACGTCTGCTGCGCCTTGATTCGGTGCGCGACGCCCACCGCCTGCCCAACTGTGAAATGCGTCGCGTGCTTGCGATAGCGAAGGCCGTCGAGCACCAAAGTCTTGAGGTCTTCGAGCCGACCCCAGGTCTCGGGCGGAATCGCCGAAACGTCCGTGCAGTACGCCAGCGGCAGCACGCCGCCGCCATCCACGAGCCCCGCAGAGTCGATCCGGAAACCGAGTATCGGCAGTCGGCCATGCAGCAGCCGCACCGGCTCTATTCGCAAGCCCCAAAGCTCGATCACCTCGCCCACCGCAAGTGTCCGCGGGATCAGGCTCGCGACGAACGAATCGTTGACATTGCGATCGCGGTCGAAGATGTGCTGGTACACGCGTCGTAGATGGTCCATGACCTTGGGCTCGGCCCACACGTCGATCGGCTCGCCCATGATCGCGTTGAATCGCCGCACCTCGTCCACGCCCCACGTGTGATCGACGTGGTTGTGCGTGAAGAGGATCGCGTCCACGCGGTCCATCCCCTCGCGAAGGGCCTGCTGGCGCAGGTCGGGCCCCGCGTCGATCAGCAGCACGCGCCGGTCGCCGCGCGGGTCGATCCACTCGAGCATGCCGCTCGTGCGGAGGCGCGTGTCGCGCGGGTCGTCGCTCGTGCACACGTCACAGCCGCACCCAATCGATGGGATGCCCGCGCTGGTGCCGGTGCCAAGAAAAACAAACCGCATGCGATCCACGGTACGCGCTTGCCCTCGGCGTCAGCCGACCTGCTCGCGCTTGAGCTCCCGGCTCATCAGCTTGGCGATCGCGTCGATCGGGTCGGTCTTCTCGAACAGCACCGCGTGCACTGCGGCCGTCAGCGGCATCTCGACCCCATGCCGCTCGGCAAGCTCGAGCACGCCCGCTGTCGTCGCCACGCCCTCAACAACCCACTTGCTCCGCCCCAGATAGTCCTCGAGCTTCTCACCCTTGCCGAGAGCCTCGCCGCAGGATCGGTTCCGCCCCTCCGGGCTAAAGCACGTCGTCGCGAGGTCGCCCACGCCCGCCACGCCGAAGAACGTCTCCGTGCTTGCGCCCATGGCGATGCCAAGGCGCGCCACCTCCGCCAGCCCGCGCGCGAGCAACGCACTCTTCGCGTTGTAGCCCGCCTGCAATCCATCAACGATGCCCGCCGCGATCGCGATGACGTTCTTGGTCGCCCCCGCAAGCTCGACACCCAGCACGTCGGTGTTGGTGTAGACCCGCAGCCAGCTTGTGCTGAAAAGCCGTTGCACCGCGTCTGCGAGTGCTTGATCCTCCGATGCGGCGATCATCGTCGCGGGCAGGCAGCGGGCCAGCTCGGCCGCGATCGTCGGGCCGCTCAGCACGCCGATCGGTCGCGCGGCGCGGTCGGGATCATCTCCCAGCACGGCCGCAATCACCTCGGTCGGGCGAAGCGTTGTCCCCGTCTCGATACCCTTGGCAACGCTCACCGCCGCGGCGTGCGCGGGCACGTGCTCCCGGAGCCGGCCCCAGCAATCACGGATAAACTGCACCGGAATCGCCGACACGATCAGGTCCGCACCAGCCAGCGCCTCGGCGTCATCGATCGCCACGCGCACGCTCTCGACGAGTTCGAAGCCCTCAAGCCGATCGCTCCGGCGCGTCTGGGCCAGTGCCCCGGCCTCGTCGGCGTCGTGGGTCCACATTCGGACCCCGCACCCGGCCTGGGCGAGCAAATCCGCGCACACCAAGCCCATCTGGCCCGAACCGAGCACGCAGGCCCGCGGGCGAGTGCCGCCCTCGGTCCCCCAGCGAGCCATATCGCGGCCGATGCTGTCTGTTGTCGATCGAGTCACCATCGCGTCACCTTCCTCGTGGCTCGCACCGGCTGCGCGAGTCGCCCGCCGGGCCGGTCCAAAGCCGGCACAAGCGAACCAACCGCTCGCGGCGGCCGTATGGGGCCGGGCAACCCTACCATCCCGCCCGCCGGGCCGCCCCCGCCGAGTGCAGCAACACTGCCTCCTTGGGATCGTCCTCGCCATCCTCTTTGGGATCAGGGCCTCGCCCGCTTCGGACCCGCAGCGATTTCACGCCACGCACGCACGGAGACGCATCCAGCATGGCCGCGACACACACGCACGACCACGACGACGCACACGATCACAGCCACAACCATCCGCTCGCGGGTGAGGGCAAGTCCGGGCTCGCCTGCTGCGAGCACGGCGAGCACGTGACCGAGCGCCACATCATCATCTATCTCGTCGGCGCCGCGCTCCTGGCCGCCCTCGAGGTCTCCGAGTTGCTGGGCGTGGCCTCGCAGGTCGTCCAGCTCCCCGCAGCCGTCATCGCCGCGGTTCTCGCGGTGCCACTCTTGAAGGGCGCGTTTGTCGAGATCAAGCGTGGCAAGCCGTCCACCAGCGCCCTGACCAGCCTCGCCGTGCTCGCGCTTTTCGCGACGCAGGAGTACCAGTACGCAGGCTGGCTCGCCCTCATGCTCGTCGTCGCCGAGCAGTTCGTGCAGAGGACCGCCTTCGGCGCGCAACGCGCAATCGAACAACTCATCGGCCTCACACCCGACGTCGCCCGCCTCCTTGGCGATGACGGTTCCGAGCGCGAGGTCCCCCTTCGCGAGGTCACCGTCGGCCAGAGCATCCGCGTCCGTGCCGGTGAAAACCTTCCCGTTGACGGCACCATCGTTTCGGGCAAGAGCAGCATCAACCAGGCCTCGCTCACCGGCGAGGCGGTGCCCGTCGAGGTCCAGTCGGGCGATCTGGTCTACGCGGGCACGACGAACCTCACCGGCGGGCTCGATATCGCCGTCACGCAGGTCGGCTCGGACACCACCATCGGCAAGGTCAGCCAGCTCATCCGCGAGGCCGAGTCCACCCGCTCGCCTCGCCAGCTGCTCATCGAGCAGGTTGCTCAGTTTTTCGTGCCGATCGCGCTGTCGGTCGCCTTCGTGGTCTGGTTCGTCGCGAGCCAGTCGACCGACGCCGTGGTGCGTGCAGAGGCTGCCACGCGCGCCGTCACGGTGCTCGTCGTAACGTGCCCCGCGGCGCTGCTGCTCGCCTCACCGTCGGCGATGGTCGCCTCGTTCGCGGCAGCCGCACGCCTTGGCATCTTGATCAAGCAGACGCACTATCTCGAGGCGGCGAGCAATATCGATGCGGTCGTCTTCGACAAGACCGGCACGATCACTACCGGCGAGTTCCAGGTCTCCCGCCTCGCCCCCGCCGAGGGCATCGAGGGCGCCGACCTGCTCCGCGCCGCCGCCGACGGCGAGCAACACTCCAACCACCCGCTCGCCCAGTCGATCATTAAGACCGCACGTGCCGCACGCATCGACGCGGACGGCACCAACGACTACGAAGAGCTCCACGGCCGGGGCGTCCGCGCACGCACCGCCGACGGCGAGGTCTGCGTGGGCCGATCGTCATGGCTCCTCGAGCTCAACCCAGATATCCGCCCGCAGGTCGATGCGGTCGAGGCGAAGATCGAGAACATGTCCGGCGTGCACGTGATGCGCAACGGCACCTACCTCGGCGCCGTCGGCCTCGAGGACCAGGTCCGCCCGAAGACCAAGGACGTCATGGGCCAGCTCCGCGACCTCGGCGTGCGCTCCATCGCCATCTTCACCGGCGACCGCCTGGGCGTCGCGAAGAAGGTCGGCGTGGCCGTCGGTGTCGACGCGGTCGAAGCAGAGTGCCACCCCGAGGAGAAGCACGACCAGATCAAGCGGCTCGTCGGCAACGGCTACCGCACGCTCATGGTCGGCGACGGCATCAACGACGGCCCCTCGCTCGCAGCCGCCGACGTCGGCGTCGCGATGGGCCTCTCGGGCAGCGACATCGCCGCCAACTCCGCCGGCATCGCCCTGATGACCGACGACCTCCGCCGCATCCCCTTCCTCATGCAGCTCGCCCGCAAGACGCGCCTGATCATCGCCCAGAACATCGCGATCTCGATCGTTATTGTGCTCACGGGCCTCATCCTCGCGACGACGGGCATGCTCGCAGTCCCCGCCGCGGCCCTCTACCACTTCGTTGGCGAGGTCTTCGTGCTCGCCAACTCGTTCCGACTCTTCCGCTTCGGCGAGCAATTCACCCATGGCGAGGAAGAGGTCAAAGCCCCCATGTGGGAGCAGCGCGAGGCAAGCGTCCGCAACCTTGCGACGGCGGGCTGATCGCGCAACAGAGCGAACTGGCTCACAAAGCCCACCCGTTACGCGGGTGGGCTTTTGCATGTGCGATCCAAGCGGGTGCTACAGCAGCACCACCGTCGCCACGACCAAGTAAATCACAAGCCCCGAGACGTCCATCATCGTCGCGACCAGCGGGCTCGACACCGACGCGGGGTCCCAGCCCATGCGTTGCAAGAGCAGCGGCAGCACGCTGCCAAGCGTCACCGCCCACAGCGCAATCCCAAGCACGCTCAGCCCGACCGTCAGCGCGACCCACACGTTCGCCGCCTCGTTGACCGTCGGCGTTAGCTCCCACACCAGCACGCTGCCCGCCCCCACGATTCCCAGGCCGATGCCGAGCGCGACGCCCGTGATCCATTCCTTCCTCACCACGCGCCACCAGTCGCCCGGCGTCAGCTCGCCCAGCGCCAGCGCACGGATCAGCAACGACGCGGTCTGCGTGCCCGTGTTTCCGCCGCTGGCAACGATCAGCGGGATGAACAGGATCAGGATCTCCGCCGCGGCGAGCTTCTCCTCGAACGCGCCGAGCACACCGATCGTGAGCGACTGCGCCGCGAGCAGAATCAGCAGCACGCTGCCGCGCTTGCGCACCATCTCCCAGCCGCGCGTCGCCATGTACGACTTCTCCAGCCGTTCCATACCGGCGAGTTTCTGGAAGTCTTCTTCGGCTTCCTCGGCCGCGACATCGGCCACGTCGTCGAACGTGAGGATGCCGAGCAGCACGCCGTCGTCATCCACGACCGGCAGCGCCGTGCGGTCGTACTTCGCGAAGTCACGCACAGCTTGTTCTTGGTCGTCACTCGCGTGCAGCGCAACGAACCGATCGTCCATCAAGCTCTCGATGGTCGTCTCGGGCTCGGCCAGCAGGATCGACCGAAGCCGAATGTCATCGACGAGCCGCCCCGCCGAATCGATTACGTAGACCCAGTTCACTGTCTCGGCATCCCGCCCCCAGTGGCGGATGTGGTTCAGCGCCCGCTCGGCGGTCCAGTCCGGCCGGACGCGCACGTAGTCGGGCGTGAGCAGTCGGCCCACGCTCTCCTCGGCGTAGTTCAGGATCTCCTGCGTTTCGCGCCGGTTCGCCGGGCTCATCGCGCCGAGCAAGCGCAGCGTCACGCTGCTGGGCAGCTCCTCCAGCAGCGCCGCCCGGTCGTCGGGGTCCATCGCCTCGACCACCCGCACGCCCTCGGCACCCAACTCGTGGATCAACGCCTCTTGCGCGTCGGTCTCCAGATAGCTGAACACGTCCGCCGCCTCGGCCCGCGGCAAGAACCGAAACGCCACCGCCGCGTCCGTTGCGTCGAGCGTGCTGAGCAGCTCGGCCACGTCCGCCCGGTCGAGCTGACGCAACGCAGCGCGCAGCTCCCCCAACCGACGCTCGCGGACAAGCTCAAGGACCTCGGGCGTGAGAAGTTCAACCGTGGGGTTCACACCAGCATCAAACCCGACCCGACCCCCCAGAGCAAACCCATGGCGAACGCAGGCCAGTGTTGCCCTTGCGGAGCGTCCGTCACGAAACTTCCTCGGGGAATCGCCCGGCGCGTGGCATCCACCCCCATGGGTTGCCCGAAGCCCATCCCATGAACACCGCCAACTCCATCCGTCGCGCTGTTGTTGTTTCGGCTTCGATCGTGGGCCTCGCCGCCCTTCCGGGTTATGCCCTCGCAGGGCCCACGATCGAAGTCGAGGGTGATCCAGAGCGCGTCGGACCGCACGCTGGCGCGCCCGAGCCAGTCCGCGTCGCGGGCGACGTGCCCACGCCGGTCTACTTCAAGGAGGCGGGCTGGCGTTTCGACGACATGGCGATCCCCACGCCCCTCCCCGTCGGCTACCCCGCGCCCACGCCCCCCGGCGCCTTCGAGATCAAGCACTACCCCAGCGTCCGTCGCGCAGAGGTCTCGGGCGAGTCGAGCCCGCGCATGGCGAGCATGCAGGGCTTCTGGCCCCTCTTCCAGCACATCAGCCGCAACGACATCGCGATGACCGCACCCGTCGAGATGGATTATGCACCTGTCGATGAGAACGCGGACAACGACGACCGCCCCGCGTGGACGATGTCATTCCTCTATTACGAGCAAGACCTCGGCCCCACAGGCAACGACCCGGCCGACCCCAACGTGACCATCCGCGACACCGAGCCCGTCACCGTGCTCGCCACAGGCATCAAGGGCCAACGCTCCGACCGCATGGGCGGCGACACCCAGCAGAAGCTCGTCGACTGGATCGAACAAAGCCCCGAGTGGCGCATCGCCGGCGAGCCCCGCTGGTTCGGCTACAACGGCCCCGACATGCCGCGCAACCGCCAGTGGTCCGAGGTGCAGGTGCCCGTCGAGCGAGTCGAGGTTGAGTCGGCCGACGCAGACGGCCGCCAACCAAGTTCGTAATCCCCGGCGAGTGAGCGAATCAGGACGAAGAGACACGCGGATAGTCTCGCGTCATGGATGTTGCATTGCTCGGAAACGTCGGCACCGCGATGGTCTTCGCGTTGACCGCCTACCTCGTGCTCGCCAACCTCTTCATCGGCATCTTCGAGGGCATCGTGGTCGCGTGGAGAGCGCGACCGGTGATGCTCTGCATCGTCGCGATGGTCGTTGCGAACTACATCAGCGCGTTCGTCGGCTACGCGATGCTGCAGTCCGCGGTCAACGCGGTTCTCGATGCAACCCTGATCGAGCCGCTGCACCATCTCGACGCGATCCGCTGGCTCCCGATCGTCGGGGCACTGGCATTATCGATCGTGATCGAGGGACTGATTCTGGTCGGAACCCTCAAGCTCCTCGCTCGGCGGGGCGGTGAGAGCAGGACTAAGTCGAGCAAGGCGCTGCTTCGGCGTCTCGTGATCGCGAACTGTGTCACGTACGCCGCCCTGGTGCCGCTGTACTTCTTTGCCAGCGGGGTGCCGAGCGACACGGGCTTTGTCGTTGTGGAGGGCCGGTCCGCGCTCGCTCGCGTGTCGTCGCTCCCCGAAGTCGACATGTACTTCATGCGACACAGCGCGAACTCTGACGCTGTCGAGGTGGTGGTCGTGCCGCTTCGTGGCGGCACGACCGAGCGTGTGATTGTCGACGCGGTGCCAGGTGGCGCCGATGAGCAGGACCGCCTCGCGCTTATCGACAGCGAGTTGGGCATTGCGACTTTGGTGGTGCTGGAGTCGCAGAAAGCGCCGCGGCCGGGCGACTTGGCACGCATCGAGGCTTTCGCGGCATCGCCCTACGTTGCACCGCATGACTACTTCATCGACGCAGGCCGCCTCGTAGGTATGCCAATACAGCCGGTCATCGGTGCTGAGTCGCACGCACCCGCACACCGTCGCACGCTGCGTCGTGACCCCTACGGCTCGGTGCTCGAGCATCGCGAGGTTGATCGCGAGATCCGTATCGACCTTCCACTCTTTCGCGATGCCTTCTCCGGCGTCATTGATCTCGGCGATCGATTCGCCCTCGCCTCGGTCGGCAATCGCATCGTGCTCATCGACTTCGAAGCGAAGCAGATGGCGATCCTCACCGAGGGCTTCGGCCCCGCCGTCGTGGTCCAAAGCACGCACAAAGCGACCGCGCCTGACCCGTCAGACGACCAGTGACCCAAACACGCCATCGAGCCCGATCGGCTCTTTCGTGTAAAAGCCCTCGCCGCTCGCCACACCGATTCGGCTGCCCATGTAGTCCAGGCTGCTGCGCACCCACTCGACCACGCGCCGGTTCTTCTCCGGCAGCACGAACTGCGTGTGGTACGCGTTGATCGAGTCGAGCTTGGTCTGCTCGTGTCCCGTCACATCCACGATGAAGCTCGGGTCAGCCACCCAGCGCAGGTGCGTGGCGTAGTAGTAGAAGAGCCACTTCGGATACGTCGGGGCCGCCATCGCCAGCCCGTCGCCGCCCCAGCCGTCGACAACATCCGGCAGGTCGAGCTTGCTGAGCTTCGCGTCGAAGCGCGCGTCCTCAACGATGCGAGTCACGGCCAGGTGGTCCGGGTGCGCATCCTGAAAATACGGCGTGAATACAACCTGGGCTTGCCACGCGCGGATCACCCCCGCCATCGCGTGCCGCGCCGCGACCGTGTGCTCGACCGTGCGGTTTGGCAAGCCAAGCAGAAGCCTTCGAACGCCCAGAATCTCCGCAGCGTCGGCCGCTTCTTTGGTGCGCGCCTCGACCGAGCCCAAGGGCGTCGGCTCGCCGTTGGTCACGTCGAGCAGCAGCACGTCGTGGCCGTCGCGCGCGAGCTTGGCGATCGTGCCGCCCATGCCGAGTTCCTGATCATCGGGGTGCGGCCCCACGACAAGCACGCGCGCCACTAGCGCAGCCCCTCTTCCTCGGAGTTCACCACGACCAGCCCGATCAGCATCGTCTCGCCGCCGTCGCCGCCGGTCAGCACAAGCGTGCCGGCCTCGTCAACGAAGCCGGTCGTTTCGAGCTGGGCGAGCACCATCCGCTCGGGCTCGCGCACGGCGAAGAGTCCGCCGCCACGGAACCGCTCTCCGTACTCGTCGGCGAAGTCGTGCAGTTGCAACTCGAGCGATTGCCCGACCGCGAGCGACGGAATCGGCCGGGCGAATCGGCGGTTGAGCCACATCGTCGAGGGGCCGAAATCGTGCGGGCTTGTGTTGGTCAGCCGCAGCAGGCGGGCCCTCTGGTCCACCTGCACGTCGAGCGTCAACTCCTGGACCATGAACATCGGGTACGGCCGGGCATAGGGCGGCGGGGCATCTTGCCCGCCCGCGCAGCCGGTCAGATTCGCACCCAGCGCGAGCATGAGTGCCATCGAACCCATTGCCCGGGCCACATTTCGTTGTCGGTTTCGTCGCATCGCTTCCTATCCTCTCCCCAATGTCCTGCCACGGCAACAACGCAACCGCGCCCGCCCCCGCGATCGCACCCGGCGCGCACGAGCTCGACCCACGCCGCATCGCCGAGGACCTCGTCGCCCGCCACGGCCCCGGCGGCATGGACCCGCGCGTCCGCGCACTCATCCCCGCCTTCGACGCCCCCTTCTGCCAAGCGGGCCTCGCAGGGTACTCCGATGCGCCCATGCGCCTCGTCGCCCGCTCGGTCGGCTGCCCATTCTGCGTCACCGAGGCCCTCCTCGACCGCACACTCCTTGCCGGCGGCCGAGGCTACGCCAAGGCAGACCTAGGCGATCTCGCCGACAACGTGCCCGGCGGCGCCGATGACCACCCCCTCGCCGGCCAGATCATGGGCAGCGAGCCCGCCGAGATGGCCGCGGCTGCGCTCAAAATGGCCGAGCAAGCCGCGCGCTCCGACCGCGATTACCGCGACCTCGCGTACACCAACCCGCACCTGCACGTGCCGCGCACGCACGCCGACTTCCGCCAACAGCTCGCTTCAACGGCTCCGCCCGATGCCTCGGTGCCTCATGCCTCGATGCCTCTCTCGTTCGAATCCATCGACGTCAACCTCGCCTGCCCCGTCAAGAAGATCGCCAAGAAGGCCCGCGGCGGGCACTGGCTCGCCAACCCCGAGGGCGCGATCGCGATCCTCGAGGCCGTACGCGAAGCAGTCCCCGCGACGATGCCGACCACCGTGAAGATGCGCCGCGCCTTCGACGAGACCGACGAGATGCGCGAGAACTTCCTGCGCATCTTCGATGCCGCCTACGACATGGGCTATGCGTGGGTCACGGTCCACGGCCGGACCGTCGAGCAGAAGTACATCGGCCCCTCACGCTGGGAGCCCATCGCCGAGCTGACCCGCCGCCACCCCGATCGCATCGTCTTCGGCTCGGGCGACGTCTGGAGCGTGGCCGACATCTTCCGCATGATCGCATTCGCAGGCGTCAGCGCCGTGAGCGTCGCCCGCGGCTGCATCGGCAACCCCTGGATCTTCCGCGAGGCCCGCGAGCTGCTCGAGGGCCGAGAGCCCACACCGCCGACCATCGCCGAGCAGCGCCAGGTTCTCGAAACCCACTTCGAGCTCGCGCTGAAGGCAAACCACCTGAGCCGCCGCCCCGAAACGCTCACCGGCCGAACGATGCGAAAGTTCGGCATCCGCTTCGCCGCCCACCACCCCGAGCCCGAGGCGGTGAAGCAGCGCATGATCAAGGTCGAGAACACGGACGACTGGCGGGCGGTGCTCGATGAGTGGTACGTCTCAACACACGACTAGAGTTTGACGGACAGGGGTGTCACGCCCGTTTCTCGTCAGAACCCTTCGTCCCCGCGTCCGACTTCTTCTCGCCGTCCTTTTTCTCCGACTCTTTCTTGTCAGAGGGATACGCAATCCGCCCGTGGTAGATGCTCGCCACGGTCTTGCTGATCGATTCAGCCGCAGTCCGCAGCTCGCGCAGCGTCAGGTCGCACTGGTCGAACTGCCCATCCATCAGCCGCTTGTTGGCGATCTCGCGCACGAGCTGCTCGATGCGAGCCGGCGTCGGCTCGGGCATCGCCCGCGTCGCGCTCTCGACCGCGTCGGAGAGCATGAGCATCGCGACTTCCTTCGTCCGAGGTCTCGGCCCCGGATAGCGATACTCCATCTCGCCCACGACCACGTCACCCCCGCGCTCTTCCTTCTCCTGCTCGGCCTTCTTCTTGGCCCTGTAAAAGAAGTACTCGACGAGCGTTGTCCCGTGGTGCGCCTCGATGAAGTGGATCAGGCTCCGCGGCAATCCGCCGGCCTTTGCCATCTCCACGCCGTCCTTCACGTGCCCCACGATCACGAGCAGGCTCATCGCCGGCGAGAGCTTGTCGTGCTTGTTCGAGCCTCGTGATTGGTTCTCGACGAAATACTCGGGCTTGTTCATCTTCCCGATGTCGTGGTAGAGCGCGCCGACGTACGTGAGCAATGGGTCCGCCCCGATCGCGTCGGCCGCGGTCTCCGCGATCGCCGCGACGTTGAGCGAGTGGTTGTACGTGCCCGGCGCACGCTGCTGGAGCTGTCGCAGCAGCGGCTGCTTCGGATCGCGCAGCTCGATGAGCGTCATGCCCGTGGTGATGTCGAAGATCCGCTCAATCATTGGCAGCGCAAAAAGCGTGATGCCCGCCGCCGAGAGCCCCGCGAACGCGGCAAGCCCGGCATCGCGCAGCAACTCGCCGCCAAGCTCCGACGCGAGCGGCCGCTCGACCATCGCCGCCGCGACCGTTGCCAGCGCCAATGCCCCGCCCGTCCAAAGACCCGCCGCGACAACGTTCTGTCGATCCCGCACGCTGTCGAGCCGCCACGCCGCCGCCGCCACGCCGACGATCATCACGGCAAGGTCGCCGGCCGTCCCGCGTGTCGCGAGCAGCACGAGCACGCTCGCGAGCACGCCGTACGCCATCGCGATGCGCCGGTCGTAGGCAACCACGAGCACCATCGCGCCCAGCACCACCGCGCCCGGCGCGAGCGCTGCTGCGAGCTTCGGCGCGAGCAAGGCGCCCGCCGAGGCGATCGAAACCATGCCAAGCATCACCAGCGCGAGGCCCACCATCCGGCCCGCATTGGTTCGCGCCCGCGGCACGTAGATCGCGGTGTACCCCACGAGCAGCGACGTGATGAGCACCACCGCCGCGAGCGAGCCTCCCGTGCGAAGCCACCATCGCCCGCCGAGCACATCGCCCTGCTGGCGATCGAGTGCCGCTTTGTACAGCTCAAACTGCGCCGGCGAGAGCAGCTCGCCCCGGCTGAAGATCACCGTGCCCCGCGGGATATCGCGGTCGATGACATCCACCGCCTCGGCCGCGGCGTTCTGCCTCGCGGCAGACTCGGCCGCGTCGTACCGAAACGTTGGCCGCCGATCGGTGAGCATTCGCGCGACGACCACGCGCAGCGCCGGGCCGCTGAAGCCGACACGCTCGCCCAGAAAACGCACTTCCTTTGTCAGGTCGTCATCGTCGGCGCCGTTGACCACCGCGTCCTTCGCGACGAAGATCGGCCCGCGCTCGCCGAACCGGAGCTCGATCTGCGTGTGGTTGCCTTCCTGCATCGCACGCTGCCACGACTCAAGATCCAGAATTGGTCGACGCTCGAGCCCCGCGATCAGGTCGCGCACCCGCGCTCGCCACGCCGGCGTCACCTCGCCATCGACAACGAACTGCCGTACCGCCGCCAAGCCCTCGGGCGTCAGGCGAAATGCCGCCCGGATCGGCTCGGCGACTTCCTCGAGCGTCTCGACCGCCGCCAGCGTTCTCGGCAGCGAGTCGAGCTCCGTGCGCACGCTGTCAAGTACTTCCGCGTTGGCTTGATACACGCGCGGTGACTCGGCACGCGCCGCATCGCGCCTGGTCTCGGTCGCGTCGAGATCGGCGGTCGTAAATGCCGTGCGCACCGTGCGCGTCTCGTTCATGAGCTGGCCGATCGCCACGCCCGCCTCGCCCCGGCCCCAGTTCACCAGAGCCGTGCACAACACGACGAACGCCGCACCAACGAGCACGCCCCATCCCACCGGCGGGCTCTGCAGCGTCTCGGCTAGCGCCTGCCGAGCCGTGCGCCGAGGAACGGTCACAACCGACCGCCGTCTCGGCGTGCCCTTCTTCGAGGCGGCCTTCTTGGACGCGCCCTTGGACGCACCCGACCGCCCGCCCCGCCCTGTTCCGCCCGTGTCCTTGGCCATTACGCCTCCGGCGATCCATCGAGGTGGTGGTCCGCGTGCCCGCGAGCATTCCGTGCCGCGTCCGCCTGAGTGTCGCCACCGCGCGGGTTTGGTGCAACATCCTCGTCGTCGCCGTACGCCTCGAGCACCCGCTGCACCAGAGGGTGGCGGACAACATCGACCCGCTCAAGCACGCAAAACGCCGAGCCCGGCACGCGACGCAAGCGCCGTGCCGCGTCGATGAGGCCGCTCTGGCGACCCTCTTCGAGGTCGATCTGCGTGGTATCGCCCGTCACGATCATCTTCGTGCCGTGCCCCATGCGCGTCAGGAACATCTTCATCTGCGCCGCGGTCGTGTTCTGCGCCTCATCGAGAATCACAACCGCATTGTTCAGCGTCCGCCCGCGCATGAACGCGAGCGGCGCGACCTCGACCACATCGCTCTCCATAAACCGCCGCAGCACCGGGTACTCGACCATGTCGTGGAGCGCGTCGAGCAACGGCCGCAGGTACGGATCCACCTTCGCCTGCAGGTCGCCTGGCAAATACCCAAGCTTCTCGCCCGCCTCGACCGCGGGACGCACCAGCACGAGCCGATTCACCCGCTCAGTCCGCAGCAGGTGCACCGCCGCAGCCACCGCGAGGTAGGTCTTGCCCGTGCCCGCTGGTCCGATGCCGAAGACGAGGTCGTTCGTTCGCATCGCCTCGACGTAGTGCCGTTGGTTCTCGGTGCGCGCCTCGATGCGTCGGCCGCCCGCGAAGACGTCA
>ERZ1740067.1053-NODE-1053-length-19988-cov-6.823107_pt1 | contig 19988 bp, 16 predicted proteins | sample MGYA00581736_ERZ1740067 | MGnify/ENA primary metagenome ERZ1740067 (study PRJEB43018, sample SAMN04849236) | marine metagenome | isolation source: floating plastic debris | place: Pacific Ocean | collected 2008-08-27 | study: EMG produced TPA metagenomics... | reverse complement strand
ATTTATACGCCCACCACTTTTATCATAACTTTTTCCCAACACGACGCTCTTCCGATCTCTCACGCGCATTAAAAGGGTAGCCCGCGCGCCTCATTGACGGCGGGCTGCCCGTGTCGCTTTGGGGACGTCCAGAAACCCCGCCGCGACCCGTGTGGCCGATCAGACGACCGCGCCGACCACGGCCCAGAGGCTCATCATGGCGGCGAAACCGAAGACGGTGGGGATGATGACTTTTTCCATGTCGTTTCCTTTTGCTTTCCAGGCAGAGCGCGGGGCTCTGCGGTGCGTTCCGCAACTGTCTTGCTGCGGTGACACTGAGGTGGGCATGGTGTGTTGACACAAAAAGAGGGGGCTGCATCACCGCTCTGCGAGCCGCTTGTAACGTCGGCTTGACGCAATGCCCCCTTGCGCGCCGCCCCGATCTTTGGCCCTATCATGCCCATGATCTGGCGCGCTCTTCTTGTCCTGATGCTGGTGGCGTCGTGTACCGGCAGGCCCCTGACGGAGGCCGAGATCGCATTTTCGCAAAAGATCCATGGCGATCAACTGGACACGTCCCGGGTGCGGCTGATCGACGGGGCGCCGACGCGTGCGGTCACCTTCAAGCGTCGCCCGAGGCCCCGTGTCACCTGCCGCGAGTTGATCGTACCGCCGCCCACCACGGACATCGTCACAGCCAAGCCTGCGGCGGTGGCGATGTGGCAGCGGGTGCTGTTCGACAAGGACTGGTACCTCGAGGATTACGTGCCCGCCTACCCCGATGAGATCAACCTGGTGGCGGCGATGCTGCTGGCGCATGAGCTCACCCATGTCTGGCAATGGCAGAACCGCGCGCGCACGGGCTATTCGCCGCTCAAGGCCGCGACCGAGCATCGCTGGGGCCGGTTCGGTACGGACCCGTACCTGTTTGATATCGACAACGATCAGGGGTTTCTCGACTACGGATTCGAGCAGCAGGGCTCCATCGTGGAGGAGTTCGTGTGCTGCCGCGCGCTGGCGCCGCAAGCGCCGCGGACCCTGCGGTTGCACGCGCTGATCAGTGCAGAGATGCCACTGGCCCCCCTGCCCCAGTCGCGGCCATCGGACGTGCGGCTGCCGTGGGACGGGGTCGAGTTGAACGGGATTTGCGGCTGAGACCGTAGGAGGAGGTGGGCATGGCCCAATATGCGGCGATCATGTTGTTGGCGGGCGTCGGTATTCCGCTGTTGGCGGCGCTGAATGCAGCGCTTGGGACGCGGTTGGGCAGCCCTGCGGCGGCGGCACTGGTGCTGTTTCTCGTGGCGTTTTCGGCGGCGGCCATCGTGTTCGTGGCGACCGGCGCGCACGGGTTGGGGCGGTTGGCCGCAGCGCCGAAACACTTGTTGCTGGCGGGTGTGCTGATTGCGTTCTACGTGCTGTCGATCACCTATATTGCGCCGCATTTCGGGGTGGGCAATGCGGTGTTCTTTGTGCTGTTGGGGCAATTGATTTCGGCCGCGGCGATCGACCATTTCGGGTTGTTCGGCGCGCAGGCCACGGCGTTGGGACCGGCGCGGCTGGGTGGCATTGCGCTGATGGCGGCGGGGGTCTGGCTGACGCAGCAGGCGTGAGGCTGCGGGTGGCGACCCGGCCCTTCGGGGAGGATTTTTGGGGGACAAAGACGGGGGGCGGTTACGCCTCGCCTGCCAGCGTGAGGGCTTGGGTCCAGGCGGCGGGATCAAGCGGGGCGGGATCGGCCGCCCTGCGCCCCTGGCCCGGCAGGCGCGCGCCTTCGTCCGTGGCAACGGCCCGCGCGAGATCGGCCATGCGGCTGTCGAAGACGGCGGATGTGGCGGGATCGATCAGCAGGTAGTACTGGCCCAGATCATGTGGCGGGCCCTCGGGTGCCTTGAGCGGTTTGACGGTGTGACTGAGCACGCCGCCGGTCAGCGCTGCGGCAAAGATCTCGGCCATGAGGCCAAAACCCCACCCCTTGTACCCGCCCGACGACACCAGTGCGCCTGCAAGGGCTGCCTCGGGGTCGGTCGTCGGGGCGCCGTCAGCATCGACGGCCCAGCCCAGCGGGATGGGATCGCCCGCGGCCTTCGCCATGGTGATCTTGCCCAGGGCCACGGCGCTGGTCGACTGGTCCATATGCAGTGCAAGGCCGCCCGCGCCGTCGGGCACGGAGAACGCGATGGGGTTGGTGCCGATCACGCGGGTCTTGCCGCCCGGGGGCGCGACGATGGGGGAGGCGTTGGTGAAGCCGACGGCGAGCAGGCCCTCGGCTGCGATTATCTCGGTGAAGTAGCCCAGCGACGTGCAGGTGTGGGCGTGGGATATCGCAAGGCTGGCGATACCGAGCTGGCGGGCCGCGTCCACAGCCGGAGCGAGACCGTAGGCAAAGGCGGGTTGGGCAAAGCCAAAGCCTGCGTCGACGATCACGGTCCCGGGGCGTGGGATGGTAACCTGTGGGGTCACGTCGCCCTTGACCCGGCCCGTTTGCAACTGCTTGCAGTAGCTTTCGAGGTAGTAGAGCCCGCAGATGCGGTTCCCAAAGGCCTCGGCGCGGGCAACGGCCCGGGCCACCTCGGCGGCGGCAAAACCCGCGGCACCATGGCGTTCGAGTGCGGTTTGCACCACGCGTTCGATCTCGGCTCGGGAAATGGTCGCCACGTGATGCCTCCGGCCACAGGAAAGGGCGCCAGCGAGATGCGGGCGCCCGTGTAGATGTCAAAGCAAATGTGCCGGGACGTCAAGCGCTAGACCGCGGCTGTGGTTCCCGGTGCTTCGGCCACCACGGCTGATGCCGGGATCTCCATCGTTACACCCTGCAGGGTGACGGTGGCCCCGGTCGACAGGGAGACGATCAGGTTGCCCGCGCTGGTGGTGGTATCCTGCCCGGTGATGCTCACATCAGCGGGCGTCTCTGCCTCCACCACGATCTGATCCACGCTTGGGTCAAAGTCGGTGATGGTGATCGCGCCGGTCGCGTCATCGGTCAGCACGAAGCTGTCGGCACCGCCGCCGCCCGTGGCGACATCCGTGCTGCCGAGGGCCAGCGTATCGTCGCCCAACCCGCCATCGAGGCTGTCGGCATCGGTGTCGGACGCATCCATGGCTGTCGCCGAGGTCGAGAACAGGATGTCGTTTCCGGCGGCCCCGGTCACCACGTCCGCCCCGGTGCCACCGATCAGCGTGTCGTTTTGATCGCCGCCTGTCACCGTGTCGTTGCCCGCGCCACCATCGAAATTCGCCGTAAGGCCCGGGCCGGGTGCCGGGAAGTCTTCGTTGCTGTCATCGCCGGTGAGGGTCGACACGGGCACGGTGTCGTCACCGGTCATGGTGTCGTCGCCCATCGTATCATCGCCCATGGTGTCGTCGCCCATGGTGTCGTCGCCCATGAAGACAATCGCATCTTCTGAGATTTCGGCGTCGAGCCCTTGCAGCAGTGCAGTCGCGCCGCTGGAGAAGGTGATCAGCACCCCGTCATCATTCACTTCCTGGCCGGTCACTGTCACCGGGGTTCCGGTGGCGGAATTGACGACAAGCGTGTCCTCGGCCTCGTTGAAATCGGTGATCGTGAACTCGCCTGTTTCGCCTGTCGCAAGGGTGAATGCGTCCGCATCCTGACCGCCCGTGCCGGTGTCGCCATCGGACAGGAACAGGACGTCCTCGCCCGCGCCCGCGGTCAGCGTATCGGCAGCGCCGTCACCTGCACCGCCATCCAGCGTGTCATCACCGCCCGAGCCAGTCAGGTCGTCCGCGCCCAGGCCGCCATCGACGATGTCATCGCCCGATCCGCCGCCCAGCGTATCCTCACCCACGCCGCCAAAGAGGCTGTCATTGCCGGCATTGCCCTGAACGTCATCGTTGCCGATGCCGCCCAGCAGGGTGTCGTTGCCGTCACCCCCGCTCAGTGCGTCGTCGCCTGCGCCACCGTCCAGTGTGTCGAACCCTTGTTCCCCAAAGAGCGAGTCGTTGCCGGCATCGCCTTCAAGGAAATCATTGTTTGCACCGCCATTGACGACATCCGCGCCTGCACCGGCGATGATGGAGTCGTTGCCATCGCCGCCGCTGAGCGTATCGTCCCCTTCGAATCCGCTGATGGTGTCCGCACCTGCCGCGCCCGAAATGTTGTCTGCCGCGGTCGAGCCGGTGAGTGTGTTCGCAGCGCCGTCGCCCACCAACGTGACGCTTTCACTGGGCGTCTCGGTACCCGTATCGGGCTCGTCCGTGTCGGGGTTCGTGTCTGTGTCGGCCACGCTTCCATCGCTGTCATCGAACAGCGCGATGAGCGGTAGGGCAGTGAGCATAAGCAAAGTAAGAAGCGCCGACATTTACAGTCCCCCCCAGGACGAAATCGTCAATAACCAGCAATAACCTTGTTTGCGTAGCACAGTGGCACGCCCGCAAACATCTGCAAGCGGAAAACAGTTTGTTTCCAGTTTGTTACCAGTTGACGGCGAACAGCCCCGCGCAGGCACCGCGTCAGGGTGCCATGATCTGCCCCTGGTCGAGGTGCACGATGCGATCCATGCGCGCGGCAAGCGCGTGATTGTGCGTGGCGATCAGCGCGGCGCAGTCGCTGTCGCGCACGATCTTGACCAGCGTGTCAAAGACCTGGGTTGAGGTGGCAGGGTCCAGGTTGCCGGTCGGTTCGTCCGCCAGCAACAGGCGTGGCGTGTTGGCAAGCGCGCGGCAAAAGGCGACACGCTGCTGTTCACCGCCCGACAATGCGCCGGGGCGATGGTCCGCCCGCTGGGCGAGGCCCACCAGCCCGAGAAGGTCCCGCGCGCGCGCCTCTGCCACGGGGCGGGGCGTGCCCGCGGCCCGCTGGGGCAAGGTCACGTTCTCCAGCGCCGAAAACTCGGGCAACAGATGGTGGAACTGGTAGATGAACCCGATGTCGTCCCGGCGCGCCCGCGTCCGCCGGTCGTCCGAGGCGCGGCCCATGCTTTGACCCGCCAGCCGGACCTCGCCGGTATCGGGCGTGTCCAGCAGCCCCGCGATATGCAGCAGCGTGGATTTGCCCGCGCCTGACGGGGCCACCAACGCCACGATCTCACCGGGGGCGAGTGTCAGATCAATGCCGCGCAGTACCTCCACCGCGTTGGCCGCGCCCGCATTGTAGGTCTTGCGCACATCCCCCAGCGCCAGCACCGGCTCACTCATAGCGCAGCGCCTCGACCGGGTTCATGCGCGCCGCGCGCCGCGCAGGGAAAAAGGTGATGAACCAGCTGAGCGCGAGGCTGAGCGCCGCCGCCGCCATCACATCGCCCGGCACAAGGACGGCGGAGGGAAAGATAAACCCCCGCCCTTCCAGGTCAGCGACCCCGTTGCCCGTGATCGTGTTCACCAGCCGGTATATGCCGTCGATGTTCGCGGCAAAAAGCGCACCCAGCGCAATGCCCATCACGGTGCCCACCGTGCCAACCCATGCACCGCACAGGAAGAAGACGCGCAGGATCGATCCTTGGCTCAGCCCCATGGTGCGCAGGATGCCGATGTCGCGGCCCTTGTTCTTGACCAGCATGATCAGGCCCGACACGATGTTGAGCGTGGCAATCAGGACAAGGATCGCCAGCACGATGAAAATGGCATTGTCCTGCAATTCGAGCGCGCGGAGCATGCCGCCAAAGCGGTCCTGCCAGGTCCAGCTGTAGGCGCGGTCGCCCGCCGCCGCGCGCAGCCCCGCCACCACCGGATCGAGGCGTTCGGGATCATCGAGCCGCAGATCGATCTGGTCCACGACCCCCTCGCGATTGAAAAAGCTCTGCGCCTCGGCAAGCGGCAGGTAGACGCGCGATTGGTCCATGAACGGCTGACCGGTGGCAAAGATATAGACGACCTCATAGGCCGAGATGCGCGGCGTGATCCCCAAGGGCGTGCGCGCCCCATCGGGCGAGATCAGCTTGACCCGGTCGCCGATGGTCACGCCCAGTTGCGCGGCCAGTTGCGACCCCAGCGCCATGCCCTCATCGAACCGGTCAAGCGTGCCCTGCTGGCGCGCCGCCCCGGCGACCAGTGGATACTCCATCAGATCCCCGCGTGTGATCCCATAGACATCGGCAGGTGCGTTTGATCCCCGAAAGCTGCCCATGACCTGCGCGCGCACCAGCGGGGCCGCATCCGCCACACCCGGCACGGCTTCGATCCGCGGCAGGATCTCTAGGTAGTCGGGGATGGTGGCGTCAGGTGGCTGACCATCGGCCTGCACGGCGACATAGCGCAGCTCGATATGGGCGTTCCCGCCCAACATGGCATCGACGAAATCCGCCCGCAGCCCGGCGCGCACGGCGAGCGTCGCAACAAGAGCAAAGACGGCGAGCGTGATGCCGATCAGGCTGATCCACGTCATCGCACTCACACCGCCCGTGGCGCGTTTGGCACGCAGGTAGCGCCAGGCGATCAACCACTCGAACGGGGCAAAGGGTGCGGGCGCTGATGCCATGTTGTCTCTCGGCTCCTGCTCGGGCTTTGCCTCACCCTTGGCGGGGCACGGCGATGAGGTCAAGCCCTGCGCGCGCGCCCACCAAAGGGCCAGAGGATCACGCGCAAAATGGCCCAGATCGCGGCCATGCCCGCCAAAAACCCCGCGGCGGCAAAGATGCCGCCATCAAGGCTCAGCGGGAGAGCGGGTTGATACGCCTCGAACGCCGCCTTTGCGACCTCGGCATCGGTAAACCGGTGGGCGTGGTAGGCCCGCATGAAAGGCCCTGCGCGTTGCAGCGTGTTCAGGTCCGCGGTCAGCTGCGCGTGCCGCTCAAAGGTGCGGCGCATATCCGCCTGACGCCGCTCGATAAAATCCGTTCCGACCATCTGGTCGAGGGCGGCGTCACGGCTGAGCCCTTCGGCCCGTGCGGAGGCGTCGAAATCCGCAACCACCTCGGCCAGCGCATCCACAGCACCGCCCAGCCGTTGCGTGTACTGCTGGGAAAACTCGGGAAATTGCGAGGCGACCGCCCCGCCCATCAGCCCACCCGCCAGCATCAGCGCCCGCAGGATCATTGGCCACCCCCGTACACCCCGCGCGACAGCACACCATCAAGCATCACCATCGTGTCCCAGTCGACGCAGGCATCATAAAGCGCCAGCGCACTCACCTTGCCTTCCCACATGACCGCATAGCTGCCGGCGTTGAGCCTGCCGGGAAAACACTGCGCCCCGAAATGCCAGAAATTATACGTGCCGCGAAACGCCCGAAACAGCATGCCCAGGCTATAGTACGCACCACCCCCAACCTTCACATGGGGCAGGCTGAGCGGATCCTCCCACACCGCGCTGCCCGGCCCGTAGTGCCGGGTCATGAAGTCCAGATACGCCTCCGGCGTCGCCACGATCCCGCCCCAGGGGCCAAACGCGGCGGACCGGTCCCCGATCCGCATCCCAGCGCCCAACCCCAGACGCGGCCAGCACGCCTGGGCATAGGCTTGCCCGCTCGCCGCCTCGATCATCAGCGCAAGCAGCGCATAGTTCTCGTTGTTGTAGGCATAGACCCCCGGCGCGCCCTGCGGCGCCCCCCGCTCGGCCACCAGATCCAGCACCACCTGCGCATTGTGCCCGGCAGGGCCCGTCGGGCGATCCAGCCACAGCAGCATCGCCGCCTGCGTGCTGTCGCGCACCAGGCCCGAGCTGTGCGTGACCAGTTGCGCCACGGTCGCATCGGGCCCCTTGCCCAACCGCTCCACCACCGTGTCGGACCAGTCCAACGCGCCCTCCTCGACCAGCGCCCATGCGCACATCGCTGTGACTGACTTGCTCACGCTCGCCAGCTCGCCGGGCGTCTTGGCGCCGCCAGTCGCCCAGACATCCCCGTCAAGCTTGGCATAGCCCAGCCCACCAGTCGTCCCGATCTCCTCCAGCCACGTATCAAACCGCGCCTCCAGGCGCGCCCCGACCTCTTGCGCCGCCACAGGCAACGCCGCCAACGCCCAGAAAAAGAGTGCGGCGCGCAGCACAGGACGCCTACAACCAGGTGTGGAAGCTCTGGCGCGCCATCGGCTCCCAATGTTCGGATGTGTGACCCTTGTGCGGGGCGTAGATGTCGATGATCCGCGCGACGGCATCCTTGGGGGTCAGCTCCTCCTGCGCGCCGGTCCGGCGCGAGGTCAACTCGACGACACCGTTCTTGAGCCCCCGCGGGCCGACCGTGATGCGCCAAGGCAGGCCGATCAGGTCCATGGTGGCGAACTTGCCCCCCGCCCGCTCGTCCCGATCGTCATAAAGCGGCTCAAGCCCCGCAGCCTCCAGGCTCTTGTAGAGCGCCTCGCAGGCGGCGTCCGCCTCTGCGTCCCCCTGCTTGAGGTTCACGATCCCCACATGAAACGGCGTCACACCTTCGGGCCAGATGATCCCGTTGTCGTCATGGTTGGCCTCGATGATCGCGCCGATCAGCCGGCTCACACCGATCCCGTGGCTGCCCATGTGCACCGGCACCTGCTTGCCATCGGGGCCCTGCACCACGGCGCCCAAAGGCTCCGAATACTTCGTGCCAAAGTAAAAGATCTGCCCGACCTCGATGCCACGTGCCACGCGCTGACGCGCTTCGGGCACGGCCTCGAACAGCGCGGGCTCGTGCGTTTCATCCGTCCGCGCGTATTTCGAGGTGAATTCCTCGAGCACACCGGCGCATAGCGCCACATCATCATAGTCGATCGCCCGATCACCAAAGCTCAGATCGGTCACGGCACTGTCGTAAAACACCTCACTCTCGCCCGTCTCGGCCAGCACCAGGAACTCGTGCGTGTAATCGCCCCCGATGGGCCCGCCATCCGCCCGCATCGGGATCGCCTGCAAACCCATCCGCTCATAGGTGCGCAAGTAGCTCACCAGATGGCGGTTATAGGCATGCAGCGCATCCTCCTTGGTCAGGTCGAAGTTGTAGCCGTCCTTCATAAAAAACTCGCGCCCCCGCATCACGCCAAAGCGCGGCCGGATCTCGTCCCGAAATTTCCACTGGATGTGATACAGCGTCAGCGGCAGATCCTTGTAGGACCCGACATGGCTGCGAAAGATATCCGTGATCAGCTCTTCGTTGGTGGGCCCATAGAGCATATCGCGATCGTGCCGGTCCTTGATGCGCAGCATCTCCTGACCGTAATCATCGTATCGCCCGCTTTCACGCCACAGATCCGCCGATTGCAAGGTCGGCATCAGCATCGGCACGTGCCCCGCACGCACCTGCTCTTCGTGCACGATATCCTCCAGTCGCCGCAGCACCTTGAACCCCAGCGGCAGCCACGAATAGATGCCTGCGCTCGCCTGCTTGATCATACCCGCCCGCAGCATCAACCGGTGGCTGACGATCTGCGCCTCGCTGGGGGTTTCCTTCAGAACAGGCAGAAAATAACGGCTCAGACGCATGGCGCTCCACTCCTCGACAGGTGCCGCTTGCTTAGGCCAAAGCCCGAACACCCGCAACGCTGCTTCTTCTCTTTGAAAATACGGCGGGGAGTTTGAGGGGCAGAGCCCCTCATCAGCAAAAATGAATCGCGTGCGCGCCAGCGCTCAATTTAACAGCGGCGGGGTTGCGGTGCGGGGCAAAACCCCGCATCTCTTGGCATCAGCGAGATACCCGGAGCATCCATGGCCCTGCCTGTCCGAGACCAACTGAAATACTGGGGCATCGCCGCGGTGGCGGTGCTTGTGCTTCTCTATGCCCTGGGCGATGTGCTCCTGCCCTTCTTCCTGGGGGCCGCCATCGCTTATTTCCTTGATCCGGTTGCCGATTGGCTCGAGGCGCGCGGGCTCAGCCGTGGCATGGCCACCGGCGTGATCACCTTTGGCGCCATCGTGATTTTCGTGCTGGCCGCGCTGCTGATCATCCCGACGCTCGTGCAACAGGCGATCCAGCTCTTCAACGTCGCCCCCGAACTTGCGCGCAACATCACCACCTTCCTGACCGAGCGGTTCCCGAGCCTTGCGGACGAAAGCTCGACCATCAACCAAAGCCTCAAGAGCATCGGCGAAACCGTCTCGGAACGCGGCGGACAATTGCTGAACTCCGCGCTCACATCGGCGGCAAGCCTCCTGAACATCGTCGTCCTGTTCGTCATCGTGCCCGTCGTCGCGGTCTACCTGCTTCTCGATTGGGACCGGATGATCGAACGTGTCGATGCCCTCCTGCCGCGCGATCATGCGCCGGTGATCCGCCGTCTGGCGGGCGAGGTTGACCAGACCCTTGCCGCCTTCATCCGCGGGATGGGCACAGTGTGCATCATTCTGGGCACATATTACGCCATCGCGCTCATGCTCGTCGGGCTGCAATTCGGCCTTGTCGTGGGCTTTGTGGCGGGGCTCTTGACCTTCATTCCCTATGTCGGCGCCATTGTCGGCGGTGCGCTGGCCATAGGCCTCGCCCTCTTCCAGTTCTGGGGCGAATGGCTCTGGATTGTCGCGGTCGCTGTGGTCTTCCAGGTGGGCCAGCTGATCGAAGGCAACGTGCTCACCCCAAAGATGGTCGGCGACAGCGTGGGTCTCCACCCCGTCTGGCTGATCCTGTCGCTGTCGGTCTTCGGGGCCCTCTTTGGCTTTGTCGGCATGCTCATCGCCGTGCCCGCCGCCGCCGCATTTGGCGTCCTCGTCCGCTTCGTGATCGAGCAATACAAAAGCAGCCGCCTCTATAACGGCCTGTCGCATCAGGACGGCCAAGAGGCCGAGGACTGAGCCATGGCCACCCAACTCGGCCTTGATCTTCCGGTGCGGCCCGCGCTGGGGCGCGATGACTTTCTGGTCGCCCCCTCCAATGCCCTGGCGCTTGCCATGATCGACGACTGGCCCAACTGGGCCAAACACAAGCTGGTGCTGACCGGCCCGCCCGGCGCGGGCAAGACCCACCTCGCCCATGTCTGGGCGGACGCCACGGGCGCACAGATCCTGGCCGCCGACATGCTTGCTGCCGCGGATGTCGACGCGCTGGCCCATGGCCCCCTCGCGATCGAGGATGTGGACACCATCGCACAGGACATCGGCGCACAGACGGCCCTTTTTCACCTGCACAACCTTATGGCCGCCGGCGCTCAACCCCTCCTTCTGACCGGTGAGCCCGCCCCGCGTCACTGGGGCCTGAGCCTGCCCGATCTGCAAAGCCGCGTGGACGCGGCAGGGCACGCCCGCATCGAAGCCCCCGATGACACGCTCCTGGCCGCCGTGCTCGCCAAGCTCTTTGCCGATTGCCAGCTGATGCCCAAACCCGACGTCATTCCCTACCTGCTGCGGCACATGGATCGCAGCTTTGCCGCCGCCCGCGATATCGTCTCCGCCCTGGACGCCAGCAGCCTTGCGCAAAAGCGCGCCCTGACGCGCGCCTTCGCCGCCCAAGTGCTGGACAACACTGACAAAGCCGGGGAATAGTCGTCACTTAACCGTCACACCCCCCTGCCATATGGGCCGACATGACCAATGCCGACTTCCTCAAATCCGACTTTGCCGCCCCGCAAGAATTGCCGGATCTCGACCCCGCCAGCCCCGGCCGCTTCTTCAACCGCGAGCTCAGCTGGCTGAGCTTCAACTGGCGTGTGCTGGAAGAGGCGGAGAACCCGCGCGTGCCATTGCTCGAACGGCTGCGGTTCCTGTCGATCTCGGCGGGCAACCTCGATGAGTTCTACACCGTGCGCGTGGCGGGCCTGCGCGAACTGGCAATGGCGGGCAACACCACACCCGCCGCCGACGGGCTCAGCCCAGCAGAACAGCTTGTGCTGATCGACGAGGATGCGCGCAACCTGCTGGCCGAACAACAGCGCGTGCTGACCGGCCTCAAGGCCGAGATGGAGGCGCAAGGCATCTGCATCCTGGGCCTCGACGATCTGACCGATGATGACCGCACGCATCTGGCGGGCGTGTTCCTGTCCCGCGTCTTTGCCGTTCTGTCGCCGCTGGCGATCGATCCGGCCCACCCGTTCCCCTTTATCCCGAACATGGGCTACGCCCTTGCGCTGCAACTGGAACGCAAATCCGACAAGCGCAGCCTGCAGGCGCTGCTGCCCATCCCCGCGCAGATCGACCGCTTTGTCGCGCTGCCCGGCGACGGCCACCGGTTCCTGCCGCTCGAAGAGCTGCTGGTGCTGCACATCCCCGACCTCTTTCCCGGCTACAGGCTCAAGACCCATTTCGGCTTTCGCGTGCTGCGCGACAGCGACCTCGAGGTCGAGGACGAGGCCGAAGACCTCGTGCGCGAGTTCGAAGTGGCGCTGAAGCGCCGCCGCCGTGGCGAGGTGGTGCGCCTCACCCATTCCGCAGGAGCGCCAAAGGCGCTCAAATCAGTGATCATGCGCGAGCTGGATGTCACCGAATCCGAAGTGATCGAGCTGGACGGGATGGTCGGCATCTCGGACCTGAGCGAGCTTGTGCTGGACGCGCGTCCCGATCTGCTCTGGCCCAGCTTTACCCCCCGCGTGCCGGAGCGTGTCACCGATTTCGAAGGCGACATGTTCGCCGCGATCCAGCAAAAAGACATGCTGCTGCACCACCCCTACGAGACGTTCGACATGGTGGTCCGCTTTCTGCAACAAGCCGCGCGCGATCCGGATGTGGTCGCGATCAAGCAGACGCTCTACCGCACCTCCAAGAAGTCGCCCATCGTCGAGGCGCTGTGCGAAGCCGCTGAGGATGGCAAATCCGTCACGGCGCTGGTCGAACTCAAGGCTCGCTTTGACGAGGCCGCGAATATCCGTCAGTCCCGACGGCTTGAACGCGCGGGCGCCCATGTCGTCTATGGCTTTCTCGACCTCAAGACCCACGCCAAGATCAGCACCGTCGTGCGCCGAGAGGGCGATGATCTGGTCACCTACACCCACTATGGTACCGGTAACTATCACCCCGGCACCGCGCGCATCTACACCGATCTGTCGCTGTTCACGATCGATGCCAAGCTGGGCCGGGACGCCACGAAGGTCTTTAATTTCCTGTCGGGCTACGCCCCGCCCGAAGGGCTCGACAATCTCGCGATTTCCCCCACCACGCTAAAGCCCCGCCTGCTCGACATGATCGCGGCCGAGGTCAAGCACGCCAAGGCGGGCAAACCGGCCGAGATCTGGGCCAAGATGAATTCGCTGATCGACAGCGAGGTGATCGACGCGCTTTACGCCGCGTCGCAGGCGGGGGTGAAGATCAGCCTTGTCATCCGCGGCATCTGTGGCGTGCGCCCAGGCATCAAGGGGCTGAGCGAGAATATACGGGTCAAGTCCATCGTGGGCCGTTTCCTCGAACATTCGCGCATCGTCTGCTTTGGCAATGGCCAGGGCCTGCCGTCGAAAAAGGCACGGGTATTCATCTCGTCGGCGGACTGGATGGGGCGAAACCTCAATCGCCGGGTGGAGACGCTGGTGGAGATCGAGAATGCCACGGTCAAAGCACAGATTGTAAGCCAGGTGATGGCCGCAAATCTCGCGGATGTCGCGCAAAGCTGGGTCATGGGCCCGGAAGGCAAGTTCACACGGCCCGAAGTGCCGGAGGGCACCTTTGCCTTCAACTGTCACCGTTTTTTCATGGAAAACCCGTCGCTGTCGGGTCGCGGCTCTGCAGGCGCATCAGATGTCCCCAAACTGACCCACACCGAGGACTAGGGTGCCGCTGGGCGGCGGATTTTTGCAAAAATCCGTTCCCCCTGCGGGGGTCAAATTTTGCAAAATTTGAGCGCGGCTACGAGTGTTCCTCGGCCGCTGTGGCCGCCAATGCGCGATTGTACGCCTTGAGCGCATCCACGTGGAACAGGCTGCCCTGCAACTCCGGGGCCGCGTTCTCGCCTGTCAGGGTCACTACCGGGATGAATGGTACGGTCGACCGATCAAAGATGGGCATGGCCACCTCCAGCGTGGCCGCTGCATCCACATAGATCCCCTCGCCGATCAGCTCCCAAGCGCGGCTTTCGTCCATCCCGCGCGGATCGTCCAGTTGCCGCATCACCGCGTTCACGCGGAACATCGCAAGCAGATAGGCTTGCGGCCCGGCGGCCAGATGCACGCCTTTGCGCTCGATCTGGGTCAGAAAGAAGGATCGGTCCACCAGCCGTGACGACAGCGCGGTGGACATCGACACCGCCACCATCACCGCAAGCCCCGTCTGCCAGTCCCCTGTCAGCTCGAACACGATCAAGGTCGTCGAAATCGGCGCGCCCAGCACGGCCGCTGCCACGGCCCCCATGCCCGCCAGCGCATAGAGCGTTTCGGAGCCGGAGACATCCGGAAAGATGCCTGTCGCCACCAGGCCAAAGGCGAGACCGGTCAGCGCCCCGATCATGAGCGATGGCGAAAACACGCCGCCCCCCATGCGGCCTGCCATCGTGACGGCCACGGCAGCGGTCTTGAGCACGACGAAAATCACCACCTCTTGCAACGCCAATTGCCCGGTCAGCGCCAGTGACGTCGTTTCGTACCCGACGCCAATGATATGGGGATAGAAGATCGCCATTGCGCCCAAAAGCAGGCCCGCACATGCCGGGCGCAACCAGCGGGGCATGCCGGTGCGCTGCTGCACCGCCGTCCCGATATCATCCGTCCAGAAGATCGCGCGCATCAACACCACCGAGACCAGCCCGCACAGCAGCCCCAGCAAAAGGAACGCCGGAAGCTCCTGATAGAAGACAAGCGCGTTCTCGTTGGCGAGCATGAACTCGGTCACATCGCCGTATTCCAGCCGGTTGATCACCGTCCCCGCGACGCTCGCGATCACGATGGGCGCAAAGGCGTGCACCGCGAAATGCCGCAGCACCACCTCAAGCGCGAAGAGCGCGCCGGCTATGGGCGCGTTGAAACTGGCCGAGACAGCCGCCGCGACGGCGCAGCCCAGAAGGTCGCGGCCCGTGATGCCGTCGGCCTTGATCCAGCGGCACACCTTGGTCGAGATGACGGCCGCAATGTGCACCACCGGCCCCTCCCGACCGGTCGAGCCGCCTGTGGACAGGGTGATGAAGCTTGCCAGCGCGGAGGCGAGACCGGCCCGGGTGCTCACCCGGCCGTCGCGCAGGGCCGCGCCCTCGATCACATCCGCCACGCCGCGCGCCACGCCATCCTTGGTGAACACATGCAGGATCAGGCCCGTGGCGAGGCCACCGATGACGGGGATGATCAGGATCAGATACCAGGGCAGAGACGAGGCAAAGCTGTGCAGGTACTGGACATCTTCGGTGCCGTAGAGGCGCGCCTGCAGCGCCTCGATCCCCTTGCGGAAAAACAGGGCGGCAAAGCCTGCCGCCACCCCGACCGCCAAGGCGATGAACCAGAACTGGATCTGGCTGGGACCGCGATGCCGGAGCAGCTTCCAGCCGTCCTTGCAGGCGGTGACAGCTGTTTCAAGCGGTTGCGAGATCGATGACATGGCCATGCGGCGGGCCTGGGGACAAGGGCGTTGCCCCGGCACCCTAGGCCACAACGCACCGCAGTGGAAAGGGACGCAGGTCGCCATTGTGTCGCACACACGTATCGCGGGAGGCTTAGGTGCCCAGCAACGCACGCGCCGCGCCACGCGCCTCGTCAGTGATCGTATCGCCCGACAGCATGCGCGCGATCTCGTCCACACGCTCGGGGGCGGCGAGCGGGGCGACGTTGGTCGTGGTCATGCCGTTCGACACGGATTTGGCGACGCGCCAGTGATGCGCGCCAAGGGCCGCGACCTGCGGTGAGTGGGTCACGACCAGGACCTGACCGTCCGAGGCCAGTGCCGCCAGCCTGCGCCCGACCGCATCCGCCGTGGCACCGCCCACGCCCCGGTCGATCTCGTCAAAGATCAGGGTCACGCCGTCGCGCCCGCCTTGCAGGCAGACCTTCAGGGCCAACAAAAAGCGGCTCAGCTCGCCGCCCGAGGCGATCTTGGCCAAAGGGCCCGCGGGTGCGCCGGGGTTGGTGGCGACGGTAAAGGCGACCGCGTCGCGGCCGTCCGGGCCGGCGTCGTCCGGGGTGATTTGCGTCTCGAACACCGCGCGCTCCATCTTGAGCGGGGCCAGTTCGGCCATCACGGCGGTGTCGAGTTGCGCCGCGGCCTTGCGGCGGCGGTTGCTCAGGGCGGTTGCGGCTGCGTCATAGCCCGCCTCGGCCGTGTCCAGGGCCACGCGCAGATCGGCAAGGTCGGCGTCACCGGCATCCAGCGCGTCGAGCTTGGCGCGCAAATCGCGGGTCAGATCGGCCAGATCGTCGGGGGCGACGTCGTGCTTGCGGGCGAGCCCGCGCATGGCAAAGAGACGCTCTTCGGTGTCTTCGAGATCCGACGGGTTGAAGCTGAGTTGATCCAGCGCCGTGGCGATGCCGTCGCTGGCATCGCCCAGCTCGGCCATGGCACGCGAAAGTGCCGCCAATGGCGCTTCGAGCAGGCCATCGGCCTGCTCTGCGACCCCGTCAAGCCAGCGCATGGCGTCGCTCACCGCACCTTCGGCGCCCTCATAGCCCACGGCCTGATGGGCGCGGGTGACATCCTCGCGCATGCGCTCGGCGCCTTGCATGAGGCGGCGGGCAGCGTCGAGCTTGGCCTCTTCGCCCGGTTGCGGGTCCATCGCCTCAAGCTCGGCAACGGCATGGCGCAGGAACTCTTCCTCGTCGCGGATCGCGGCCATGGTGGCTTCTGCCGTCGCGAGCGCCTTGCGCGCCTGTCCCACTGCGCGCCAGGCCGCCCGTGCCTGGCTGACATCCACACCGGCAAAGGCGTCCAGGATCGTGCGGTGGCCGCGCGGGTTCAATAGCCCGCGGTCGTCATGCTGGCCGTGCAGTTCGATCAGCGTTTCCGACAGGGCGCGCAACACCTCGCCCGGGCAGCGCCGCCCGTTGACCCAGGCCGTCTTGCGCCCATCGGCGGTGTTGATCCGGCGCAGGATCAATTCGTCATCCGCGGGCAGGCCCGCTTCGTCGAGGATCGCCCATGCGGGATGGTCGGGCGCCAGGTCGAACCAGGCCGTCACTTCCCCCTGTGCCGCGCCTTGCCGCACCAGATCGGCACGCCCGCGCCAGCCCAGCACGAACCCCAGCGCGTCGAGCAGGATGGACTTGCCCGCGCCCGTCTCACCGGTGAGTACGTTCAACCCGGGCTGGAACGCCAGTTCCAGCCGGTCGATGATCAGCATGTCGGCTATGTCGAGACCGCGCAGCATGCCAGCCCTATCCCCGTAACGCGGGGCGCGCGCCCCCCCGATCCGCGCGTATCAGAGCCAACGGCCCCGGATCGTTTGACGGTAGATCTGCGCCAGCCAGTTGTTGCCGATGGCACGCGGACGCAGGCCCTGCCCCGTCAGCAAGGCAAAGCTGTCCTCGTACCAATCCGTGGATTGGTAGTTGTGGCCCAGAATGGCGGCTGCGGTCTGCGCCTCGGCATCGAGGCCAAGCGACAGATACGCCTCGACCAGACGGTGCAATGCCTCGGGCGTATGCGTCGTCGTCTGGAAATCCTCGACCACCACGCGGAAGCGGTTGATGGCGGCGGCGTAGTGATCGCGGCGCAGGTAATAGCGCCCGATCTCCATCTCCTTGCCCGCCAGATGGTCAAAGGCGAGGTCGAATTTGAGGATCGAGGTCTTGGCGTATTCGCTGTCGGGATACCGCTCGATCACCTCGCGCAGGGATTGCAGCGCCTGGAACGTCAGGCCCTGGTCGCGGCCCACTTCGTCGATCTGGTCATAGTAGCTGAGCGCCAGCAGATACTGGGCATAGGCGGCATCATCGTCGGTCGGGTAAAAGTCGATAAAGCGCTGCGCCGCGGACCGGCTGTTGGGATAGTCCTTGTCCTGATGGTACGAAAAGGCCTGCATGATCAGTGCACGGCGCGCCCAGTCGGAATAGGGATAAAGCCGCTCGATCTCACCGAAATAGAAGGCGGCGTCGGTCGGATCGCCCTCCTCAAGTTCAAACTCCCCCCTCTCGAAGATCTGCTGGGGCGAGAACGTCTCGAGCGGGACTTCCTGACGGTTGAAGAAACCACCCGTTGTCGGCCGGTCATTGCGGTCGCCGCAAGCCGCAAGGCCCAACGTCGCGGCCACCATCACCGCCAGACCAATTTTCGACGCGCCAAAGATCATGCCGTGCCATCCCATTTCTGCTCACCGCCTTCAAGGTCGAGGCCGTTGCTCGTCTCTAGCATAAAGGTTTGGCAGGGGAAAATGACGATTTTCAGGGTTGTTGGCTCGCTGATCAGGCGACAGCCGGGATCTCGTCCCAAACCAGGCCGTATCCCGGCAGACGCGTGGCCGTGGCGGCATCGCAGGTAATCATCCGCACAGCGTCCGGCGTCGCGAAAAGCGTACGCAGCAACTGGTTGGTCAGCGTGTGACCCGCGCGCGTGCCGACATAGTGCCCGATGAGCGGCGCACCGGCGAGGGCGAGGTCACCCAAGGCGTCCAGCATCTTGTGACGCACAGGCTCGTCCGCGTGGCGCAGCCCGCCCGGGCTGGTCACCTGATCGCCGTCGAACACGACCGCGTTGATGCCCGGGGCGCCGCCAAGGGCAAGGCCGTTGGCCTGCATCCGGGCCACGTCATCCTTGCGACAGAACGTGCGGCTGTCGCTGAGTTCGCGGGCAAAGCTGCCGTTGGACATGTTGAGCGACTTGTACTGACGGCCAATGGCGCGGTCGGCAAAGTCGATCTCGAAATCGATCCGCAGAACCTGGCTGGGCCCGATCGAAGCCGTGGCGTCGCCGGAGGTCACCGACACTGTTTTGAGCACCTCAAACGCCCGCACGGGTGCTGGCAAGCTGCGCAAGCCCCGGTGCATGATGCCACGCACGAAGGGCACGGCAGAGCCGTCGAGGATCGGAACTTCGGGGCCGTCGATCTCGACCAGCGCGTTGTGCACGCCACAGCCCGCGAGGGCGGCCATCACATGTTCGACCGTGCTGACGCTTACGCCATCCTCGCCCACAAGCGTGGTGCACAAGGGCGACTGGCGCACAACATCCCAGCGGGCCGGGATCAGCGGCGCGGTGTCAAGGTCGACGCGCTGGAACCAGATGCCATGCTCCGCCATTGCCGGGCGGATGGTGATCCGCGCGGGCTTGCCAGAATGCAAGCCGCATCCCGCAAAGGAGATCGAAGATTTGACGGTTGTCTGCACGGACCCACCCATGACGTTTTTGTAACGAGTGCAGAGGTAAGGGGTCGGTCGGCCTGTCACAACTCAATCTTTGCAACGGTCTGAAACATGGCTGTCACAAAGCCGCCCATTGCCGCCTGGCCGCTGGTAAGCTCATGTTTTCAAATGGAAAAGGGCCGCATTTCTGCGGCCCCATGTTCACGGATGTGAATGGTATCAGTTGGCTTGACGCCGCAGGAAGGCGGGGATTTCGATCCGCTCCTGATCCGGGTCGGCTGCATCCGCAGGCTGCGGCGCGGGTGCCGGAGCCGGTGCCGCGGTGCGAGAGGCCTGCACGGGCGGCTGTTGCCGCGGTGCGGGCGGCGGTGCTGCTGCGCCGCCGGGCGCATCGGCAGAGCCGGTCATCCGGTTGATCAGCGAGTTGATGCCAAAACGCGGCTTGTCGGCCCCGTCGCCGCCTGCGCCCGCAGGCTGCGGTGCCCCGCCAGCCCGTTGCGTTGCGGCACGCAGGCGCGCCAGCGCTTCGGGTGAGGGTGTGCCAGGTGCCGGTGCGCGCGGTGCCACGAACTCTTCGGCGGGCAGTGTTTCGGTATCTTTCGCAGGCTCGAATGCTGCCACTTGCGGCTGGTAGGCGGGGGGTGGCAGGTCGTCTTCGGCGACGGTCGGAGCCTCTTCGGGGAAGATGTCCTCGGCCATGTCTTCGGCTGCGGCCTGCTGCACGTCCAACCCTTCAAACAGCATCGGTTCCTCGGCCGCTTCGGCCATCGGGGTCTGCGCAGCTTCGGGGATCGGATCGGACACCACCGATGCGGCGACAGCCTCGGCCGACACAGTTGTTGTCAGCGGTGCGGCCATGGACCGGCGCGGGACGGGGATGTCGGTTTGCACGTCGGTGGCGTCGATGCCCGTGGCGACGACGCTGACGCGCATCATGCCTTCCATGGCCGTATCCAGGGTCGAGCCCACGATGATGTTGGCGTCCGGGTCGACTTCCTCGCGGATGCGGTTGGCCGCTTCGTCCAG
>ERZ1740067.1050-NODE-1050-length-20030-cov-7.784280_pt1 | contig 20030 bp, 20 predicted proteins | sample MGYA00581736_ERZ1740067 | MGnify/ENA primary metagenome ERZ1740067 (study PRJEB43018, sample SAMN04849236) | marine metagenome | isolation source: floating plastic debris | place: Pacific Ocean | collected 2008-08-27 | study: EMG produced TPA metagenomics... | reverse complement strand
CGTACGATCATGAGCGACATTCACGAGCGCGTCGCAGAAGAGGGGCGCGGCAACGGAACCATTGACTACGTCAGGGGCGCCAACATTGCCGGATATCGTCGTCTGGCCGACGCAATTGTTGCTCAAGGCATTCTTTGAAAACAGGACATAGCTATGACATCGAAAAGAAACGGCGCAACAGCGTTGATTGAAGCATTGGTCGCACAAGGCGTCACCACCGTGTTCGGCGTTCCCGGTGAGGAAACGACCGATCTGATGACAGCGATTGAACAAAGCGAATTGGAATTCATCTTGTGTCGCCATGAACAAGCGGCGGCGTTTATGGCGTCGGTTCACGGGCGTCTGAAAGGTGTCCCGGCTGTGTGCCTTGCCACGCTGGGTCCTGGTGCAACCAATCTCGTGACCGGCGTTGCAGATGCACAGCTTGACCATGTGCCGCTGATTGCAATCACCGGACAGGCACCCCGCGCACGGCTGAAGCGCGAAAGCCACCAAGTGATTGATCTTGAGGCATTGTTTGCGCCGGTGACAAAGTTTAGCCGAACGCTTGGTCTGGCCGATGACATTCCAGCAACTGTCGCCGAAGCCGCACGATTGAGCGCGCACGAAAAGCCTGGACCGGTGCATCTTTGCCTGCCCGAGGACGTTGCGCAGGAGATGACCGATGCTCAGATCATCACTGCCAGACCTTTACATTTTGGCACGCCTAATGCGGCAAATCTGAAAGAGGTCTCGGACGCAATCAAAGGCGCCAAGCGCCCCGTACTTGTGGCCGGAGCAGGTGTATTGCGGTCAAACGCCAGCGATGCACTCCGCGCTTTCGTCGATGCCACTCAGATCCCACTTGTGACAACGTTCATGGCAAAAGGTATGCTGCCAAAAGACCACCCACAAATGCTGTTCTCACTCGGGCAACCAGAAGAGGACATCATCGATCACGCGCTCGATGCGGCGGACCTCATTATCACGGTCGGGTTTGATCCGGTGGAATACGGCACGTCGAACCTGACAAAGGACCAGACGCCGGTTGTGGCGCTGTCTTTGATCTCTGCTCCGGTTGACAGCGGCTGGCATATCGTTGCGGATGCGGTGGGTGATCTGTCGAAAACGCTCCGTCACGTGAAGAACCACTTAGGTGTGCAGACTTGGCCGCCCTGCCCGACATTCGAAGCTGTCCGCGATGGGATGATCCGCCATTTGTCCCGCGAAGTGCCGTCGCCAAAAGACGGCGCAGTGTCCCCACATGATTTGTGCGGCATCATCTCAGACGTATTGCGCCCAGATGACACGCTGCTTTCCGGTGTCGGCCTCCACAAGTTGTGGATCGCGCGGCAGGTCATTGCAAAACGCCCTGGCCAAGTGATCATACCCAACGGCCTTGCCGGTATGGGCCTTGCTCTGCCTGGTGCAATTGCCGCCGCACGTATTCAGGAAACTGGCCGCGTTCTTGCCATCTGCGGAGACGGCGACGTCATGATGAACATTCAAGAGATGGAAACGGCAGCCCGCCTGGGGCTTCGCCTGACAGTCATGGTGTGGGAAGATGGTGGATACGGCCTGATCGACGAACATCAGGGCGATACACATGCAGCCTTCAGCTTCAACAACCCTGTGTGGGCAAAGCTTGCCCAGTCGTTTGGATGGACACACGCCCATGCGCCCACGATTTCAACGGCCAAAGAGCTATTGAATTCCGGTCTTGCGGCAGAAGGTCCAACGCTGATTTCCGTCAATGTTGATTACGCCAGCGGCGGTGGCATGCCGACATATCAAATTGCAGCGTGACGGAACTCTGAGCCACGTCACACGTTTTATTTCCAAGCAATCAAAGGAGATATGACATGACCGATGCACTTCGCGTTGTTCCAAGTTCCGATACCGTATCCACCGGCGTCCGTGACGCAGCGACGATCGCCGACGGACTGGCAGATGTTCTTGCTGATACCTACCGTTTGGTTTTCAAAACACATGCCTACCATTGGAACGTCGAAGGCCCGCTGTTTTATTCCGTGCACAAATTAACGGAAGAACAGTATGAAAACATGTTCGACGCTGCGGATGAACTGGCAGAACGCATTCGTGCCTTGGGCCAACTTGCCCCCTCTGCGATGGCAGACATCGTTGGCCGTTCAACAATCGATGACAAGAAGGGCAATCTATCGACCGCTGATATGGTTGAGGATTTGGCAGCTGACCATGAACGGATCGCGCATCGTCTGCACGCATTGATTGATCTCGTCGAGGGCAAAAAAGACCCGGTGACGGAAGACCTCGCAACCGAACGTAGTGCATTTCACGAGCAAGCTGCGTGGATGCTGCGTGCCATTGCGAAATCGTAAAACTAGTGAACACATCAAAAAAGGGCGGCTTAAAGCCGCCCTTTTTTATTGACCTACGATGTTGCTTAGGCGTGCAACGTTTCAGTTGAAGCAAAGAACATAGCCTGGCTTACGGCAGACCGAACTTGTTCTTCGGTGTAAGGCTTGGAAATCAGAAACGCTGGTTCAGGCCCCTCGCCTGTCAACAAACGTTCGGGGAAAGCAGTGATGAAAATGACCGGCACATCCGGCGCATCGGCCAGTATCTTGTTGACCGCATCAACACCGCTTGAGTCATCAGCAAGCTGAATATCCGACAAGATCAGGTTCGGCTTTTCTTCGCCAAACAACTTGATTGCGCCTGTTTCCGTTCGCGCAATACCTGTCACCGCATGCCCCATGTCGCCAACAATTGCTTCCAGATCCATGGCAATGATGGCTTCGTCTTCGATGATCATCACCTTGCCGGACACGGACTTCGCCATCTCTGTGTATGCCACGTCGACCAGTTCACGTGCTTCGGTGACAGAGCGCTTCATGACTGTCGCCACATCCTCAAACGACAACTCCTCTATCGTATGAAGCAACAACGCCTCACGCGTGTCTCGTGTCAGGTTTGAAAGATGTGCATGTGCCTTGCCCGGTGTACCGGTCTCTTCAGGTTCAAACTGACCACCGCTCGTGGACCAGATCGACTGGAACACTTTGTAAAGCGCCACGCGAGGAGACATGTCGCTTTCGAAGAGGCTCATGTCCGCCAAGATCGCTTCGAGCGTGAGCATGGCATAGCGGTCCCCCTCTGCTTGCGACCCGGTTAGGGCGCGTGCGTACCGCCGCAGATAAGGTATGTTTTCGCCGATGCGATCTGTCATCTCGGCTGATCCGGTTGCACTCATGGATGCACTCTCCTCAAAAAAATTTTCCATTTCGGGAACCAAACGCCGCAAAGCGCGTTAGGTTCCAAATTATCAGGCAACTCGCAGGAAAAAAATGAGCCAGCATTCGCCCAGATCAAGTCTGACAGACGAGATCGACGCAAATCTCAAACGTGCGTTCGATAAAATCAGCGAAGAGAAAGTTCCCGATCGTTTCTCAGACCTGCTTTCGCAGTTACGCTCTGCCGAACAGGCGAAAAGCCGCGAGGGTATCAACGATGACGGCTGATCCCAGAGACGAGTTGACCAATCACCTTGGCCCGATGCGCGCATTTGCGATGAGTTTAACCCGCAACTCAGCGTTGGCTGATGACATGGTACAGGACGCACTCGTCAAGGCATGGACGAAGATCGATACGTTCGAGGCAGGAACAAACATGCGTGCATGGCTCTTCACGATCCTGCGGAACACTTACTATTCGCATCACCGCAAAGCACGACGCGAGGTGGCAGATGTCGATGGCATACTGTCCGAAGCACTGGCCCAGAAACCGGATCATGACGGGCGGCTGCAGATGCGGGATTTCAACGCGGCGTTTGATGAATTGAACGACGAACAACGCGAAGCACTGGTGTTGGTTGGTGCTGCTGGATTTTCTTACGAAGAAGCCGCTGAGACCTGTGGCGTCGCAGTTGGTACGATCAAAAGCCGCGTGAACCGCGCACGTGCGCGTCTTGCGGAACTGATGTCGATTGATGACGAAAGCGCAATTGAAATGACCGATGCCGTTACAGCGGGCATCGTAACCGCCCAGCGCAGCGTGGCCTAGCGTTGCATGGTATGACAGCGGCACACTTCTTGCCAAAAAAATTGATAACAAGGCTGGTGTTGTTGATGACACTGGCCTTGTTTCCACTTGGGTTGATCTCAATTTGGCAAACCTACACGGTCGTGAAAGAGGCCGAATCCTTGTCGCGTGCGTCGCTTTTGGCGCGCACCGAAGACAAGGCTGACGAGGAACGCCGGATCGTGCAAGAAGCCCTTGGTGTGGCTGAAGGCTTGGCACAGGTTATCACACGTCTGTCGCCCGAAGACTGCAACACCGCGATGCGCAAATTGGTTGACGGTCGAGATACCTACATCTTTGCAGGGTTCGTTCCGCTAGACGGTCAAATGATCTGCAGCACGGCCAACGGGCCAGTCGATCTGACCGGGGTTCCGGATTTCGAAACTGAAGTCCGTCGTGAAGGCCCTTTCATCCAACTCAACAAGCGGGGCGAGGTCAGCCAACAACCGGTTTTGATCGTCTCTCAACCTGTTTTCAGCGCAGGCACTCTTGCTGGTCGACTCACAATCTCGATCCCGCACGCGCTCACTCGAAATGGAACAGCTGACGACACTGACACCAGCGATCTAAAAATCGTGTCTCTTAATTCTGAGGGGCAAATAATGGCGGCCACGGGCGGCATTGATACGGCGAGTGAACATCTACCGTCAGGCATCGCACCCAAAGACCTTCCCAACATGCCGATCCAAACCTTTCGCGCTTTGTCCGAAAACGGTCAAGATCGGCTGTTTGCGATCTCACCACTGGTGCCGGGTATCCTGTACCTTGTCGGAAGTTGGCCAGCCGGCGCGTCAGTCCAAGGCGGCCTTAGCCTAAGCGGACTGATACCCTTGCTGTTCCCAGTGCTTATGTGGTGTGCCGGAATCAGCGTTGCCATCCTCGGGCTGCAGCATTTGGTTCTTCGGCATCTCAATGACTTGCGTTCAGGAATGCGCCAGTTCGGCCTTGGAACAAGACGCGCCTCGTCGTTGCAACTCGTCAATCCGCCACAAGAGTTTGAAGAGGCGGAACGCGCATTTAATCGCATGACATTCATCCTGTCCGAGGCCGAAGAACGTCAGGCTCAAGACCTTCGTGACAAAGAGGTTTTACTGAAAGAGGTTCACCATCGCGTCAAAAACAATCTGCAACTGATCGCGTCGATCATGAACATGCAAATGCGGCGCGCTCAAAGCGATGAAGCGAAGTCGCTACTCGCGGCATTGCAGCAACGCGTCCGAGGTCTCGCGATGCTGCATCGCACCTTGTACACCACGACGGACGTCGCCACGATCGACAGCCAAGAACTGATCACCACAGTGGTCAAAGACGCCTCCAGTCTTATTCAGGATCACACGATGCGGGTTGACGCAAAGCTCGCGTCCTTCCCGCTTTTTCCCGATCAAGCCGTCCCGCTATCCATGCTCTTGGCAGAAGCGCTGACAAACGCGTTCAAGTATTCCGACACATCGGCACGCGATATCCCGGTGACTGTTTTGTTGGAAGAACACTCAAACAACGTCGCGCGCCTTGTTGTGACAAATCCGGTAGGGGATGCGAAAAACCCCGCAGACGCAGATGCTGGCGACGGGCTAGGCTCACAACTTCTCAAGGCATTTGTCCGCCAATTGGATGGAACCGCCTATTCCGCAATTCGCGACGGATTGTTCGTGTTCGAGATAACCTTCGAACGTCGGGAATTCGAAAGCGCTTCGAATGCCTGACGATTTCGAAGTCTTGATTACGGCGCAAGAGGCTTGGCCCGCGTTTGAGCATGCAGTGCTCAATTCAAAGTCCGAGATTATTGCTGGCTTTCGCATCTTCGATCTTCGCACAAAACTGCGGTCGAAAGAGGCGCAGGCAATCGGGCAAGACTGGTTCGATCTTATAGCGCATGTCGCAGCGCGCGGTGTGTCTTTTGATCTTACCATCAGTGACTTTGATCCCGTCTTCGGGACAGAGCTGCACGAGATGACGTGGACCACTATGCGCCAATGTCACGCACTTAAAGAAGTGTTGGGGCATCACGCCGACAAGGTCCAAATCAGAGCGCATTTACACCCAGCTACGGCCGGTACTGTGCCCTGGCTTGCCTTTTTGCCAAGCAGTCTGAAACGGCAAAACGCAGCTTTGGCCGAACTCACCCCATCCAGAAAAGCTCGCCAAGCAGTTCAGCTTAAGCGGAACAAGCTTCCGCGCATGCACACCGTCACACATCACCAGAAACTGGCGGTGATTGATGGTGAGGTGTTGTATATCGGCGGGCTTGATCTCAACGAACGGCGCTGGGACACGCCAAAACATGACCTGCCCGCAAGCAAGACGTGGTCAGATGTCCAAGTCCTCATGCGCGGTCCCGAGGCGCAAGAGGCACGCGCGCATCTCAAAAGCTTTGTTGCGGCTAGCGAGGGTAAAACACCCCCGTCAAAAGCGCGCTCGATAAAACGCACACTGTCGATGCCACGACAGGTCCAGTTTCCGTTTCTTTCGCCAAGGTCAGCGCTTACCGAAATAGAAGAAGCACATTTGTCCGCGTTCAAAGATGCCCGGCATCTTATCCACATCGAAACGCAGTTTTTCCGTTCGTCCCGTATTGCCGACGCGCTTGCATCTGCGGCCTCAAAGCGGCCCGATCTCAAGCTGTTGCTCATCCTACCTGCCCTGCCAGAGGCTTTATCGATTGATGACAACGATGGGTTGGACACGCGCTATGGCATGTCGCTTCAGAAATCTGCGTTGGCCACCATAAAGGACGGTTTTGGCGAACGCCTCATCTTGGCAACGCCGGTACGACCCATGCTCGCCAACCGCGAGACGCTTCAAACCTTATGTGGATCGCCAACCATTCACGTGCACAACAAAGCTCTGGTGGTGGACGACAGATATACAATGATTGGTTCGGCCAACCTAAACGGTCGATCCTTGCGGTGGGACACGGAAGTTGCCGTCGAAACGAACATCCCGGCACGGGTCGCACACGCGCGCAAAAAACTTCTTCAACACTGGTGGTTCGACCCCATTCCCGATGCAGCTTACGAGCTTGAAACGCTCCATGACTGGTGGCAACGCAGCATTCGCCGCAACGGCGTTGTTCGCCCTGAAAACAGAACTGGTTTTCTTGTGCCACATGACCCCGCAAACCGCGATGACCTCGCACAGCCGCTGCCTGGTGTCACAGAAGACATCGTCTAACCCGGAACCGGCTTGTCCCGCATGGTTGGCGCTACACGGCTGTTGTCCAACTATCTGACGCGGGATGCAGCGACGCCGATATTCAGTCGGTTACAGGATACAAAACAATGGAGGCGGTGCGAAAGTATCGCGCGCGCAGAATTCAAAAAGCGGCTGCCAAGAGAACTCAACAGAAGCGAGACCGTCAGGAACGGAACAAGCACAGAAAGTAAAACTGCGAAACTCTTGTTTCACAGTCACAGCAAGGGAGAGAAAATGGGAAGAATGTTCAATGTTTTCAATATGGTGCAGTCTGAAGGAGAAACCTCGAACAAATTTTCCGCGTCTGCGTTGATCAAAGAGTTAGAGACTTGGGAGGCTGTTCTCAAGTCCGAGCCGGAAGTTATCCACAAGTTGCGGGCGTTTGAGGCGGCGGCTTCTGATGGGCAAAATCGGCACAAGCGAGATAAGCCTACAGACCTTTATATACGCAAAGCGCCTGCGGGGCCGTCGCGATGAGTACGCATGGAAAAGATCGCAGTACGATCTCGCCTTTGACGCTTAGATTGACGCCTGAAGAGCGCGCTAAGCTGGAAGAACTGGCCGTAGGCATGACGCTCAGCACCTATGTGCGGGCCTGTGTTTTTGGTCACGAAGCCAAACGACGGAAGTCACGGCCCAAGGATGTGGTTGCAGATAATAAAGCTGTTGCCGAGGCGCTTGCATTGCTGGGTCAATCCCGCATCGCGAACAATCTCAACCAGCTCGCCTATCATGCCAATATCGGTGCTTTGAATATCGGCGATATAGAGCTGTCTCAGATCAACGAAGCCTATGAACACATCCTCGCCATCCGGGCGCTTTTGGTCACTGCCTTGAGCACTGGCGCATGATCCTGCATGCCAACGAACGTGGGTATGGGGCTGAGTTAGCGCGACATTTGATGAACCCGCGCGACAATGAACATGTAACCATTCACGCATTGGACGGGTTTGTAGCCGATGATCTCTATGGCGCGTTTACCGAGGCCGAAGCAATCTCAGCCGCGACGCAATGCCAAAAGTACCTGTTCTCGCTGTCGCTCAATCCGCCGCCAGATGCTGCAGTGCCCATTGAAGACTTTGAACGAACCATCGCCGATATCGAGCGCAAGCTGGGCCTAGCAGGTCAGCCCCGCGCCATTGTGTTCCACGAAAAACTCGGACGCCGCCACGCCCATTGTGTCTGGTCTCGGATTGATGCGGTGCAAATGAAGGCAATCAAACTCTCACATTTCAAACGCAAACTGACGGACATCTCACGGGAGCTCTACATCACTCATAAATGGGAGATGCCTGACGGCTTCAAGAAGCATGATGCACGCGATCCACTGAACTTCTCCCATGCTGAGGCCAGCCAGGCCAAGCGGGCCAAATTCGATCCGAAAGCACAAAAGGCAATGTTCCAACAATGCTGGGCTGGATCGGATTCTCGCGCTGCGTTCTCCGCTGCGCTTTGGGAGCAAGGCTATCTGCTGGCGCGGGGAGACCGGCGTGGTTTTGTGGCTATCGATGCCAATGGCAAAGTTTGGTCCCTCTCCCGCTGGTGCGGGGTGAAGCCGAAAGACCTGCGTGCGCGATTGGGATCGGAAGACGAGCTTTGGTCGATAGAGACGGCCAAGGACGCATTTGCCAAACTGAATGCTCGGACTGAGCTTGGGCAAATTGAACAGCAAGAAGAACGGTTCGACCGTCAGCTCAAAGCCCTGATCACCCGGCAGCGCAAAGAGCGCGCAGACCTTAAAGCGGCTCAATCCGACCGACGGATCGCTGAATTCCACGCGCGTCAATCTCGGCTTCCAAAAGGCATCAAAGCAATCTGGGCGCGCGCGACAGGTCGGTATCAAAGGATCATTGACGAACTGGCCAATGACGCGGCGGACGCCCAAACCCGGGATCAAGATGAAACGCAGGCGCTCGTAGAACGAAACCTTGCGGAAAGACGCGCACTTGAGCGCGAACGCCAGCAGCCAGATATCCTCGCAGAACTTCAAGCGTCCTTTGAGAAAGACGCGTGCCCTGATCCCCGCCAAAGACTTGTTCTGCCCCGCGATGACATTCCATTCACACTGGACCAACTGGTCGCGCGGCCTGACCTGATCTTGGGGCATATCTCCGTGAAAGAGGCCACGTTCACGCGCACCGATGTGCTGCGCGAGCTGGCCAAACGCGTCACGGAACCGATGGCGCTGAAACTGGCAGCGGATACGGCGATGGCTTCCAGTGAATTGGTTCCACTGGATGATGACGGCACCTTTACAACGAAAGACTATCAATCCGCAGAAGCTCACCTGCGCTCATATGCGAGCATATTGGCCAAGGGCGGCGGGTTTGGTGTTGAGAACCCCAAGATTACAAGGGCGATGGTGGCACAAGACGCTGAAATGCGTGCCGCGTTTGGCGGATGCTTGAGCGAAGAACAACGGGCAGCCTTGCACCACGTCCTTGGGGACAACCAACTGTCTCAAGTCGTTGGCCTCGCGGGCGCGGGCAAGAGCACGATGCTCAAATCCGCATATGCCGCCTGGACCACACAAGGTGTAACAGTTCATGGGGCTGCGCTTGCTGGGAAAGCCGCAGACGGACTTGAAGAATCTTCAGGCATTCCGGCACGCACACTGGCGTCCTTAGAAATGAGCTGGAAAAACGGCTACGAGCCCATCTCGCGCGGCGACGTGCTTGTGATCGACGAGGCAGGCATGATTGGCACACGCCAATTTTACCGCATTGCGCAAAAGATGCATGAGATCGGAGCTAAACTTGTTCTCGTTGGTGATCCAGACCAGCTTCAGCCAATCGAAGCAGGCACGCCTTTTCGCAATCTGATTGAGCGACATGGAGCCGCTAGCCTGACAGAAATCCATCGTCAACGAAATGAATGGCAGCGACAAGCGTCCCGTGATCTCGCAGATGGCAATGTGTCGGAAGCAATCGCAGCCTATGACGCAAGGGGCGCTGTCAAACATCGAAGCAATCGCGATACCGCCCTAGCGGCTTTAGTCGAAGACTATGTGTCCGACGTCGAATTATATGGCAGAGACACAACCCGCCTCGCATTCGCCCATCGACGCAAAGATGTGTTCGCCATCAACCAAGCAATCCGCGCTGCGTTGCGAACATCGGTTGCAGACGCAGACGAAACAATCATCGAGACAGTCACCGGCCCTTGTGCCTTTGCGCCAGGCGACAGGGTCGTGTTCACGCAAAACTACAAGTCTCTCGGCGTCAAAAACGGCCAACTCGGGACGATGGAAAAGGTCAGCGCCACTGAAATATGCTTGACTCTCGAAGGCAACCCACGCCGGACCATCACCTTCAACCCGAAACACTTTACGGCCCTAGACCACGGCTACGCCGTCACAATCCACAAGTCTCAGGGCGCAACCGTTGACCGGTCTTTTGTGCTGGCGTCGCGCTCAATGGATGACCCACTCACTTACGTCTCTATGACACGGCATAAAGATCAGCTCTCACTCTACATTAATGATGAAGACAGACCCAAGTGGAAATCAGAAAACACTCAGACACAATTCGTGCGGCAGAGCATGCAGGGCCCAAAACGCTAGTGTTGCTGTGAACGGATTGCGGACAATCCCGACGTTGGATATCGGCGTTTCGCCAACTCATCAGATGCTAGCAACTGCGGCACCACCTACGCTGCAGTGCTTTCGATGTCGTCAGACCGGACGTTGACTGGCTTGCATCTCATCGAAGCCAAGATCGAACTTTCCCGCGGTCTAATATGACAGCTCAAAGGCAAACAAACCCACAATAGCTAAATGCGATCAGTGCTAGCGTAGTATACGTTGCTGAAAAGGCAACAGAGCAAGTGTTTCTCCAAAATCGTCGCGACCAGCAGGATAGTTCCCTAGCCATCAGTAGCGTCCAATAGTGCTTCGAAATCTGTTCATCCCCAAATCAGGATCACCTTGATGAACCAGAAATCATCGTCAAGCTACTTCTGACCGAACGATCTTAAGTGGCCTCGTCAATCATAAGCAACACTTGCCGAGTTAGAAAATTCTTAGTGGTGGCTTCGGCTGATCAAGCTAATTGAAATCAATACGATAACCGGTAGTTTCTCTAAACTAATGGCACACTGGCCCACAACAGTTATCGTTCTGCAACAACAAATGGTCCAAAAAAATCGTCAATAAAAGCCACATCCAGATTGTTGCCCGCGACCTGCGCCTCTGGAAAGTTCAAGCGCCACTACGGTAGATGAAAGTAGCAAACGCGATTTGCCCAAGTTGCAAACGAAACATCCTGATTCATTGGTAATGTTTGCTTTGATAGTACTGGACGGTCTATGAGCATCAGTTGGCTCTGCCAATTTCGGTGAGACATGTTTTCCTCTTTTTATTGCTGCATGACGCGTTCAATCGTGCGATTATGTTTGCCACTGCCGATGGTTCTTGAACTAACTCTGCGATCCTCCGAAAAAATCTCCCGTAAGTTGCCGAATCATTGATGCTGTAGAAAAATACTCGTGGGACGAGCTGTTTCACTCTAAGGTTTTCCTGATCGTCAAAGTCATCAAACTGCCTTGGCAATTCCGTTTGTTCAAGAAATCGTAAAGCCTCAAAACCTTCATCGCGATCAGAGGCATCATAAGACAACAAAGCCCGTTCGACATATCTCATTGTACCACCGCCTAAGTCTCCTGAAACGGCGCATTTCACGTGTTGTGCCAAAACAGCAAACCTAAAACCATCGTTCTCACTGTCTGAATCCTGATAAGCAACGACTGTGAAATCGTAAGCAAGATCATTTCGAACTTTTCGGACAGGTTTATTGTTCTCATCTAAAGTCGGATTTCCTGTTTCATCCAAAACAAGATCTGCAGGGATGATTGGTTTGTAAAGTCGACCTTCGAAAGATTCCCCGACAGGCTCGACGGTTCCGATGTTTAAAATTGTCATTGCGGCCAATGTCCATGCATCACTATTTTGTTCCCACTCAGACGGGTCGCTCTCCCAAACGTTTTTGGGTACTACAACTGTTGGCTCAATGTTTCTTTGCCCACCGCAGCCAACTGAAATTGCCTGTGCATAACCATCAAAAATTTTCAAGCGCGGGTGGGTGCGATCTTTTACTCTGGTCAAGTAACCATCGCGCTCTCTTTCGTTGAAATCACTCTTGGTATAGAAAGCAGAAAGTTCCTCGTTGTCTTTGATTACAACGAACTCATCATCTCTTTCGATCGAATACATTCCTTGGCCCACTGTCAGGTCAGTGTCGCAACTAGTCGTCCGGCACGTAGTGTGCCCGTAGTGGACTACAACATCCTGCTGAACGCGGTCGAAAAGATTGCCTGAGGATATTTCTGTCTCTAGGACAGCTACGGGAATTCCGGAGTGCGTTACACCTTCCAAGTATCCACGATTCGTTCGTGAAGCAGAGTCGCTCTGTCCCCAATTGAATATCAAAGTCATGCCTGGAAGATAGGTCGCCACACGATTTTGTTCTGTGCCCGCACCGAGGTATGAATTGTCGCCTCTTGTCGGATTGGTGTCCAAGTCAGAAAGAGCAAAGGTTCCTCCAATTACCCAGCGTGCACCTTTTTCGACTGCACCCGTGTTTGTATTTTGGGAGAAACTCGGTGCTGACCATGACAAAAAAATCGCACTACAAAGAAAAAATCTAGTCATCACTTTCACAGCAAGTACCTCTTTCACTGTCGCTACCATTTTATTACCTGAAATTAGCGGCAATCTCGCGTATTGCTGGCCCGAAACTAGCAGTGTAAGCATCTACCTTGGTGTTGATATGATCTCTATTTTGCTCCTGACTTGAAACTTTATACAGCTCCGTAGATGTTAAAATAAGACTATCGAAAGCCGTGAGATCACTTGAAGGAAACAAAGCTGCAAGCTGGAGTCGCGTTTCGCTGAGGAAAGTTATGAATGTACTTAGTTTTCCATTGCACACGTTACTTCGCACTTCTTGCGCTGTTCGCGCGCAACGCAGTTCATAGAAATTTTCAGTAATGACCGGTAACAAATCCGCAAGCCTGTCATTGGTGTATGCTCTGAGCGCGTCACGTTTTTCGGCAGCCTCAATATAATTCTCATATTGCTTCGACACCGCTTTCGATAACACCAAAACAACAAGGCCCAGCACCAAAGAAGAAAACAATTTCTCGAATATCGACTGCAAAAGTGTTTCGCTCTTTGTATTAAAGAACGACCAAATGGCACTGCCTTTCGCGGGCCTATTCATTGAGTGCCGAGGAAGTGTCTGCCACACCTGCGGCTTAATTTTGCGCATCAGATAGGCGATTAGCAGTATTGATAGTTTGGATTGCAAGCCCAAATGCTCGTTGGCGTTACGCTAAATGAAGTTGTAGCTGCAAGAAGAAAAACAATGAAAATTTTGAAATTCATGTCACCCGTCCATTCGAAAAATCATCAAGTTAGGGTAGCATTAGCTAGGATTTTGTCAAGTCCAGCGCGTGGCGGCGAAGTACGCTGCGGGCTCGCTGTTACTTCGCCGCTAGTTTTATGAACGACGGCTTCTCATCTGCCAACACTCGCTCATCAAGTAGCAGGCCAAGATATCAAAGGGTTGATCAGAATGGTCGATGTCCGGTCTGAAATCAACTTCTGCGACAGCATCGCCGCGATGGCATTGGTCCGTTCAGAGCCCAACTTAACCGATGCCAATTTCTCCATAAATGGCTGTGAAATTTGTCGTGCTGACATTGGCATAACATAAGATGGTGCTTATACAACTTCAACAATCGCTAAAGCGCCCGAAAAGAAGGCGACGCCGGCTTCAGGCTTGAAAACACTCGCGAAGAGCGTCAGTTTTTTTTAGAAAAACGAATTATTTTAATCGGAGCTCCCTTATGATTGATGCGTTTCAAACTAACAACTTCAGCGAATTCTATGGGACAGCGTTTGCCAGTGTCATAATCGTTCTGTCCATCGCTTTTATCGTCATGGGCCTGGTCGAAGCTTACAAGCACTGGCGCCGCTCGGGCTACCATCGCGATAGCCTGAAAAAATGGATGCGTTACCTGGGTGGTGCGATATACGGCGATTCCGATGCGCCTCTTGGGGATGATGATAAGTTAAACATGAAAAAGCTGAATTTCGAACCCGAAGAAGGCCCCACGCTGGGCAAACTAGAGAAGGTTTTCGCCCATTATGCGGCCCGGTATCAGGGCGACGTTGTTTATCGGCTTCCACGTCAACTGTTCCTGCGGGTCATTGAAAATACGGCTCAGATCATTCTGGAAACACCGCAGAAATACGAGGCCGAATTGTATTGTCTGGCGCGAGGGGCCGAGGCGGATGACCGTATCACGTATATCCAGAACTACGAGACATATCTAAAAGCGAACGCCATCGGTGAAACAGACCAGCACCCTGACCAACAGCGGGTGATCGCAGCCATTGAGTCAGCGGTCGAACGCAATTTGGATTCCTTCCAATTGGCACTGTCGCAACGATGGCTGGACGAGGTGCGTGCCGCTTCGGTGCTAGCCGGTCTGGCCGTAGGTTTTTTGGCTTTCCTGATCGCTCCCAGCAATGCCATCATATTCTTCGCAATGTTATTTTTTGGTCTAATCGGCGGCTTTACCGCGATGCTGATGCACGATCTGTTTGTCCGCTTTACCGGCAAAGGAGCCGATCAGATTTGAGCAGTCTCGGGACAGAGTGGGGCATTGCACGTAGGGTTCTAGGACGGGAGGTGTTGCGCCCAATCGCTACCCTGAATGCGCGCACTGCGCCAGCAGGGGGCGCGTTGGCCAAAACGGTCAAGGAAAAGGCGAATGGGTTGCGCGGCATCTCCGGCCTGCGCTCCATTACACTGCTGGTCCACGGTTACAACGTCAACAAGAGGTGGGCCGACGTGGCCTATTCCAAGTTTGCAATGGGACAGGCCGCTGATCAATTGCGCGATCTTGTATGGGTCTATTGGCCGGGGGATGCAACAAAGTCCAAATGGACCTCGTGGGCAGGCTACCCCTTTATGCTCTCACGGGCGCAAGACAGCGCAGCCCTGCTGGCCAATCACCTGATTTCGCGCGGAAAAGCGCGGGGCCGGGTTGCCCCTATTGAGCTACGCATCTTTGCCCATTCCTTGGGCTGTCGCGTAACCTTGGAGCTGATCAAGAAGCTGATGAACAGCAAAACCTTCAAGATGACGGAGTTGGTCCTGATGGCCGCAGCGGTGCGCATATTTCACGTTATGCCAAATGCACGTGAGGAGGAAGATTTGCGCAAAGCTCTTTTGTGGCCTGACCGCGCCCACATCTACCATTCCTACCGAGACCTGGTGCTTGCGGGGGCTTTTCGGCCGGGCCAGTGGTTTGATCCGCCCAAGAGCCACACCACACGCGCAACACGGGCTGCGCTGGGACGGTGCGGTTTGGATCCAAAACACCACAAGCCCGGGCATACGGTGCAGCAAGAGATGAAGCACCGCCACGGGCACTATTGGTCTGCGCCGAATGTGGCCCAAAAAGCCAGGGGCATTCTGCCAAGCCTGACGCGCAAGGTGAATCAGCGCAAGAAGGCAGATGGGCGTACGGTTTTGCTAAGGCGGGTCGACCCGTTCGGGTCGTAACGGTCAATTCCTTCATCTACGCGATCCGGCACGCGGGGTGGGAGATGCCTCGGTCGAGTCGTCGGGCTGCGGGTTTTTCGGATACCGCCTGCGCCCATCGGTGTCACTTGAGGCCCGGAAACCTGGAGGATCAGCGTAGAACACAAGATTACTATAAGAAAACAGCTGCAAAACTATAAACCGACGTAGATATAGAACGCTGAGTGTCAGGCATCGACTCGCGCCACCGACCAAGACTTACCTTCGGAAACGTAATTCAAAAAGTGGCAGTTATTGGGGTTCGCCTGCAGTTATTCTGCAAAAGCTGCGGACTTCGCTTTTCCCAGCGCACATGAGGGGTTCAATCGCGTGGCATCAACTCCTTCAATAACGCAAGCACCCAATAGTAAACTCACATCGGTGCTGGAGCGGCTGTTTCGGCGCTTGGCGTTGAGGGCGTTGGTGCCGATTGCGAGATTTGCTGATCAAGCTGACGTGGTTCAATTCCTGCATGCGCGCGAACGGTATCTGGCATGATGTCCAGCAGTTCCACATCTAACGCTTCAAGCTCCTCTTCAGAAATCTCTCCCGCATTAACTCGCTTGCACGCGGCATCAACCTTTTCCTGGAACTCTAAGATGTCCGTCCGCTGCTGTGTAAGGTGTTCTTTGAGTTCCACCTCTGCGGAAAATGCTTCCCACGTCGGCTTGATTGGATCGATTGCGTCCGGATCAACTTCGTCATGCCCTACCTCAACACCGTGCTCATCGAAGACCTGCGTGCCGTCTTCTGTCTTGAATACACGTCGGCCATCTTCCAAAATATGCGCGCGGGCCAAAATATCCGCTAGCCGTTCATTGACAGCATCCAACAGTTCTTGGCCCTCTATAAGGGCGGCGACGGTTGCGGTATCATAGCTGTCGAGCTTCAGCTTGAATTGTTGGACTTGTAGTTCTGTTGCGACGGTGACAGCTGCAGAAAGCGCCGTTACAGATGCATCCAGCTTGTCTTGATGATCTTCGCGGCGCTGTTGATCGTTTCTGGCTTTGATGAACCATCGGCGTTGGCGAGCCCATTCGCTTTCGCGACCCGCCCCTTCCGCTCTAAAGTGCTCCATCAATGCAACCATTCACTCTCCACATTCCCGTTTGACCAAAACATACAAAAGCGGTTCAGCCTCTTTCTCCAAGTGCCGCGAGAACCACGTCTCGATCTGCGTCCACTTTTCCGAACCAGACCCGTAGTACCAGCGATAGATGCAGTCCATGCCGCTCTGGTCAGGTTTGTCACGCAAAAACCTTGAATACGCCAATCCACCAATCACGCCCGCGACGTAGCTTGTCTGATGGTCCGTATTCATCTTGTTCAGCACATCATCTGCTGTAAGCGCTTGTGCTGGCCCGCCAGACGACAATGTCATCCCGCCGGTCAGCAGTATCGCAGAAAAGTGTGAATAATTCCTTAACCTTAACGATTTCTGCTCGCGCATAACCGACCGGTTATGTGATATTTGTATCCCATCTATCAGATTTGGTAGAATGGATATAGAAGTTAAAGAAAATCAGAGACTTGGCATACTCGTTGTTCGATACCGCCAGTTTCCAACGCCTCAACACGGAAAGGGTCGGATTCGTGCAAGCAATGGCATGAGAGACCGCTCCTGTTAAGGCATTGAGATAGAATGAGAATTAGGTATCTGAGGGTCAGCACAAGGGAGCAGTGCGAAGATCGGCAATATGACGAGCTGGCTGCGATTTGCGACGAGCTCTATCTCGAAAAGCTCTCCGCATTGGCAAGTAAGAGACCCGTCTACGAGAGCGTGGTGGCACGGCTCCAACCCGGCGACAGCTTTGTCATTCTCGACCTCGACCGCGCATATCGCTCTGCCAAAGATGCGCTGAATGAGTTGGATCGCCTGCATGCGCGAGGGGTGGATATCCAAATTGCCAATCTCAATGTCGATACCGCCACCCCCTTCGGTAAGGTGATCTACACCATTATCAGCGCACTAGCTGAATTTGAGCGGGATATGCTCTCAGAACGCACAAAACAGGGTCTGATCGCTGCCCGTAAACGGGGCAAGCGGATTGGACGGCCTGAGAAGATCAGCAATCGCAAGGTCAGAGCAGCTCAAAAGAGACTTGCCAGCGGCGATGCCACCATGGCGGAACTTGCAGCCTTGAACGGTATTCACCCCTGGACTTTGCGCCGCCGCATATCCGAATTGGAGAAGTCCGCCTAAAAAACTGGAATTTTGCACGAGAATACAGTATAATAAGCGTATGTTAGACAAACTGGAAAAAGAACTGCGCGCACGCAAAGCCGCCCATCTTCAAGCCCTAGAAAGCAATCCTTTTGATGCCGAAGATGCGGCCCTTTTTGAGATGTTTGAGCGCGAAGGCTTCACGCCAGAACAACAGCGCGCCCATATCGCGGCACAAGTCACCCAAGGTGTCGACGCCGCTGAATGAGCGATACCACTTATTGCTATCCGCCTGACTTTACTGTCCTGAAGAACAAGTTTGATCTACGTGATCAGGCTGGACTTGACCGTGTGGAACGCAGGATGGTGCGCACGCGCGTCATGGAAGGATGCCCGACCGGCGGATTTGATCTGGCGCACCTTAAGGCCATTCATCATCACCTCTTTCAGGATGTCTACGATTGGGCAGGCAAAACCCGCACCGTCGAAATCTCCAAAGGTGGTTCGCAGTTCCAGTTCCGACAGTACATTGAAACAGGCATGACCGACATTCATCGTCGCCTGCAAACGCATGACTTCCTGCGCAATCTGACATCAGAAGATTTTGTCAGTCTTGCCGGTGAGATCATGGGCGACGTCAACTACGTCCACCCGTTCCGGGAAGGCAACGGACGAACGCAGCTAGAGTATTTTGAACAGTTGGCGGCGCAAGCAGGTCATGCGGTTGATCTCACCCGGATTGAGCAAAAAGCGTGGATGTCCGCGTCCCGACAAGCGCATCTTGGGGACTATGACCCGTTGCGCGCGTGCATCGAGAACATGCTGATCGGACGAAAGCGCAGCCAAACGCGTTCTCGCACTTTCAAGCGCTAGCGGCGCGCGTGTCGGTGCAGCCTCGCTTACTTTGTTCGCTCATTTTCGACGCAGTCGTTTCGCCTGACGACACCTCGTCAGGCGAATTTCTTGGTTCCAGTCAAAACAGCGATAATTGTCGCCGCGCATCCACTCGCCTTTTCCACTCTTCCGACCGACTGCCCTCCTCAAGCCAAGCCATCACAAAAGCTGTCGGCGTCCCCCACCGCGCCAACTGCTCCGACGCAATAAAGTGCGACTTGTATCCCGTTGCCGTGATGGGCAATGGCTGACGGTCAATGCTGCAAACCTCAATGTGATCCGTTCCAGTTAAACCGCACCAGTTCGCGCAATGCCTGACCTCAACTTCAATCCCGCGCCAGTTGGCACGGGACACATGATACACTGCTGACGGGCTAATGCCGCCACCTTGTTCGCCTGAAACCGCTTCACGCCCTCAAGCCGCTTGTTTGCCAAATCCACATAACGCTGCTCCAGCTCGACACCGAGGTAGTCCCGATCACACAAAGCCGCAGCGACCGCCGTGGACCCCGCCCCTGAAAACGGGTCCAGCACCAAATCACCCTGTTTTGAGAAGGCCCGAATGACAGGCGTCAAAATCTCAACGGCCTTTTCTGTTGGGTGGTAGCGGTTGCCAGGATAGCGCCATGACTGCACATCTTTCAAAGGTTGCGTTGGCTTCTTCGGCCAGCCCTTCGCCAGCACATAGGCAGACTCATGGTGATACCCCGTTTGCCCTTGCGAAGAGGCATAGTCTTTCGCCCAGACGATATGACCAGCGATCCGAAACCCAGCCTGCGCCCAAGCGTTGGTAAATTCGGGTAACGCCGTCCAGCCGCTGAAACACACACATAATGTGTTGGGCTTCATCACGCGGTAAATCTCGTCAAACACGGGCAACACGCCAATTGCGTTGGTGTCATTGGCCACCTTGCGCCCGTCTCTGACCTGATAGTTCACCAGATATGGCGGGTCCGTCACCACCAAATCCACACAGTTTCCTGCCACCTCGCCAAGACGTGCTTTGGCATCCCCACATAAAATCTCGTTCTTCATATCCGTCTCGCATTCGTTAGAGTTGAAAGCGCAGCCCTTGGAAACTCTTCCAAACCCCTTGACCTTCCCCCCGATATCCGGGCCATTGCGAACTGGAGTTTTCCACCTTTGAA